>Ga0325403_1004149_pt1 | contig 13434 bp, 9 predicted proteins | sample PopdelMetagenome_19_FD_205665 | JGI IMG/M metagenome (GOLD analysis project Ga0325403, IMG submission 205665) | Populus deltoides microbial communities from Bellville, Georgia, United States - Xylem-PdKOR-R4 | ecosystem: Host-associated > Plants > Phyllosphere > Stem > Wood/Secondary xylem...
GTTTTTGAAAATTTTTATTTTTTTGAAATTATATTTTTTATATTTTTGGATTATTTAAAAAGTGTTATTAAAATTAATAATTTTTATGTTTTTAGATTGTAGGAGTATTAAAAAAAGTATACTTTAAAAGATAAAAAATATTATTTTAATATATTTACAAATAAAAAATACATTAAAAACAATGGTTAAAATCACCAATTATTTGAATTATTGGGAAAGCGTAGGAAGTGCATGATGGGTTGTGGGGTCAGGTGAGTAGCTAATCTGGGTAATTGAGTTTTCGGACAAGGGAAGGAAAGGGGAGAACGACATGGTCTAGTCACTTCCGTATCTCTTGTCGGATTAGACACGTTATTTCGGTGGAGGAGGACGCAGGTGATTTTCGTGACCATCTCAGGACATTTTTGTCATTTTGTTTTTATTATAGTAGCTGGTGGTCTGATAAAATGATGACCAAATTACTTGCTTTAAATCCAATGCTACATTGTTCTTGACAGTTGTATTTGTCTATGTATCCACTGGGGATCGGAGATCATTTTGAAGATGTCAACGGGGTATTTCACCATTAGAAAAAATATCAATTATTAAGTTTGATGGGTTAAACTATAATATTTAGGTTATTATTTTTTATGTATTTAATGTAATTTTGTTGTTTAATTTAAAAAAAAATATAATTTTACTTAAATTAAAAAATACAATAATATAATATAATTTTTTTATCGCGGGTTTTACATGTCAACTCTTCTTGACGCAGGTAAATATCTCCCAATATATAACTGATTTTTAAACTTTATTTTTCTAGGAGATGTGTTAACAATGCTTGAATTTTATTTTTTTTTGAGCTTGAAATTTTTTTATATCTTAATCCGAAACATATCACGGGTCATGATATTGTGCATCATTCCACGTAAAATCACTGGATTCAGGAGGAGATTTGTTCAAGGGAATGAGCTAGTGAATTAATAAATCATCAAGCTAAATGCCGGTCTCTTCCTCGCATGTGCAGCTGCACCCCACTTCCGACGTGCATGTGTGAAACCTGATAAAAAGTCGCCACCATTTTACACTCTCTCAAATTCAAGGCTTGGTGAATCACGGCGGCGCCAAACAGAGCTCCCCGTGTAGTTTGCATTAGATGACACATAAATAAAACTACAGTAATATAATTTTAAGGGATAAAATTAAAAATAAGTAAAGTGTAGTCACTTAATTGTAAAACTTGCAAGATATATGGACTAAAATGAAAAAATAGTTAAAATGCACGGTAGATGAATATTTTTTTTGTGAGTTTATGAGTGGTTTTTTTGGAACAGTGAGAATGAATGTTATTTTAGTTTTGTTTATTAATTTCTTGAGCATATAGTATCCAATACGTATACTTTAACGAGTAGAATACCTCTTGTTATATCAATTATAGATATAATAGTTAAAATATAAGATTTTAATTAATTTCAGCATAAACTCACACATATTAACTAAAATCTTTTTTATAGTAATAGTTATAATTAATACAATCACAGTTAACCTCTAAATCAAACACGCACAATTTAAAATAGATTTAATTATTTTTGTTCGACTCTACGGTCTTGAGAATTCCTGTGCTAGTTTACATATCAAATAAAATTAGATTTATTTTTTCCCAGTTGATTCTAAGAATATATATATTTTTTTTAGAATATACTGAAATGTTCGTGAAAATAACCATTTCTAGAAGTCGACCTCAGGATTTAAATTTTTTTAAAAAAGAAAAGAGCAAATCTCCCTGGACACCATAAATATCTCAAGAAATTAAGCACATCAACTACAAAGTGATCCACATGTACTTCATCAATTGAGGGAATTTACGCCCTCATCCTCAAGACCTCCGCCGAAGCACAAAGGACACCGAAGATACGACCGGTGAAGTTCACAAGACAGTCGCGTGATTAAGCATTGGAGTTTTTTTTTTTTTTTTCCCTGTGGCCAAGACTACAGAGAGTGATAATTAAGCTGTAAAGACGCAAGTTGGTGATGTTTAAGTTACACGAGACCAAAGCATGAGTTTATGACAGTTAAGTAGGTGCTCTGTTTCTTACGGTGGTGTTTCAGCTCGTTAATCAGTGAATGCGATCACGGGATTGCTAATCTTGACGATACCTCATCTGTATCTGTGAGATATATAATATATGTACAGTAATATACAGACAAACCACCACCAAGAACTTGCTAAGCCAACTGTTTTGAAAAGGACCACAAATTAAACTACCACTAGTGGTTTCTGAGTTCTGATCGTATCGTATCTTTCCATTACCAGAAGTTAAGGAAATGCATTTTTTCCTGGGCCGTCTTGCGTTGTGACAATTCTGTCCAGAGAATGTATCATCAAGGACATCCATGAGCGAATCAGTGCTTGTGGGCTCCTTTCTCCACTTCCTATCGAACAAGGAAACGAAGACGTTTGTCTGTTTCTAAGATGAGAAGCCTGAATGAATTCAATAAATCTGGGTTTTATTTCATGAACACTAAGTTATTTTTTTAAATGTTTTTCTTTTTGGGAATTTATCAAATTCTCAAAAAAAATTCTAGGCGCCCGTGAACCAGAAAAAAAAGAGAAGGAAAAAACATGCTGCGCATCGTAGTCTATACGCAACAACTCTGCTAATCAAACAGAAAACCACTTTCCAGCTTCTCTTTGTTTTATTTCTTGCAACTTCCTTTTACTGTGATTCAAAAACCAGCAATATAAAGTTACAGTCACGTAGAGATCTCAATTGCATTGAGAATTCTTGTTCATCAGTAATACAGGAATTTACTAAAACAACTAAAAAATCAGTAATAATTCCTCAAATTTAGATTTTTATCAAAACATCAAATCAGGCTGTAATTAAAGTCTTTATTTGATATCCGTGGATGATATACATGTATCCCTGGTCTTACTTTTGTGAGAGAGAAGGAGAGGTTTAAGTTCAACATAGTCTAGGAAAAGGTGATCTACTGTAATTATAAGGGGGAGTACTACTCATGACATTAACATCGTACCTAACAACCTTTGAGATCCGACCCTTCATCTCCCTACATGCGTTCTCCAACTCCATCACCCTCCATTGCATCCTCTGTATGTTCATTCTCATTTCTTGGGTCTCCTGTGAAAGCCTCTCAACGTTATCACTGTGCAAGACCATGTGGCCGGAGGAACTGCTCGTGCTTGGACCCTCAACGTCTTTGACAGAGAAAGGGTAATCACTTTGTGGTATTTTAGAATGTTGTGACTTGAGTGCCTGAACTGCAATATTTGGAGGGATTCTTGGATTCTTGGCAAGGTCTTTGCATGCTTCAAGGCTCATCTTCCCGAAGTTTAGGCAGCTGCATAATCTTGATCGCTCCTCAAATGAAAGTGTTGGGTGAGACTGCAAATTCCCACAAATAGAATGAATCAAAAGATTTATATTTACACAATCGGATCACACTGACTTCATGATTCATCGTAATCAATCAAGGAACAAATTACCATATATTTTGCTCATCGGAAGAGATTTCGAAGAATCCCAACCATTAGGTATATGGGGCGATTCACTCATAAAATAGATGAGGATTTTCCAGAAATGATTTTTTCTCGGTACAATTAGCATCACAAATGTTCAAAACAAATTCTCTTGTTTATGGGATTATTTGCTAGCCTATATAGCTTTGAAGTGAAAGAATAGCGAAAACTCCTTGGACAAGCTAGTAAACCAGTAAGCCATACCATACCAGGTTCAAGTGACATTCGACTTCAATTTATCAATTTGGCACAAGGTAAAGAATTTGGGGTCCATAATGTACCAGGCAAGCATTTCTACGTTCCTGAACACTAGACTATGAGTAGCATGGCCCTTGGAGAAGTAAGAGATTAGATTGTTCGTTGCCAATCCATTGTTTGAAAAATCTGTGAGCTCTTGTCTGTTTAAGTACACGACAAATGATCTTGATGGTAAGCAGAAAGAGTCGCCGTGAGTTACACGGAATTGAAAAGGGAAAGAAACAAAAGATTTACAGTTGAGAAGAAGAACGTGCACAAACTTATATGTGGTCGGCCGGGCCATAAATAATTAAGTTATCATCCATTAATTCTGGATTGGACAACCATAGGTCGGCCCGTCCCTATGTGACAAACCACCTTTATTATGGAAAAGAACACATTTAGCCACTGGTTAGAAATCTTTTCACAGAAATAGCCGAGTTTGTGCTGTGTTTTTCTTCTAGTAAACTGGGTTTGGTGTAGGTAAGATGTTTTGTTCAAGGCATAAATGGTTCATTGCATCCAGTCTAGCAGTGCTAATGCCGTAGTTGCTACAAAAAAATTTAACACACACACACTACCTGAGTCTGGCTTGAAATGACAAGTTACGGATTTATTTTTCGATGTTATTGAAGGGGTAAAATGCTGTATTTCTCCCCAGATGATCAGCTAAGGGAAAAAACTCAAGAAATTAAAGCATGATTTTAATTAAATTAAACTAATGAAGACAATAATTACAGATTATTGGGCGATTTTGTCTCAGCTGTTAAATTGTTTCACTCCTTTTTATCCGAACCATCAATTATTTGGCCATCTTCGTTAAGAAAGATAAAAAAGGAAGAAAGGGTTTTCAATTCTTACCTCTAGGTAGATATCAATGGCTCTGTAGACCCCATCAAAGCAATCTCTTGCAGAATCGGGTAAGCTTTCTACAACTCCTAGAAGTTTTGAGGTCTCGAGGTTTTGATCAGGAGATATTTCACACAAGTACTTATCAATCAATCTGCCAACCTTCTTCAACTTCTGTGAGGACAGAAAATCACTGTTAACAAATATTCTCATCAATCTTATTACCAGATTAACATCAAAAACACCCCTATCATCATGCCCAGAGATCAGCAAGTCATCCAATGTTGCTTGGTCAAGCATCCCACCAATCAATCTCTCCAGCTTGGCTCTGCAATCTCTGCTCAGACCACATCCAGACACTATCCTCAATACTGAAAACAGGCCTCTGCAAGAAAATGAATTTCTGCTCACCCCATGGACAGCTGTGCCTGCAAGACCAGCGTAGTCTGCTCTTGAATACAAAACAGTGCTTTTTGCTCCACCTTTGCAATTAAGTACGGCATTTTTCAGGTAATGGAGTAGGAACTTTGTGAGGATAAAGCTATTGTTATCAGTTCCACAAGCCCCCATATTTGCTATTATCTTTTCAATAATCATTGGGGGTAATATGATCAAATCATCAAACCACCATTGTTTGCTCGATGAACCTGGCTTAGTTGACTCAGGAGTGGTTTTAGCTGAGGAAGAAAACCTGAACCTAGATGCAGTTTCGGGAGAAGATGAAGAGGAAGAAGAGGAAGCAATAAGAGTTGCAATATCTGAATTCTGTGCAAGCTTTTCCAATAGTGAAAAAACGAGCTTTTCTACAAGTCCAGATGTATCTGAATATGTGAAGAATGACTCACAGCTTTTGAGACTGGCAATTATATCATGCCAAGACCAGTGAATCATTCCATCAAGAAATGTCTCTGTCTGTTTCAATAGATTGCCCGGGGATAAATTCTCAGTCATGCCAAGAAAGACTGCACAGCAATGGAGAAGAGCCACATTTGAAACTGTGATTTTGATCTTGCCATGATTGTAACAGAATCTTGAAACCATCTCAAAACCATGTGGGCCTCCGGGGAAGTTATCAATTCCAATACTCAAATTCTTAACCTGGGATTTTCTCTTTTCTTTCCCGATGATCTTCTTTAGCTTTCCTGAATAGGCTGATAGAATCTTCTGCAAGATTGAACTGTGAACAATAAGAAAATTTTGCCTAGAAAGTTTCAAAGAAGAAAAGAAACTAGCAGTTACTTAACAAGATTTTGTATGCATTACCTGATTTAGAAAGAATATTTGTTGACCATTAACATGAATTGCAAGATCACAGAGCTGCGGCATTGCTGCTTTGCATTGGATGTAACCAAGAAACTTGTGTTTGTCTGACGGTGAGAAGTGCTTAAAGGATATGCGATTACAGTAGACAAGGAAAGGCACACAGCATATATATAGCATACAATTATCTCATGGAATAATTTTATGATACCCCTAAGGAGCTTCACGGTTGATAAATATTGCAGTAATTTAAGCTCCATTTGACAGTACAGTTGGTTTTCACTGTGACGTGGTTGAGAATAGAATTGTGACGGTGAAAGATGTTTATATATGCAAGCAGTTGAAAGTGATTTTCATGCCATTACAAAAAAAAAAATCCAATATTTACTCAGAAAAAAATCAACATAAATAGAATTCATGAGGAATAATATATATATATATATATATATATATATATATATATATAGGAGCATAACTTTTTGCAAGAATAATGAAATTATACTCCTTTTTGCTCCTAGTAGCGGATGATTCTTCATTAAAAATAATTAGAGGCAAAGACGGGAAAAAACTTGGAATTTATGAAGCTAGCTAACAAAAAACATGTTGGTACCATAAGCAAAAAAGAAACACCAATTGGTACGCCGAAGGGAAGAGAAGACACGAAACTTTGTCCGTTAAACGTAGTTAGAAGACAAGAGTAGTTGCCTGCAGGTCAATAAGATTTATTGTATTGTGCTGCTACCCTCTTGTCTCACGCATGCATATGCAATCTGTTGGTTTCTGTATTTGGCTCTGGCTTGGTACTCCCACGGGAGTTTTTAGGCTTTTGGGACATGCAGAGAGGGGCCCGGCAGAGACGTCTGACCTAATAATAATAACAATTCATGTGAAAAGAAAATGAAATATATATATGGATAGATAGATAGAAGAAGCAACACAACTATGTCTTGTAGCTAGCTATTTATGGATAAGGCGTGTAGTAGAATTGCTTGAAGCCAAAAGGGGCTCTCAAATTGCGTTAATAACAGCACCCCCACCCTCCTCTCTGTGCGAAGAAATTATTATGGACCAAGAAGAAAAGGAGGTGTGAAAAGCTAGCAAAAAGTTGCGAAGAAATACTGAGAGACACGAGAGGAAAAGGAAAGAGGAGGAAAGGTTATCAGATACTGCAGCGTAGTGCTAGAGCCCGTACGTATGTGTTGCAGTACCAACTTGGACACTTCACTGCTTGACCTTTGAACGTTAAGATGTCGGTAATTCAAATCTAATCTTTCATTTATTTTAGCTCTCTTACCAAAAAAAATTGGTAATCTTTTTATTTTTCTATGATGGCTTATTTTTTATTTACACTATAAAAAAACATTTTATTTTATAGCTAATATCATGGTGATCATGAAGGTCTTGTAAATCACTTAATACATGTAAAACCCAAGGATTAATGTGATATATATATATATATATAAAGACTTGACACCCTTTAAACGAGTATAATTGAAGGTGTGCACCAATAAGTCAAGGGTCCACTGTGGACTTACTAATATTTGATGAACGATAAGGTATGATGAAACACATTTGATGGTGGTAAATATAAAATTTCGGTATTGATGGTTTTCACTTTATTTTATTCATGAAATTTAGTATTTTCTATTTTCTACATAAAATATATTTATTTATTAAGATATTTATTTGTCTTTTGAAATAAAATTAAAAAATTAGCTATCAAATTAACATGCCATCAGGAATATATAAAAAATGACATAAAACCTTTAATCAATTTTTTTTAATATTTTTTACTTTTTAAAATAAAGTTTATACATGGGTATAAATGATTGTGAGGCTATGTGTTAGTGAATAAACATAAGGGTATGCAATGAAAAAAATAAAAATTTAAAAGTATTGTAAAATTGTATGGTAATAAAATATAATTTTACCAAATTTTATATGATTTCAATCTAATTTTATTATTTTTACATAATAAATATATATTAACCCGTAAAATCATAGCCTTCCACCTCCAAAGTGATGGTTTTTCCTGGTAGCGTCCTCATAAAAAATTTGCATTTAACCTCGGAGGCGAAAGACCAAGTGAAGAGTGGGACTCCTTTTGGATACGGGCCACTTTCAAGCTCTTTCCCAGCGAAGATAAGCCTTTGCTGATCCGGTGGGATCCCTTCCTTGTCCTAGATCTTGGCCTTGACATTATCAGAGCTTTCGACCCCCAACATTATAAAAATAGACAGAACGAGTGAGAGAATCATCGACGAAGCCAAAATCGAAAATCCATAGAAGAAAAGAGCTGGGATGAAATTGGATGAAGGGATCTGAGAAGATCCGGTGTGTTTATCGGAGGCAAGAGGCATTGTTGCGGGGAAATCTTTGTTGGCTTTGAAGATGCTGAGAGAGAGAGAAGATTTGTTGGTTTCTTCTTTCTCTGATACAGATATACAGATACGTTCGCATAGCCTGGTATTTCTTTCTTTTGATGTAAATTCGTTTGAGAATGATACGGTGAAAGTGTCAATTTGCAATCAAAAGATTAACAATGCCAGAAGTGAGGGTTAACGAACTACACTCGAACTCGATCTTGCAAGCCATGTGGGCTATAAATCAGTCATATAATCTTAGTTCATTGTTGCGAAAATACAAGTATAACAGCAAATCAATTTGGTTTAAACCACACCAACTGAATCTCACAAGTAAACAATTTTTGGCTCATCGAAAAATAATGTGGCATTATTGATTAAACCACTGCAAATTTATGTGGAGCTTAGAGGGGGACTCAAATGAAGGAGAAAACAATCATATAGCACTGTAATCAGTACATGATGAGCCATTGGCCAAATATCATCAATGTTACTAGCATGCCATAACACCAAGTGATGTTGAGCTCATGATCTTGCCACCACCGGAAGTTTTCTGTCATTACTTCCTAGCAAGGAGCATTTAAGAGCACCAGTCAGATTTTAACTTTGGATGACATTAGAAACGATTTCAAACCAGTATATTTAACACCAAGAGCTTGGATGACCCAGTTCCTAGTTCCATCAATGGTTGCAGTGGGGAGAATAACTCAACAAAGTTACATAGCAGGAGAAAGGACAAAAATGCCAAGCAAACCAAGCTTCATATCAAATGGCAGAAAAAGCAAACTTCATATCTAATGGCATCCTTCGCATCAAAGAAAACAGCCAAAACAACTGAGGACAAAAGCTGAGAACCTTTGCTTCTATCTTTAGTATCGGTGCCGGTCCCGGTCCCGGTCTCGCCCATATTCTCTGTCTCGACCATACTCATAATCTCGATCTCTATCTCTTCCCCGATCCCTCTCCCTACTTCGACTAAGGCGCCTGTCCCTCTCATCATGCTCTCGAGTCTTGCTGCTTTCCCTATCGTCCTGATCCCTCCCTCTTTCTCTGCTCCTCTCTCTCTCGTGTTTATCAACAGCACCTGGCAATGTATCTTTTTGTTAGTGGCACCAATAACTTAGTCCAAGCAAAATTGTAATACTCCAATGTCTATCCAAATCTAATGGATAGAACTCCAGCCCATGAATAATATATATGAGCATATAAGACCAGAGTGCTTTATTTTAACACATTTTTAAAATAAAAAACTAAAAGATAACATGATGCTCACGTACCTAATTCCTCAACCTCCCAACCTGCACGCCCAGCACCCGGAAGCACCCTGCCAGCTTCAGCTTGTTGAGTTTTGGCCCGAAATTTTTTCTTCAAATTTCCAAACTCATCATACAACTCTCCATCATCCTGTTATTGGATCATAAAGACTATATAATAAGAATCAGTTGAATAATATGAAAGTCAAAACATCGCAAGAAGATCTCACTTCTTCAGCTTCTTTTCGTCGTCGCTTAGTTTCCTCTAATTCTTCTTCATCGAGTTCTTTATAACCACCAGCTCGTCCTCCTCTGTGTGATTATAGATATGAACATATTTTTAGCATTATTTGTACAAGATATCCAAGGCTTACCCAACATATCATGTTGAAAATGTAACATGTGTGGTCAAAGGAGAGAAGAGAAGCAGTAAGAACTGGAGTTCACACAAAGTAGGGAAGCAAATTCGATTCAGTTACCGCTTAGCCATCCAACTACGGTACAGTAAACCAAATTTGAGTTTTAAAATAATTTATGACTCTAAAGACAAAACTTGTGTGTATGCAGTTCGCTGCTAACACTGCAATACTTTGTTTAAGGAAGTTATGTGTAATTCTTAAAATCAAAGTCAATCTTCTCTTCAACAAATACAACATGATTTTAATCATTTTTGTCTATTATCTTCTTGCAACTTGAGTCATTTTAATCACGAGTCAGCATCATAATACCTTGACTGCTGAAGATACCTTTTTGATCCTAAACCCATCTATCACATTTAGTAAGAATGCAAGCATTCAGGGATACTTTCTTAGTATTTGTATTTTTCTCATGATGCCTGGTTCGAATGTCTCCTGGGTACCCAGTTCATAACCAAGTAACCCTTGTAAAAGGAAAAATAATGAAAGAAGAAAAAAAATTTACCACCACCATTTTTAGATTGACAAAGAAAGTTGACAATTTTCTACACCACGCAGTCCAAATGATGTGTTGAGAGAATTCAAGTCAATGAACTAGGAGTCATATAATACCTCACACCAGCCTCATTGTGACCCGGTTTATTGGTGTTGCAAATATTGCACTTCATGCGTTTTGCCCAGTTGATATTGCCACACCTGCAATAGAAAAACAAAAAAGAAACATAAGTAACACAGAAAAAGAGAATGAATATTGCCTACAATATGAATTTGAAGGTGTCAACTGGCTGCCAACAAAGAATATACCCACATATCTTCTTCAAGATAATAGCACCACCGATGGTTTTACAATGAACAAGTCTGAAGCACAACATTTACCAACTAATCTTATTATAGAATCAGTACATTACAGTAGCATAAACTACGCACCCTTGAATGAACAGCAAGGAACTTTGGAGCGTTCACGCACATACACATGTTCCACAAAATTCAGCATTCAAACACAATCATGCCATCAGCACAAACCCATTTTTCTTAAGCTCATCACTTGTTAGTTAGATAGTATGGTACATGGGAGCTACACTTCAACAAACTTCATCAAATCAAGCATCATAAATCAGTCCATTGCATATCCAGCTGGTATTCATGCTCATAGTGTCAATTTTTGGATCCACCTCAAAAAAAAATTGTACAGAAGGCATTATCCTTCTGCTTGGTTTAGACTAAGCCTCACAATCTTCTCCTGCTGGTCGGTGCTTTAGATTGTATAATGAGATACAGTGACATGACCATCACCCATCACTTCATTTAATGGTAGAGCAAAATACAGAGGCAATGAACCAAGTTTGATAACAGTCAGAGACTAACATAGCAAGAGGCATGGCACTAAAGAATCATTGAATAGCACAAGAAAGCAAACAAATTATGAAATACTGGCAAGCAGAAGCTTACATTGGACAAGGCCAGTCATTTGGACCAAAAAGTCCAGTAGGGGCACCAACTGACCGGCCATGGGGCCCAGAGTCATTGGCACCACGGCCCCTCCCACGACCACCACCTCCAGCAGCACCGCCAGATGGACCAGAAGGTCGAGCACTTCCACAGAGGTTGCACACACCACGAAATGCAAAATTTACATTGGAACAACTGCTACAACAATAAAGCATAAGGAGCTATTTGCATATTAGATACCATAGAAACCCCAAAAAATCCAGACTAGAGCTAAAAAAGAGCAAGAAAGAGCTGCTCACCAATATCACATCACAGACCTTGTATTCGGACACAACCAGTCTCCCTCCTGTTGCCATGCTTTCCCTGAAGCATCACCCCGTCCTCTACCTCTTCCCCCACCCTCATTCAAATCCTTGGCATTTTCCTCAAGAACGCCAGAATCATTTGGATCATCCACAGGGTTAAACACCTGGTCATCTTTGCTCTTAGACTGTGCTATAAATACTCCAATTGTATTACCATGAAAATCCTTGTTGTTGAACCACTCAACAGCAGCTAGAGCAGCATGAGGGTCCTCATAAGTAACTGTAGCGTCACCCTTCGGCTCATTTGTCATTTTGTCACGGTACAGCCATATCTTAGGCCGACCAGTTCGCTTGTCTTTCTATTCAGTACAACAGAGCATGAAAATAAATAAGAGCATAAAAAACTAGCAAAGCCCTCAACAGAAAATGAAGCAAACGGTAGCAGTAGATTCTAAAAGTAAAAAAAACAATAGTACCCGGAAAAAACCCATACCTTTAACAACCCAATAGTGCCAAAATGTTCAGCCAACATAGAGTCATCAGTCCCTTCAGGTAAATTACTAACATAGATTGTCCCATTAGAAGGGGCTCCTTTACCTGTATAGCTTGCCATGTCACTCCAATCTCATGAAAATTGAGACACCAACAAAAATCCCTGGCCAAAAAAAAAAAAAACCGGCATCAATTCCTCGCCTAACAAATACACAAAACATTAAATTAGGGCTATATTTCAATTTCACTCATAAACAATACTATAAATTATCAATTCACGGAAACAAGAGGTATAGGATCCACATATACTAGCACAATTAGGGTAGGTTAAAATTTAAACACGGATTCAACCAATAAATAGAAAAATGGTAATGGAAAAAATAAACCCTAATTAATGCACCTCTAGAGAAGATGGTTCGAGAATCGAATCGAATTGAGCCGTTTTCAATATCACGATCTATTGATTTAAAACTAGGGTATCTTCTTGGTCGATTCACTTCCACTACAGTAATTTAGCAAAACCGCTAAATAAAAGGAGAAGAGACGAGAAGCTTTGCTGATAGCTGTTTGTCTGTTCTGTTTCCACCTCCTCCTTACCTTTTTTTTTTTGTCACTCCGGAGGGATTTTATATGGAGTGAACGAGCGAGCGAGCGCTTCCACAGTAGCTACAAACCCTGATCTCTTTTCTTTTCAACATAAAAAATAAAAGAAAAAAAATCCTAGACGAGAAAGAAAACGCTAATAAATCAAATAGAAAAAAAATAAAGCTAAAGAATATGATTGGAAGAAAAAATAATCATGATGATATTTAATCAAAAAATATTGATAGACTTATTAAATTAAATCAAATCAAGTTATTATATTGTGATAATTTTATAAAAACAAAATAATTTTATATAAATCAAAATAAACATATAATAAATATTAATTCAAAACAAGGTAAATATTTTAAAGAAGATTAAAATGATATATCTTAAAAAAATATTTTTAATACATTTATGTTTTTAATTTTTTAGCTAAATATTGATAACAAAAATAAAGTTATTTTGTGTTAAATTTGAATCTCTAATGAGATAACATATAAAAAAAAACAAGTCTAAAATCAAGTAATTAATACTGAAGTTTTTTTAAAAAAAAGTAATTAGTGGCAAATCTTTTATTAGAGCCAGGAGGCCGGCTATATTTATGGTACAATTAAAATTATATTGTTCTTTATTGAATCAACCTATGTTAATTAGGAATTTACTAGATAATTCCCCGTTATATGTTATAGCAAGTTAAAAAAAAAA
>Ga0325403_1004152_pt1 | contig 13431 bp, 15 predicted proteins | sample PopdelMetagenome_19_FD_205665 | JGI IMG/M metagenome (GOLD analysis project Ga0325403, IMG submission 205665) | Populus deltoides microbial communities from Bellville, Georgia, United States - Xylem-PdKOR-R4 | ecosystem: Host-associated > Plants > Phyllosphere > Stem > Wood/Secondary xylem...
TCTCGTGTGTGTACAAATACCTGTGTCTCTCTAGTGTTCACTATCTCCTCTCAAGTCCTAAGCAGCTAAACACTTGTCTCTTGCGCCTCCCCTTCAAATCTCTCTCTCCCTCTCTCTTTGTCCAGATCCAAAACCTTATTTAATCAAAGCTATGGCGATTACTATTGTCTCCGTCAAGGCAAGGCAGATATTCGACAGCCGTGGCAATCCAACCGTCGAGGTATGTCTCTTGAATCAATAGATTAATCAGATCTCTGTGGTTTCAATGTTTTTTTGCGTGAATGGATTAATAGACGTTTCACTTCTATACTGTTAGATTCGTTTATTCCAGTTTAATTCAATTCAATTCAATTGAGTTCAAGTGGCTATGAGCCTCCTCTGTTTAGTCATCATCATCCATGTTTAGGCTAAAAACTGAACTGAACTGAACTAATTTGATTGCTGCTGCTGCTGTTGTTGTGGGATTGGGTGTAGGTTGATGTGACAACATCCGATGGCGTTTTGTCAAGAGCTGCCGTTCCTAGCGGTGCATCCACTGGTATGTTATGTTACTTTAGTACGGAGTATTTGATTTCTCTAATTCACTCACTAACAGTAGGCTTTTGCATCAATCATCGATTGTTGTTCATTTTTGGGCTGTTGAATGATTTCAGGCGTTTACGAGGCCCTTGAACTTAGGGATGGAGGCTCAGATTATCTTGGAAAGGGTGTTTCCAAGGTTAAATTTGTTACTATTAATTTTCTCTTAATTATGTTTTACCATATTCCTCTCTCTAATCCCTGATCGGGTCTTATTTGTTTTTCTATCCTTCTGATTTCTTAGGCTGTTGGGAATGTCAATACAATTATTGGGCCTGCATTGATTGGCAAGGTTTGTTGCTCCCATATATATATATATATATATTCTTCTTTGTGCTTGTCTTAATAATTTCTCATGCTTTTATTTTATTTTTTCCTCCTTTACAGGACCCAACTGAGCAGGTCGCTATTGATAACTTGATGGTTCAACAACTTGATGGAACTGTAAATGAGTGGGGCTGGTGCAAACAAAAGGTAGCTTAATAGATTGCTGTTACTTCCTTCCCTGTTGTTTTTAGCAAGTTTATTAACTGGTGCGGTGCACCTTTTGTTATCTTTTCAGCTTGGAGCAAATGCCATCTTGGCAGTTTCTCTTGCTGTTTGCAAAGCTGGGGCCCATGCCAAGGGTATACCCCTTTATAAGGTAAATTAAGTTTTTGGATTGTTTTATTTCTTTTCATATCTGTAATATGATCCGTGAGAGTACTAACTATCCTGGTTGCTAAAACAAGTCCTGAATTATGTTCAGGCTCTGTTGTGTCTCATTTGATAGGATAGGTCTTAACTGTTAAACAAGCCAAAGAAATAAAGAGAAATACAAAAATAAGAAAGGAGGAAGCTAAGGTTTTATTGATACTGCATAATGCAATCAAATAATCAAAAGGAATAAGTTTTACCTAAATACAAAGAGTATATATAGGCTAAACAAAGGAAACTGAAACGAAAATGAAAAGACTATTCTACCCTTAATAAACAATAAAACAAAATAACCCTATATTTCTTAACATTAACATACACAAAGGTGAAAAAGTGTAAGTCAGGCTAAGCCCTTGGAAACAATGGAGTCAGTCCTGCTCTTGATGGGATCTCACAGACTGCTCATGCAATGAAAAAAACTTGATATATTCTCATGCTTATTCCCTTATTTTGCTACTGGTTCCTGGAGATATTCTCAAAATATCACATCTTTTTGGTGCAGCACATTGCCAACCTTGCTGGTAACAAGAACTTGGTTCTGCCAGTTCCTGCTTTCAATGTCATCAACGGTGGATCACATGCCGGAAATAAACTTGCTATGCAGGCACGCATTTTGATATTTCATCTAATTTACTTTTCAAGGATGCTGCTTGAATTCGAGTTTCTGACTTTGTTTCATCTGCAGGAGTTCATGATTCTTCCAACGGGAGCTTCCTCTTTCAAAGAGGCCATGAAGATGGGAGCTGAAGTATACCATCATTTGAAGGTGATTCAGCCCCCCCACCCACCCACACACACACACACACACAAAAAAAAAAAAGAAGGGCAGTTACACTTCATTTCAAATGTAATCTCTATTTTGTTGTTGCACCTTTTGAGGGCTTAATGATGATAGCATAATTTCCCTGGGGGAGTCAGATTTAATAAATTTGTCATTGTTTTATATAATAGCTTCAGGATTCTGTAGAATAATGGTGCTTTGTACCTTTTTTTATGTTTGACCTTCAACGGACCCGTGCATTATTCCTCTGCAATAGCTACATCATCTTAAATCTTCCAGTTGGTTGTATAAATAACACCAGTGACCATGTTCCTTTCCATTTTCCAGTCTGTGATTAAGAAGAAGTACGGTCAGGATGCAACAAATGTTGGTGATGAAGGTGGTTTTGCTCCCAACATTCAGGTAACCTTTTCTGAGCAAAATGTTATCTTATTAAAATTATTTGTTGCTAATTTGCTGTCCCATTTTCTGCCACTATGCTTATTGTATAAAACTTGGGTTGTGTTCAGGATAACCAGGAAGGACTTGAATTGCTCAAGACTGCCATTGCTAAAGCTGGTTACACAGGCAAAGTTAGTGTCTTATTCACTCTTTCTTAATTGCCAATTCTTCTGTAGTTTTTTGATATTTTGATATAACAAGGGATGCCAGGCTGAAAATTTTCATCATTTTATTAGGTGGTTATTGGAATGGATGTTGCTGCCTCTGAATTTTATGGAGCAGATAAAACATATGACCTTAACTTCAAAGAAGAGGTGAGTGTTTTTCTAGCATGCTAATTTTTTTTTGATTGCATTATTTAAATTTTAGACAGGAAGATATGATCATTCTATTTTAGACTTGCAGGGAAAAAGTTAACAAATACATTTACAGTTTTTATTTTTGTTTCTTCTTCCTCTTTTCCTCTTGCATTTGCAATGTCACCATGCTAAATATTGTTTTTAGCGTGGTAAAAATTATCACTGCCTGAGAGTGCATATGAGAAAGTAAATCCAGCTGGTTCTGGTCATTTAGTAGTATTGCTGATGTGTATAGTTTGTCTGTAGTGGAGGATATGTGAAATTTCATGCATTAATCTTGTTTTTGCAGAACAATGATGGTTCAAAAAAGATCACAGGTGATGCTCTCAAGGACCTCTACAAGTCTTTTGTGTCGGAGTACCCTATTGTATCGATTGAAGATCCATTTGACCAAGATGACTGGGAACACTATGCAAAGTTAACTGCTGAAATAGGAGAGCAAGTACAAATTGTGGGAGATGATCTCTTGGTCACCAATCCCAAGGTCAGTATGAGGAAGTTTCTCTTGCCTTCTTGGACTGTTTTTTGATTTTTATTACCACTGATTGCATGGAGTCTGTTTGACTGATCAAACAAGAAAACCATTAATAGCTTTCTGTCCTTCCTTTGACCATGCTGCTGATCTTATTCTTGCTTGCAGAGGGTTGAGAAGGCTATCAAAGAGAAAGCTTGTAATGCCCTCCTCCTCAAGGTACTGCTAGTAATCTTCATATGGATTGTTGCCGGCTTTTCTGCCTTGTGTATGCTGGAGACAAATATGCATAATTTTCTGCGTCATATGGAAACAGGTTAATCAAATTGGATCTGTTACTGAGAGCATTGAAGCTGTAAAGATGTCCAAGCAAGCTGGATGGGGAGTGATGGCCAGCCACCGCAGTGGTGAAACGGAGGATACTTTCATTGCTGATTTGTCAGTGGGTTTGGCCACGGTAATTGAAATCGATTTCAGATCAGTGTTGGCAATTTAAATTTATTTCAATTTGATTTTGGCCCTCACATAATTCCCTTGTGTTTGAAATATTCAGGGCCAAATAAAGACTGGAGCGCCTTGCAGGTCCGAGCGGCTTGCTAAGTATAACCAGGTGAATATCTATGTCTACACTTTTGAATAAATTTCTAGTTGATAGCTTGTCTAAGTCTCTTCACATTTGTGCATGCAGATCTTGCGAATTGAGGAAGAGCTTGGCGCTGATGCGGTCTATGCCGGAGCAAACTTCAGGAGACCTGTCGAACCCTATTAGAACCAGAGAAGTACTGATGATTCTACTGCTGGATCTGAGCGTTGTTACTCCGTATGCAGTGAATAAGTTAATGGAGAACGGGTTATACACCCTGAGACTTTTTAAAATAATTTTCTGAAGAGTTTTGTTCTGAGATTGGAACAGTGTTTTATCGAGAAGATTTTTCAAGTGGAATTACTCTTTTTACCATAACTAGCTTTGTTCGATTGGCTTCTCAGCGGCGGGAAATGGCATGTGGATTGCTCTTTTATTATTTCCGAATTGATTTGATTCGCCCTGCATGTTCGACCTGACTTGCGTTTTGCCGGTTGTGCAAAGCATGTAATTTAGATGAAAATCCCATCCCCTATCGCCTCAAAACTCGAACCATGCCTAGGGTTGAGTCCAGTCGAGTCCTTTAAGTTCCTTGGCAGATTAGTGTTTACTTTCCAATTTCATGATTTATCTTCCAGCAAAAAACTAAATTAATAATTAGCCAATAGTGCCAAACACTTGAATTCTTATGATAGTGAATGCTAGCTGCCAGACCCGGGACTGATAAATTTTATTTGAAAAAACCGAGTGTTTAATTCTTCCAAGGGTATTTAATTTATTTTAAAGTTTATCTAAAATGTAATAAGACTTATTTGTTTTTTTTATTAATATGATAATGACAAATAGACCTTATAACAAGTTAAATTATTTTATTTAAGAAGGATAAAATGATTATTTTATTTGTTTCAATCAACAATAACACGTGTTTTGATAAATGTTGATCTTTTTTAGTTGTTTTTTTTCAAAAATTAATTTTAATAATTATAACTTGGGCAACCAGAATATTTATGAAAATGCAGAAGGGAAAACATGGAAGGATTAGATGTAGGATGGCAGTTCCCGTTTGTTCAGCGTGAGTAAAAAGATGGCTGCACTCATAACGCCTGCTTAAGAAGCAAAAGGTCCCGAAAAAGGAAGCTAAAAGGAGTTTTTTGCAAGAAATGGAAGGGAAATAGTTGTACTAGTACTTATTAAGGGCAAACAAAGGAGAATATTGGTATCATAGTTACAAAAGTAAAGGTGCGTAGAGGTAAGAAGTGGGAATGAAGCCGAAAGAAATAAGAAGAGTTGGACCACCCTTAATTGCCATTTGTTTCCAATATGTAGTTCCTTGTAATGTGTGATGAAGCTGTGAGTAGCGTTCGATTTTTCTACATCAAAAAGTCAAGAAATGGTGCTAACAAGAGAGAGTAAACAAATGGCTGCAAAATTGTTGAGTACATTCATAGCAAGCTAAGTTTCTAATGAATGATATGTTAATTAAAAAATCAATATACAATTGCATGTCTTTACATAGTGGGAGCAAATGATAGGAGAAAGCTGGCGATATGTTATTGTTTAATGCAGAAGTACTGTGCAAGATTGATTTAAGATGTTGGTTGAGAAGGGGAAGAGTTGCAGATGCTGAGCATAGTGGCAACAGTCAATTGTAATGGTAAAAATAGGGAGTTTGTTGTGGGCATAGAATAGATCATTACAGATGGAGCTTTCAAGTGGTATTTCTTCTAATCCACGTATAGAGCCAACGGGATATACTAATTAAAAGCAGCAAAGGTCTCATTGTGGCTCGAGCACAATAGCCTGCCGAGAGAAAGTGGCATAGAAAAGGGATGCGTACGTCTTGTTTTGTTTTTGTTTTTGTTTCCCGAGGGAGCTAGGTAGATGGTTTGGAAAGTTTGCTATAAAGACTGAGCTGGTATTGAAAGAGAAGATAGGGATCGTTCTGAGCATGTTTTTTTAACTAAATAGGCCATAACCGAACAAAGGGAAACCAAGTAAGAGAAGCTGGAGATAAGGAACAATGCAGTGAAGAAGCACGGAAAAGAGCTTGTTTACAGAGCCACGATGAAGTAAGTTGATGAAGCAAGTTGATCTACTTGGACCTTGGGCTCAGGTAGTTTAACAGTGATTTCTCCACATGTCCTTGCTTTAGGAGTCGTAGAAAGTGTTAGACCCCAACGAAAATGCAAAGAATGCGCATAGGAAAACTAAAACAGCGACAAACATCTACGAGGAGGGGGGGAAGCTCTGAATTAGAACCAAACCTATTTTGAAGCACAAAACAGCAGAATGCAAGGGTAAGAAGAAGAAGAGGAGGAAGAAGAACTGCTCAGCCATGTTCCAATGCAGCATACAACTTGGGTCAACAGGTTAGGTGAATCTATTTGAAATCATAAAAGACATGGCGAAGTCAATTCATTACGCCTAACCTGAACTTGCAGGCCAAAGCTATGCCATAAACGAAGCTGCAAAGGTAATTGTTCTCTAAAAAGAGTAAGGAAGGTCACAAATAGTTCCTTTTATGTTCCCTGAGAAAACAAAATAAGAGAATGACAGGGAAATAGAGGGGAAAAAAACTCTAGAAGGAACAGATGCAAAGGCACACTTGATGAACTGAGGTGCCCAGGGGAACACCTCAACATCCTGAGAAACTGAACAATCAAATCTTGAGCAGTCGCTCTTAACGAATAGACAGGTGTAATGGGTAGCAAGAAAAGAAGGAAGTCGTTATAGGTAATAGCTGTCTATTGGTTTGAATGCCTCTCCTGGTAAGAGTTATCTTTTTGATATATTGAAAGCGTCGCACATTAGGCTGAAAAACAGTCATTACATTACAAAATAAACAAGGTAGCAGATATCAAGTCGTAGATTCTGCTAACATCCCCTTTAAATTGATGTTTGGTGATCTAGAAGTATCGATTTATCAATAATAATTTTAAAACATCTAAAAGCATGCGTAACCTCTAAACAAAAAGGTAAGATTCATGTTTTCCAAGTTTATAAGGAGTACAATCAAATGACAATGAAAAACACTCATTTGTATTATTCAAATAGACATGTTTCATAAGATGTTCCAGAATTATAAAGTTAGAATGACTCAATTTCTTATGCCAAAACCAATTATTATTATTATTAGCAATGGGAGAAAAACCATTAGAAATTGAACGAGGAAAGAAAAAGGATCGAATACAGAAAAAATATCCCATTTTAAGCCCTCTCACTATCTATTGTCCCGACACTTGATGCTGCACATAACAAATAGAATTATTAAAATGAAAAGGAACAATTTTCTTCTACTAATTGTCCAACAAAAATGAGATTGACAAATAAATTAGAAGACACAAACATAATAGTAAATGAAAACCTTAAATTGTCAATCATTGTAATGTGATGAGTACTGTCATCGACGATTTGAATATTTTGTTTACCATTATACTTACAAACATTAAGTAAAACAGCCAGACTTCTAGTCATATGATTGCAAGCAGTAGAGTCAATTAATCAAGGAGAAGTAAGAAAATGTTTTTTACCTTAGAGATCAAGAGTATAAGGGCATAAATAATCATATATTACTCTGGAGTAATGTAGGAAGAAAAACTCGGAACATCGAGTTATGAAGAAGATGTAGGTAGAAATATAGATTGAACAACAATATGAAAAGCATAAATGGATCAATTATGAGGGCGGATAAGACAATGCTTAATAATATGACCTTGCTTCTTATAATAACTACAAAATTTCTTGTTGCAATATTTTGCAAAGTGCCCAATTTCCATGCAACTATAACATTGTAATGGAGATTTATATCATCTTCTAACTTAAACGATATAAGCTATATTAATCATCCCATAACCACCAACATCTTGAGCAAGGACAAGCTATGAGGCAAGATGTTGTTCTTCATGCAAGAGTTCATCCAAGCAAACCTCTAAAGATAGAATAAATTGGTGATTGATTAACCACCTCATGCACTTTCGAACTTAAATCGAAGCTTCATCAATAATTAATTCCTAGTACTGCTTAAGTTTATTTAGGAACATGAGAATTAACCAATGTAGAATAATCATTTTATAAATTGATAAGTTTAGAATAAAATTACTTGATAGAGAGATTCATTTGGCAATAGTTTCTGATGTCTAACTCCAATTGAAACTTTCAGAAAAATTTATCTTGATAATAAATCCATATAAGGTAATTTTATATTGTCTTAGCAGTAATAAACTCACAAAGATTGTTGATCATATAAGATTCAATAAAGCTGAGAAGTCAGGAAACAATTTTGGTGTCCTTACCTTCCTAAACGAAGCAATTTTAGCATTTCTGTATTTCCAAGAACTAAGTTCCTTTAGATTAGTAGAATTCATAGAAAACTCATTCAAATGATCTTACAACTCTTTTATTTTTATAAACATCCAAAACTAAAATTTCTATATGAAATTATTCCTCTCACTAAAGTGTTTAAAATAATTTTTTTAACTAGAATTTCTATCTAACATAATTCTTTTCACTAAGCGTTTTAAATAATTTTTTTAACATGGTCAACTGATAAAATACAAAATAATAGTAGAGGGGTATCGTGAGCTTGATGAACACTTTCATGCTTGAACTCATACCAACATAAAAAGAAAAATGCAGGCCGTCGGGTTCGAACCCGCGCGTGCTTATGTATAGAAGATCTTAAACCGTCCCCTTTAAACTCTCGAGCAAACCTACTAAAGTGGTCTCAAGATAATCTGTTTTATATATATATATATATATTGTCTACATACACAATATAATTGATCTTTGATTATCGAAACACGCAATTTTTGGTATTTAGCACAAGCACGGGGAAAGGGAGGAAAAAAAACCCTAGACTTGAATCGTAAAGAAATAGAGAGAGAATGGCGGAGCACTTAGCATCCATATTCGGGACAGAGAAAGACAGGGTGAACTGTCCTTTTTACTTCAAGATCGGAGCCTGCAGACATGGTGATCGATGCTCAAGACTCCACACAAAGCCGACAATCAGCCCAACCCTGTTGCTCTCCAACATGTACCAGAGACCTGACATGCTCACTCCTGGAGTGGATCCTCAGGCTCAATCCCAGTCCCTCGATCCCCGGAAGATCCAAGACCACTTTGAGGATTTTTATGAGGATTTGTTTGAAGAACTCAGCAAGTATGGTGATATTGAGAGCTTAAATATCTGTGATAATCTTGCTGACCACATGGTACTTTCTTCTTCTTCTTCTTCTTCTTCTTCTCTTCTTTTTCTGAATTAAACAAAGTAAAATCATTGAATTAATTTAATGGGTTTGCTGTTTTTTTGTTTTTTGGACTTTTTGTGTAAGCAGGTGGGTAATGTGTATGTCCAGTTTAGAGAAGAAGAGCACGCTGCTAATGCCCTTCGCAATCTTAACGGAAGGTTTTATGCAGGTTATTACTATTCATAATCCCTCCCTTTTTTTTCTTGTGAGTTTTTGTTTCTTGTTATTCTTATATTAAACGTATAGCTATCATTTTAATTTTAATGGTTGTAAACAATTCCTTGTTAATCATTCAACTTTCAATTATCTTTTATGTATTGGATTTTCCTATTTTAAATGTTTTCGCAGGTTTGTTTTGGTTCTGCTTCTGCTCTAAGTATTAGTAGGAACTAGCTTACCTATATGATATTTCGGTTGTGTTTTAAGAAGAGTTTAATATGGAGGCACATTTTGATATTTTCATGAACCCTCAACATGCCAGGGCGACCCATCATTGTTGACTTTTCTCCTGTCACGGATTTCCGCGAAGCTACATGTAGGCAATATGAGGAAAATGTTTGCAATCGAGGTGGCTACTGCAACTTCATGCATCTTAAGAAGATTAGCAGGTGGCTTTCTCAGCTTAATTGTTTATCCAGAAGATATCCCAATAACTCGGGGACTTGGTGGTCTAACCAATTTTTTCATTGTCGGTTTTAGGGAATTGAGGAGGCAGTTATTTGGGAGGAACAGACGAAGACGTAGCCGCAGTAGAAGCCATAGTCCTGATAGGCACCGTGGTCATGAGGAGCGTCCACATGGTGGCCGTGGTTTGAATAGGAGAGAGGATGACAGGGAGCATCACAATGAAAGGGGCAGGAGGCCTAGAAGCCGAAGTCCTGCACGCAGGGGAGGACGAAGTAGCCCTGGGGGGAGGAGAAACAGGAGTCCTGTCAGAGAGAGTAGTGCTGAAAGAAGGGCTAAGATTGAAAAGTGGAACAGGGAAAAGGAACAGACAGATTCTGGTGGTAGAGGTGATAGCAGAAACCCTGAAAATGACAGGGATAACAGTGACTTCACTGAGAATGGTGGCCATTATGATGATGCCCAGCACTAGTAGGAGCTTGATGGATACTAGGGACCTACCTGGAAACGTCTGGTTTGTCCCTTTGCTTCCCTCTGCTTCATGTTTGTTTAATACAAAACTTGTTATCTTGGACAAGAAATGCTGCAACTTTATTTTTATGAGACAGCCCATTCAGAAAATATACCTCACTACCATTTCCACTGTGCAGGTGGAGTACAGGTTCAGTGTCTTGTGTTATGAAAGTAAATTCAATTTCTTGCCCCTATCACCATCTTAAATTGAAAGGAAACGAAACGGAATGAACTAAAAAAGAAACAACAAAGGCATAAAATATATTTAGATGCTTCTAAGATCTCTCCTTTTAAACTGGAGTTGATTGTACATGCATGTTGGTGCAAGTTATTTCCACTGTTCAAAATTTATTTTATCAAGTATGATACCTGATTTTTTATGTAGATTTTAAGCTGATGTACCCGCCTTGTGAGTGTTGTATCATAGTGGAACTGTTTCTGGAGTAAATTCAAAACCTCAAAGGTTGATAGGTACATTGATAGTTCAATCTCTTTTTTATTTTAAAAAATAATTAAAATTGTTTTTCCTGCTTTAGCAAAACCTTCCAAACAAAATACCTGTTTTAATTGACTGCTCTATCTAAAACCACAGAGTATTGTTTGCTCAGAGATGTTTTGAAGCTCTATACAACTAATCCTTGTTAAAAAAAACCAAGGAGGAGGCTTTATCTGATCAAATTAACTCATATCTCCTCGTAGTCAGGATGGGTGATCAAATCTTACAGCAATTTGGAATTCTTTTGCCCTTATATGATTATTTCATTTTCTTCTAAAAACCCTCAACTTACCTACTTTACTAGTTTTGCAGGTTCAGGCTTTCCTGCTTCCCAGGATCGGCCTCAATCTCTTTTGGCAGCTTACAATGATATTTGTATACAGGTTGGGCTGTTGTTTACCTGCAGAGCGTTTTAGTGGAGTTCCATTTTAATGTTGTTGAAGCATCAAGAAAGCTCTTGGATCTTTGTACGATGAGGAAAACTCTGACACTTCCATACAAGGTGAAATGGCTCTGAATCATTTGTCATATGTAGATTCTTCAAATGGAATACAGATTGAGTTCTTTGGGATATTGGTAATCGTGTTTTTGTTTTTATCATGCACTACTGTCAAGTTCGTGGATTGTTGTTTTGCCACATCGAGTGGAGATTGTGTTGTGAGCTTATGATCAAAATATTTATTTTATGCTTGTTGTTCAGTGTTTACTCTTTCACCGGTCTGGAACCTTTACCTCCATCAATAATCATTTAAAAGTCAGATGTTTAGAGGGTAGAAGGTGCCGCTTCTGGCTGTCATGATCTAGTCATAGAAGTGAATTTGGGAGCAATGGAATCCTGAATAAACGTGGGTTTTAAATCGAGTCCTTCAGTTAGGTCTGATTAGTTCCCCTTCCAATATTTGACAGAGGCAATACATGTGGTTTTCACATGTTTTTATAAAAGAAATCTATTTGTATTCGTCCTCTCACTCACCAGTGGCGTTTGTTTTGTATGAAATATTATTCTAATTTCCCCCTGTACTTGTCCAAAACATTTTAGGAAAATTGTAAAATATTTTATGGTTAACCTATACCGTTTAGTGTATTTTGTTGAAAATTATTCTTAGTTCATAATATATTTTACCACAATCACACGACCCTACCTGCCACTACATTTGTCATCGCCACCATTATTGTTAAAACATCACCTTATCATCTTTTGCCACCGTCTGTGTATTTTGTGCAAAATAAATGCCCTAGTCTCGTATGCATATCCTTCTACAAATAGAAAACAAAGTCCCGTTAATCTAGCTTTACAGATACGGTCATACATGCAAGTCGAGTTTGCACATCCTTCTACCCGGAGAACGAAGTCGGGCAAAGGAATCAGCACTGGTGTCATGACAATCATTTATGCTATCTTTGCCTCTCTTCTTTATCTCCTTCAACCTTTTCAAATCATCTCTCCACTGCTTCTTTTGGAGTTTCACCTGATACTCGTACTCAAAAAAAACTTACCTTTGCTCTCTGCTAAGCTTCTGAACATGAGATTTACTCAAAACTTACCTTTGATTTGCTCTCCATCGGAATCAAAGAGATCAACCAAGTCCATTTCTGAATCAATGTATTTGAAAACCCATCACTCAAAAACCTATAGCAAATATCATTTACTTGAAAGATCTAATGCTGCATCAAATTCCCAATTCATTCCGATCTACAAGAACCTAATCAAATCTTTTGCAACTGTGATACCAATGAATCTCTTCACCACTAATCTAAAACAGAAACCAAACCGTTCAATCACCATCAAACATGAGCGACACCAGCAGGAGCAGCAGCAGAGGAGGCATCGCCACCGAGGAAAGACAGGAAACCAGCATTAGCAGGCTCTTGGTCATCAAGAAACAAATCATCAGGAAACCTAAACGCACCATGAGCATAAAGAAGAGCAAACCCAACCATTAAAGCGGAGATCAATAGCGATCCTGTGCTTGTCAAGAAAATAACAACAATCGTCAGAACAACAAGAATCCCTAACATTTCACGGTCCGAGGATGTACGACCAACAATAACCAAAGGCTGATCTGGTGGTCGAAAGGGATAGAGCGGGTCGGGGTCGGGGTCGGGGTCGGGGTCGGGGGTCGGGGTCGTAGGAGGGGGAGAAATGATTTGTCATTTTGTCTCTCATTGTTATATACGGGGTACTGTGGTTATTTTATTATATTTGAATTATTATTTTTATTTAAGTTGGAAACTGTAATTTTTTTAAAATTTACTAGATTGATTGAGAAGGAGAGTGTAAGACAATTGCATGTGTTGCCGGCTGTTGGTAAAAAATGGAATTGTTCAAAACTTGTTCAAATAAAATATAAACAATATATAGCAAATTATATTAATTTCAAGTGGTTAGAAATTTTGTTCTACAATCTCAATTTTTACTTCCCAAGCCACCACTATATAAACCACTTAAAAATCTTATAATCTTTCAACGTTGTCCCATGAAATTACATACTACTATATAAACTACTTGAAAATCTTATAATCTTTTAATGTGGGATTATAATTTTGAATTTGAAATTTTTTTTATCAATCAATGATTTTTTTATATTAATTTCTTATTCATCCATAATTTGTTTTAAACTTAAATTACTTATCTTGA
>Ga0325403_1004157_pt1 | contig 13427 bp, 7 predicted proteins | sample PopdelMetagenome_19_FD_205665 | JGI IMG/M metagenome (GOLD analysis project Ga0325403, IMG submission 205665) | Populus deltoides microbial communities from Bellville, Georgia, United States - Xylem-PdKOR-R4 | ecosystem: Host-associated > Plants > Phyllosphere > Stem > Wood/Secondary xylem...
CAGAGTGGGACCCGTGGGATGTACGAACGGTCACACGTTGGGATAAGATCACAATGGGGTTGACGAGATCAGAAGTCTCTGAAGTCTGGACTATCTATTTTGTTTAAAGAGGTTCTCATGTTTGAAATATTTTTAGTACCGCGAGTGCCTTCTTCGTTAAGATAGCGTTTGAGAGTAGACTACTGGCTATCTTTTGAAGTATTTTTATTTGAAAATAAATAAAATAATGTACATTTTTTTAATTTTTAAAATAGTAATAATAGTGATTTTTTTAAAAATTATTTTTTTCTTTAAATTATTATTTTAGTATTTTTAAATCATTTTAATACCCTAATGATAAAAATAAATTTTAAAAAATAAAAATAATAATTTTTAATATATTTTTAAACAAAAATACTTTTAAAAAACATTTACAAACACCATCACACAGCATCAAACACTACCTCACAACGATATCTAGCCACTGATTTTGAAATATTCTTCAAAATATACCTTTTATGCTTTAAAATCATAAGAAGATAACCCACAGGGGACATGTCTGACCATCTGCAACTTTAACATTTTGAGCCACAGGGACATCTAACATAAGGAGATAACCCAATATAAGCCCTGTACATAGTAATCAGCATATGAGTGTATTTCGTTCAATGGCGGACTTTCAGATTTTATCAAGCTTTTCAGCCTTAACAATGGGATTTGCCTTGGCAATGGCATCTTGACCAGCAGATCGATAGTCACTGGAGCAATTATATTTGTCTGGGTAGTGATGAATTGCGCGCAGAAAAGATTCCCGCAATGACAAGTACTGAATCTAGTTAAACCAATGCATTTCTTGCGAGTGGTGCACCTATTAGGACTCTCTCTCTCACATTTGTGTGATCGGTACTGGAAGCAGCTGCAGACAATGCCGGTGTTGAGCTAATCAATGGCACTGCTGAAGTAGCTGGTGGATCTACAGCAACAGCGATGGCAGCATTGCTCGTGGTGTCAACAGAGAGAAAACGTTCATAACACACGCAGCATATTGATAAAGCCATTTTAGCATGTTCTTGCTTTAAAATGAAGTCATCATGGCACTTGGAAGTTGGAACATAAGTTCATTGTTGTTGCTGTTCCAAAGAACCCACAGCTATTGGCGCCAAGCTTGGGAGCCTTTGAAGGACCTTGGGGTTCAGGTCTTGTTCTGCTCCATTTTCCTGCATCAGAATCGCCTTTACTTTCAATAACACAAAAAGAAAATGAGCAGACATCCAAAGGCAACTATCCTCCCCATCACAAATCCACAAGCACGTTTGAGACCACCGAAATATGCACATGAGCCTCTGATCCCTCCTCCGAAACATACACAGAGACTCTCATCGAGAGATGACCAATGACAGCCTAAAATTATGATCAAAGAAAGCAGATGGCAAAAACTAAAAAAACTAAAACAATTTTTTGTTTGAAAAGGAAATTGCCATATGTAACAAGAAGGAAAGAGAGAGTTTCGAGCATGCTTTCTGTTGGTTATTGGGTTAGGGCTGGTTCACCCATGATGGATAGGTCTGGTCCAAGTTATTAGAGGAGTTACTAAAGGAAGTAATCGTCTCCTCTAATCATATATAAAGGGACATAACCCATATGAAATGGTAACTTTTCATTATTTGAAAGAATATAGTTCTCTCTTTCTCTTCTCCCATCTTGACTCTCTGCATTGACTTGACAGGATTTATAAAGACGTTCGTACTGTAGAATATCACTTTGGTTCTAGTAATTGAAGTGGCACTGAAGTAATTGATCCAAGAATAAAAAAGCAATTCTCACAAGTAAGTTTTTCTTTCTGATCTACATTGGTATCAGAGCCATGGTTTTTAATATTGCTTTTATGCAGTATATCTATTATTACATAAACGATAGATGTAAATTTTGTGTTAAAAGAATACTTCTATTGAGAATTTTAAATCTATAAAATTTTATGAAATAATTTAGTTTTGAATTTTTCTTTTCCATAATTAATTAGAAAAGACTTTCTGCATCACAGTTAATAATTTTATTATCAATTTATGTATGAATTGATGATGGAAATAGAGATTAAAAACTATTATTACCATTTTCAATTGACAGTAGCCAATTGGATTTTGACAATTAATAAATTGTCAATTTTTTTTAAAAATAACCATCTTTTCAAAGATATGTAACTATCATTGGGCAGTTAATATTATCATTGGGGTAGTCAATTAGGATTGCTAAGTAGTAGTTAATTAACTGCCATTTGACAGTTATTAATAATAATAAAAAAAGAATGAAAAACCGAATGAACACATCTATTGAAAGATGTGTTCAAGTTAAGGTTAAACACATCTTTTAAAAGATGTGTACATATATTAACTGCCATTCGGCGGTTAATATATATTAACGTTGTTAATATATAAACACATCTTTTAAAAGATGTGTGGCAGTTAGTATACATTAATAATTATTAATATATATTAATATTAAGAATAATATTAAGACAATTAATATTTTTTTTATTAATATAAATTGTCAAATTGTGGAGCAATTTATTTAATGTTAAAATAAATTGCTTAATTTCGGTATTTTTTTTAACATATATAATAATATATGCTTTAATTAAATATTAAGTATAACATTTATGTGCTTTTTGGAATATTTTGTTATAGTGGATAGGCAATAACAAATTGATCATTTATTGGGATATGCCTTTAATCCTGTTCACAAAATTCAAGAGCACATTGATTACATGTATCATTGGATGATTAGACTGACTATAAGTGGAGTTTGTGAATTCTACATGGAACATCAAATGTTAATCGTTCTCAATTCTCTACTTGAGGAATGGATGCCGGTGCGACTATCGTTGGAATATAAGCTGGAATCCTTAGATTTCAACAATCTCGCAAATGAAATGCTGCTTGAGAGGGAACGTCAGTATGCCGAAAAGGATATATGACGTACTGGAAGAAGCGCAGATCGTTTGGATGCTGCTGCTAAATTCATTCCATGGTTTGAGCAGAATAAACTTGGAGGAGATGACTTTGATGAAGTGGATGACGTAATTGGAGACCCTACTTATGTGCCTAAAATATAAAACAATTCTGAAATTTATTATTCTTAATATTGTAATTTTTTTTAAGATGAATGGTTGTTTAATTGTGAACTGAATATTTTATATAATTTAAGTTTTAATTACATTATATGCATATATATGATAATATATGCAACCTGATTATTGGGAGTTGTTAGTTGAAACTAATAACTATAATTTTGCACCCATTTAAATTTCCAATAATAATTAGACCATACAAGTAGAAATTGATTAAATGTTTAACATTCTTTTCATTTCTATTGTATGTGTTAGATTATTATTTGTTTAATTTGGAATGGAGTGGCAAAATATGTCAATTAAATTGTACTAGATACTAATATTTGTAATTGCTGTCAATAGAGCTTAATATGGCTGCATCTAAGAGCATTATTGCTGATTTGAACCATGGAGACAATTTAAGTGAAAAGAATTACGATGTTTGGCATCGTAAGATTGAGTATCTCCTGGAAAAGCAAGAAATGCTGGAAACAATCACATAACCGATGGCTGAACCTGAGCAAGGAAACACTGCTCAGCACAAGTTTGATATGGAAGCATATCAAACCTACAAGCGCAAAGATCGTGTAGCTTGCATTTTGATGTTGAGCAGCATGAGAAATGATATTATGCTACGTTTTGAAAGGCATCGTTCAGCTCAATCTGTTTGGGACGCAGTAAAGATTCAGTATAGAGGAACCTCTACTACTAGACTTCGCTAGCTAACCCTCAAATTTGATGGTTATAAGAAGTGCCAAAATCAGACAATGAGGCAGCATCTTACGGTCATATCTAACATGATTAGTGAATTAAGAGGTGCTGGACATGAGATGACTGATGAACAACAAGTCCAAGCAGTTATCCGCTCTTTGCCAAGCAATTGGGAACACATGCGTGTTAACCTTACCCACAATGACAACATCAAGACATATGATGATGTTGCTCGTCATGTCGAGCTTGAAGAAGATCGACTTCACGCTGAGAAGCCTATAAACGAGGCTTTTATATCTGAGACTAAGATGCGTGGAGCATATGGCTATAAATATAAAAAGGATAAAGCTAAAGGTCCCAAATATGGCAAGAGAGGAATAGAAGCAAGCAGTAGTGGACATAAGCACAAGCGTGGGAAACGCGGCGATAAGAAAGACAAGAATATGAATTGTTTCAATTGTGGTAAACCTGGTCACTTTGCTCGTAATTGCACTGAGCTAAAGGTAAAGTTTAACCACAATCATCCCTCTAACTTATACGTTAGTAGTTGTTTAATGCTTGCTGAATCTGTTCCTTTTTGGACTATAGACTCGGGAGCAACTGACCACATAGCAAGGGATCGAACAACCTTTGTGGAATTTTATCGAATTCCAAAGGGAAGTAGATACATATACATGGGGAATAATGCTTCCGTTGCTGTGCTTGGGATCGGTACCTGCAAACTGGATTTGTGGGGCGGTCACACACTTTATCTTCATGATGTGCTCTACGCTCTAGAAGTTCGATGGAATCTTGTGTCTGTTCTTGCTTTACTCCAATTGGGCTTTAATATTGCGTTTGTTGGTTATTGTGTAAAAATACATCTGGATAATATTTTTTATGGTTCTAGTTTTGTATTAAATGATTTTATGGTGTTAGACACTGTTAATGTATCTATTGATAATGATGCTTCAATTTATGTTGTTTAAAATTCCAGCACTATTAATGATAGTAATATCATAGCTTGGCATGCTAGATCAGGACACGTTGGGTAAGATCGATTGCATAGATTAGCAAGAGCTGGTCTTTTAGGATCACTTACCAAAGAGGAATTGTTCGTTTATGAGCATTGCCTTGTTGGAAAAGCAACTAGATTACCATTTGGCAAAGCTAAAAGAGCTAGTAGTCCATTACAGCTTATTCATTCAGACATTTGTGGCCCAATGAATGTGAGAGCAAGACATGGAGGAAATTATTTCATCACATTTATAGATGATTTTACACGGCTTGGTCATGTTTATTTGATCTCACATAAGTTTGAAGCATTGGATTTCTTCATTCGATACACCAATTTGGTGGAGAATAAACTAAGTACCAAAATCAAAGCTTTAAGAATTGATCGAGGACGTGAATATCTGTTTGACCAATTTAAAAATTTTTGTGATGAAAAGGGTATAGCCAGACAACTAACTATTCCTTATACTCCACAACAAAATGGTGTAGCGGAAAGAAGGAATAGAACCCTATTTGACATGGTTTGGTCAATGATGACGCAAGCTAACTTACCAATTTTCTTTTGGGGAGATGCATTGTTAACTGCTGCTTACATACTTAATCGTATGCCCTCTAAATCTGTCTCATCCACCCCATATGAACTATGGAATGGTGTTAAACCTAATTTAGGTTATTTTCATCCATGGGGGTGTGCAACTTATATTTACAATACTTCTCATGAATATGGGAAACTTGGTCCTAGGGAGAAGAAGTGTATCTTTATACGATATTTTGAACATTCCAAAGGATTTGTATTTATTGGTGAAAAAGCTGATGGAAGAGTAACAGAGATTGAATCGCGTGATGTTGTCTTTTTAGAAAAGGTTTTTCCAAAGACAGGTGAGGTTGAAAAAGATTTTCAATTATATGAAATGGAAAATCTAGATTATGGCGAAACAAGCCATTCAGTAGAGGACTTAAATGAAAATTTTAATCCTCCTAGAAACACTAGGAGTGATATTTTATCTATTCCTTCTCTTATGGAGCAAGATCATGAGCAATCTCAACATCGAAAAAGCATTCGTGAACCAATTCCTCGTCGTCGATTTGAGATTGAGGGGGAAGCGTTCATGATTGCTCCATAAGATGATAAAGAACCTAAAACATTCAATCATACTCTATCTGGTCCTAAAGCAAGTGAATGGATTAAAGCTATGGAAGAAGAAATGGAGTCAATGAAAATTAAGTCTGGGACTTGGTTGATTTACCGTCAGGACGAAGATCTATTGGAAATAAATGGGTTCTTAAAATTAAACGTAAGGCGGACGGGTCAATAAAATGTTATAAGGCTCGACTAGTAGCGAAAGGCTACACTCAAGAAGAGGGAATTGATTATGAAGATACATTCTCACCATTTGTGAGGATTACTTCATTTTGCCTCATTTTAGCTATAGTCGCACATATGGACCTAGAGTTATATCAAATGGACGTTAGAACTGCGTTTCTCAATGGAGAACTAAATGAGGAGATCTATATGGATCAGCCTTTAGGATTCGAGACTAAAGGACAAGAGCGCAAAGTTTGCAAGCTTAAAAGATCCATATATGGTCTTAAGCAAGCCTCTAGACAATGGAACGTTAAGTTTCATCAAGCTATCCTTAAGGATGGTTTTACAATGATGGAAGAAGATCATTGCGTGTATTCAAAATGTTCTAACAATAGTTTTATAATATTGTCCTTATATGTTGACGACATCTTAATAGCTGGAAATAGCAAAGAGATGATTGATACTACTAAAAAGTGGTTAACATCAAACTTTGAAATGAAAGACATGGGTGAGGCCAGCTATGTACTTGGTGTGAAAATCATAAGAGATCGCGCTAAAAGGCTTTTGGGTTTAACTCAAGAGACTTACATCAAAAAGATGTTAGAGCGCTATCACATGCAAGATAGCAGACCAATGGACACCCCTGTTGATAAAAGTTTGAGCCTAAGCTGTGATATGTGTCCCAAGACTCTAGAAGAAAAGGAGAAAATGTCCAGAGTACCTTATGCCAGTGTTGTCGGTAGTTTGATGTATGCAATGATGTGCACACGTCCCAATATATGTTATGCCGTTAGATTGGTCAGCCGATATCAATCAAACCCTGGTCAGAAACACTGGATGGTAGTCAAAAGGATTCTACGATATCTGAAAGGAACTTCAAATTACATGCTATGTTACCAAGGAAAGAAAGATTTACGATTGATTAGTTTCTCTGATGTTGATTGGGGAGGAGATGTCAACCAATCCAAATCTACTTCAGGATGTGCTTTCTTACTTAATGATAGTGCAATACTATGAAGGAGCAAGAAACAATCTTGCATAGCCTTATCTACCATGGAGGCTGAGTATGTAGCTTGTTCCGAGCAACACAAGATGCTGTTTGGTTAAAAAATTTCCTGTATCATTTGAAAATTGTCAAATCAGCATCAGACCCAGTGACAATTTACTGTGATAACACTACTGCAATAGCTGTGGCCAAAGATCCAAAATACCATGGAAAGACCAAACACATCAAGATGAGATATCACTACATTAGAGAAGCAATTACTGAACAAGATGTGATCCTAAAACACATTTCTACAAATTCTATGGTTGCAGATCCACTCACAAAACCAATAGCAAGGGATGCATTTGTTAGACATGTGAGATCCCTTGGCTTATGTAGAATGTAATTAGTTTCAAGGATCATACGAAAGCTTACTGTGATTGAGTAATGAATAAATGCCATTAGAATATCATTTTATTCATTATTTGTTTCATGGATTATATTGAGTATCGTATAGTATAATTTGTTGAAGTATGTCGATAGACTTTGATTGGCTCACTCACATGAGCAATCACCTCTAGCACTTGTAAAGTGAGTAGAGATGAGACTATTTGAGTTTTAATGCTCAATAAGCGACTTGGGGGTAGTGGGAGCAATTTTAACTCAAAGTGATTATTAAAAAGTCACCTTGGTTGGGACCACGATGAGGTTCTTAGATAAAAGAATCGGCATGAATGAATTCCCGCCATTTATGTGTCTATTATGATTGAAGCCGAGTATGAAATTATTCATATGCCACTAATGAAAAATGAGCAAATGAGAATTTTCGATTTGAAGTCTATGTTTTTAGCAACAAGACTAAGACTCGTATAGTGTATTTCCTCTAACAAGGAAAGCAACGACATACACTTTTTGTCTTAAGAAAAGAAAAGAGTAAGCTCCACTATAACATGTATTTCATACTACATGTGCTAGCGACCATTACAGGAATAAAGAATGGATCCCTGCTTCTTTATTATGTGAATCCTGAAGATCATATCTAAGATCTCAAAATCTTACCCTTTGTGACTTTTGACTATATCATGAGGTGATGTATTAATGATCGCTACTTTAGAAGTATATCCTATGGTCATGGAATGATTCGACTTAAAGGAATACTCTTAGGAAAGCGAGTTAATTCAGATTTGATTGATATGAGAGCGAAAGAAAATGTAATTTTAGTTCTACACCGGCCGAGATCATATCACTTGAATAGATTTGATATGATTTAGAATACTTGTAATTGTAAGGATGGATTGAATATGAAATTCTTGAGGGATTGAATTATATTCAGTCATGTGTAACTAAAAATGCTTGGGGTATATTAGTACACTTTAAGGAATAATTAATTATGAGGTTGATGTCTCCTATATGACCTGTATTAGGTTTATATATTGGAGCTCCTTTCACTGTGTGCTTCAGGTCGCACGGTCCGTTCGTCAAGTATGAAATTCTTGTGCAAATTTGAAGTATAATGTATTAGAGAGATTTAGTCCTTCATGGGCGAGTGGGAGATGTTGGTTATTGGGCTAGGGCTGGTCCACCCATGATGGATGGGTCTGGTCCAAGTTATTAGAGGAGTTACTAAAGGAAGTAATCGCCTCCTCTAATCATATATAAAGGGACATAACCTATATGAAATTGTAACTTTTCATTATTTGAAATAACGTAGTTCTCTCTTTTTCTTCTCCCATCTTGACTCTCTGCATTGACTTGACAAGATTTACAAAGACGTTCGTATTGTGGAATATCACTTTGGTTCTAGTAATTGAAGTGGCACTGAAGTAATTGATCCAAGAATAAGAAAGCGAATTCTCACAAATAAGTTTTCCTTTCTGATCTACACTTTTAATCTAAAAATAACTCACAACAGCTAATTATGTGGACTTCTAAGGCTTTAACTATTCGATAATTGCTAAATAAATTCTTTTTCAGTAGTCGCAATTGAATAGCAGTAGAATGCGCATGCACATACTTTCCAGATACTTAAGTTTCTTTAATATGGATAAATTTAAGAAGTCGAGGGGGGAAGGAGAGGGAAAGAAACATGGAGTGAGCTAATTCAGAATTTCATTTGTTGAGTAAGCTGCTAAGTGCCTTCATCATTGGTTTTTGGCATAAGAGTGAACAAGAACGATACATAGAGTGTGGTTATTTCATGCTTAACCAAAGCATCATGAATCATGTTTACATGTTTAATATCACGCGCTAAATAAGACATGCCTTGCTTTAGGTTCTATTGTAGAATACATGATGCTGATTGAGCCCACGTCACAGGTTTTTCAGGCAAGCCCCAAAAGAAACACCATCCCAGAGTCCTAATGGGACATTAAGCTCACCAGGGAACAAATTTAAATTGCATCCTCTCAAGCATAGGCATAGCATATGACCCACTACTTCACTAGAACCAGGATGATTAGCTTCGCCTCCTAGAAGCCTTGTTGACCCACATCTCCACACATCTCGTCTCTAAACTGGACCAGGGGTCCATATGGCCCAACTTGGCAACACCCTGAAGTTGAAAGCAAACTTTGATTCCTTGAAGGCTAAGAGACTATTTGTTATTACAGCAACTGTTGCTTTTTTGTCCAACCTTTGGTTATTACTTCATGGAACCTGCCAATAAATGAGGTTTGAGGTGAAACAATTTTTACTTGCTTTTATTAAACCACTTATCCTGCCTTTTTTTACCTGTTGAAAAAACACACATATAAAAACAACTTTCTAAATTTTTCTTAGTTTAAGAAACATCTGTAAGAATAAAAGAGTTACAAACAAATTGTCTTTAAGAGTTTGTGTTTGCATAAATCTGCATTAAGTGCTTGACACCAGCAACAAAAGATTAATTTTTTTTTTTGGTGAATATGAATGAATTTCTTGATGAGATGAAAATTACAAAGCTTAGATTACACTCATGTGAAACCCTTTTTTTTTTTTTAGTTTCTAACTCATTTTGTAGCTAAAAAATTTATGGGTTTTGTTATTTTTGACCCGAGGTTTTTGATTTGTGAACAAGAAAGGCATGTATTTACTATTTGATAATTATTATCTTTTAAAAAAGTTAATCGATCATTTTCATACTAGTATTAATTTATTGAATGATATAGTAAAATGAAACATAAGGATGAATTTAATTGCTCTTGTTTTTTGTAGTTTAGTAATAAGCCAAAAATACATCATAGTAAAATACATAATCCTCTGTGAATGAATTATATTTGTGAAGAAATTGTAGCAAATGTAACGAGACAATAAAACCAGCAATGTAATTCGCATGGCTATTTTTACAATGCATTAATAATTAAATGCACATAAATGTAATTGTAAAATAAAAAATTAATTGTATGTTTTTTTTATCATTTTATTATCAACACCAATTTTAACCATAAATTTAACTAAACACATTAAACTTGCTTTTTGCTAGATAACAACTTAAACCAAGGTTTTAATCAAATACATATTTTAATCAAACCATTCACAAATAAAAGTGATTTTTTTAAACTTATTTTTTTCAAATCACAACCACAAAAGCTACCACAATACCAAACACACTTTAGCCTAGACCAGACAGACACATTTTGGAGTCAATTGTTCGTTCACCCCTTAAACGCATTACCTGTTAGTTTAATATGCATTGCAACCACTTGGTTGGTTACATGTGACAATATTATACTCGTGTAAATATATATTTATTATTAATAAAAACTTAATTTATTTTTAATATTCATGTAATGTTAGATTAATAAATCTAATATTTGATTTATGAATCTAGAGTAAGATAAAATTCATGGGATAAAAATGCTTTGCAAATGAAATCATAAAGTTGTTATAATTATAAGATCTTTATTATATCAAAGCATTGTTTCTAAAATGTTTTTGGTCGATACTTTCTTAAATATTGGACATTCATTATAGTCGTAGAGACTAATATATATCATGTTTTTTTATTTATGAAAGGAAGCAACTGTTCTTATAATTTGAGGTATAAGGGATACATAGAACTAATATATAGGTGCTTGGCATAAGATATGTATACTAAACTGACTCGCATGAGAATTTCATATGGAAAGATTATCCATGTCTATGGAAAGACTCACATGACGGTTATGTAAGTGATCCCTAGACTTGAGATCACTAAGAGATCTTATATAGAGAATGCTATACTTTGATCCTGTTACATGTTATTTTAATCGAGGTAACAAAAGAGCAGACATTGAGTATAACATGAACTATTTGAAGGTACTTGAGTGATCAAGAGATGATTCATCACCTTAGATAAATTATAAAAAATGTTTCATCTGTTCTCAAATAGAATTGACTGAGAAATTCTTGGCTAAGGTGGAATAAGATTTGAAAAGCGTTTCAAATCTTATTCAAACAATCAATGACTATTATGTAGAGAACAAACATAAATTAACATGACAGACATACTCCATGCTTTAATGTTAAATCAGAACATTATTGATGAAAGGATATTAATTACACTGAGAAACCGGTCATTAAAAAGTTAAGTCAAATCACTAATGACTTTTTTAATATTTAAAGGATTATGACACGTTGCTAGATGACAGACCTGATCTTATGTACCTGATATTCAAATATAAATTAATCAATCTCTCTCTCTTAAATAAAGATTTATGAAACTTTTTATTGGTGATTCATGTGGATTACCGTTGAAGGCTAAATAATTGCATGACTTGTGGTTTTCAACAACTTAACCTTTAAAAAATTATTCAAAGTTAAAAAAGATTATATTTTCAAATAATAAATCCCTGAACAACTCTAAATTTATCTGAAAAAATTCTAGAAACTCTCAAATTATTTATTTATTTTTATTATTTCCATTACATATATATTATTAAGGAAAACCAACATTACCCTCAATTCAAGTATCTATTAAGTATCTTCTACTCGCCACTCATCACATGAAAAGAAAGTAAATGCATTAAATAAAGGTACACCAACTAGCCACGAGTCTTATAAAAATTGGTTTTATGGTCATCAACAACAATACACAACCCACAAACCTGGAACTCAAACAACTTTTATAAAGAACCGTCATTTCTTTAGGCCGGTGTAAGTAGTGACACTCGATCCTATGAATGCAATTGTCGAAAACAGTTCAAGAACCGCCACGGTAAGCTAACCAATGCCTAAACTCTGATACGAGTATACGAGTACCTGAACCAGAGAGAGAGAGAGAGAGAGAGAGAGAGAGAGAGAGAGACGTCAGAGACTCAGAAGTTAGAACTCATATCAACCAACACAGCAGCTCAAATTCAACAGTATTTACGTAATATCAACAAATGTCGTCACATAAATTAAAGTTGTTTTTCACCAAATTCAACTACAAGTGCCGGAAATCCAAAGCCTTCATTACTAGTTTCAAGAGTGTGTGACAAAAATTCAAGAACTCTTTACCTTTCCACAGTGAAGATAATTTCTCAAAAGCCGTTACCTCTGGTGACTCCAAATCCAAAAAACAGAGCCACTCAGAGGTTACTCCTCAACCCCATGTAACAACAAAACCAAAAGGAAAATGTTAAACTCCGCAAAGCTCACCTTAAAACATCAAATACAAACACAATTCAGATATGGGCATACTGTACTGGAACACGCAAAGAGATAATACTTCACTAACATTATGTAAAAATCATATGAGAATACAGAGTTTGAATAGAGAGACCCTAAAAGAAACAGGAAATTGTGGCAGGGCAGGAACAAGAAGGTCGAGGTGGCGTATATACTGTGGGCAGAGTAAATATCGCATGTGCTAGGTTATACAGAGAAGGTATGCGTGGCAGGATCTTACTGATCGGATGGGGAACCGTCTTAGAAGAAAGAAACCAGAGTCTCCTTGATGCGCTTCCGTCTTTATATAATTAATCAATCCCCGTGGTATTAAAAACAATTCATTTAATAATATCTTATTCTAAAAAATGCGTTTAAAAAAAAAAAACACATTCCATCCAATTTACTAGGGTTGTTCATGGTCTGGTTTGGTCCGGTTTTAGCCCAAATATTCTACCAAACTGAAAAATAATAATCCTTATTAATATAACCCTGACCGAACTGAGAACCGGTTCAAGCCAAAAAGATTTTGTTCGATTCAAGTTGGTTTTTTAGCATTAAAAAGTAGAAAAACCTAGAAACCAATTAAATAAGCTTGTTTTTGCTGCTGCCATTGTTGTCAGTCGACAATGAAATAAACCGAGATCTTGGATTATTATCTCTAGCATTACAACCACCATTGTTGGTGGTTGATTGTAAGAGTGAAGTAAAGGTTGTGAAGGGCATTGCCATATGAGAAACCA
>Ga0325403_1004159_pt1 | contig 13424 bp, 5 predicted proteins | sample PopdelMetagenome_19_FD_205665 | JGI IMG/M metagenome (GOLD analysis project Ga0325403, IMG submission 205665) | Populus deltoides microbial communities from Bellville, Georgia, United States - Xylem-PdKOR-R4 | ecosystem: Host-associated > Plants > Phyllosphere > Stem > Wood/Secondary xylem...
CCATTCGGAAAGAGCTTTAACTTCCTGAAATCGGAAGGAAGCAAAACATGAATCTAGATATTCAGGTTCCTGAATTGTCACAAGAAAAAAAAAGTCCAAGGTTTAAAATTTATATACCATTCATGTCCTCCAGCCAAATAAACTTGAGAGTAATAAAATTCTCCTGTCAATCCAGAGAAGTATTGAACCTCCCAAGTAAAAGTACCGTCTGAAGGATCCGTAATCATGGAAAAATGTTCCCCTTTACCTTCACTTTTGACAACAAAAACCTCCGCTCCAAACACACAGGAATCACCAATCAAGTAACCATTTGATGCATTGTTAAAAATACTTAATGGAAGCATCTGGGGAAACCCCCATTTATTCTTTATGGCACAGAATCGCCTCAATCTCCCATCTAACATCAATCAAAGAGTAACCTGAATCAAATGGACATTCTACTAGAGAAAATTCTCAGCATACATAAAAAGGGCATACCTCCAATTGTCAAGTATTTGTCCTGAAGTTGATCATACACGAACAACTTGAAGATGGCATTGATTTCCCAACCAGGAGGGAAACCAGTGGTGTCTGCAATTACCAAATACAGAGATATGTAGCCATCTCCATTCCTGCTCTTGTCTCCATTAGGGTACAGAACCAATTTCCTGCGAACAATAAACAAAGCATAAGTGACTGACAAGGCACAACTAGCATTGGTCGCAACTAACACATTGACTACATGTACATGAATCTCGGGGAAGGCTATCCATATCAAGGATGGCTGCAATTCGATGAGAATCCTGGCATCACAAAATAACAATGGATTGATGATGAGGCACACCCTGACAATACATTAGGAGACCTAAAAGTCTTAATAAACTACGTTACTGGAGATACTTTCTCCTTCCCTAAATCCCAGCTTCCATCCTAGGTGTATGAATGACATTCAATTGCAAATCACTTTGTACAGCATCATGTGACATTACAAGCTAAACTTGTTAGCACGCTCACACTATTCTGTTTAATGATCCACGGAAACACCAATCATGGAATAGCTCTCCTCCATCCTAAATCCCCCCTCCCCTTTTCCTTACTAGGCTTTAACCCGAGACCTCTAAGAGGAAATCCCATGTGTCAACAGTTGGGGTTTACCCCTTGGGGGGCTAAGTCTCACACTTTGATACATAGATGAAGTCTTTTCTTGAAAATTACAGTAGCACTCCGCCTTATAAAAAGAAAAACAAAAGGTAATACGCTGTAACTCACCACTTGTAGCCGCTGGCTTCAAATTCACGAGATTCATATTGCTCCAAGTAAGAATTAGCAACCATATCGGAGAGCAACGAGAAGGAATCAATTTTCATGGAGTAGTGGGCTGGTGCTACATGTCTCTCTTCCCTTACAGTATCTGTATAAGCCATGAATATGGCATAAGAAATCGTGCACTTAACGAAAAAAATCAAGAAACAACAAACTTGTTCAAGATGGTTTTCATAACCTCCCAAGAGCGACCTTCTCCATGGCTCCTAAGTTCCTTTTTCATCATTTCACGTCCCCAGCATAGAAAGACAGAGGTTGAGTGTCCCGTTTACAAAGCAATTCGAGGTACTTTTTGTGAATGGAGCAATAGGATATGGAGCTGTCACCGACAAAAAGCTACTGTACCACGTCTCAAATCCAATTTCTTTGGCTGGACCAATAGCACATTTGTTTTTACTTTTTAAAAATGTTTTCGAAAAATTATTTTTTTAATTATTTTTTTATTGTTTGAGTGTTGATGTTAAAATAAATTTAAAAAAATAAAAAAAAATATATTATTTTAATACATTTCCGAGTAAAAAATATTTTTAAAAATAATCATTACCACACTTTCAAACACTCTTCAAGATATTTTGACAATACCGTTGAAATGTTGTTTGCTCAATTTAATTGTTTTTATATTTAAAATTTTTTTTTAATATTTTTATATCGTTTTAATAGGCTGATTTCATAAGTAATTATTTTTAAAAAAAATATTATTTTAATATATTTCTTAATAAAAATCAATTTAAAATTTAACTTTTATTATACTCTTAAACACATCCAAACTAAATAGTTTTACCCTATTACAAAACCCTTTATAGATGGATTGATTTTGCTTTTGGGGTCGGAATTTTATTTTAATATATTTTAAAAATGTATTTGATTTTAAAAATATTAAATTAATAATTTTTTTATTGTTATTAATGTATTGATTTTAAAAAAAATCTAAAATAAATTATTTTAATATATTTTTAAATAAAATTTTTTTTAAAAAAACAACATTCACCACAACATAACAAAAACATACATGTTTCCAAACCTTCTTATAAGATACGTAACATATCCTTTCAATTATTTTTTTTGCCTTTTTTTTTTTTAATAAATTGGACATGGGTTTGAAAATGATCGGAGAGGAGATTGAGATGCAATTGAATCATTAGGAACCTCACTCATTGGAGCATGAAATAAAGTTGACTAATACCCATGCATTGCTTGTCCGTTCAGCACAAATTTTGTAAATTGACCTATGATAATTCTTCAGGGAAGCCAAAACTAATATAATTTTTTTTTTATGAGAGGTGAAAATTTAATATTTTTTTTATTTATTTAGAGGCCACACATTTGAACTATGCATGCAACCTTATAAATATTTAAATTTTTTAGGGGTATTTTAGTTTAACTAAGATTTAATTTATAGTTTATTTTATTAATTATAACTCATATTATATTCATTATTTAAAATAAAAGGTTTTCATATTTTTTTCTCAAACATAATTTTTATTTAAAATACTGTCATAACAATAGAAAAATAAATTTTGATTTTTGAATTATAATTAAATACTAGATTATTGATTGGGGTGCGTTTCCATGTGAGTCAAATTAAGAAGTTTTTAACATTAAAAAAAAAGAATTTTTAAAAGTTGTTTCCATGTGAGTCAAATATTCTGTATTTGATTGGTGATAAATTTTTCAAGTGTTTATTTTTATTATTATTTATAAAGATTATTTTTTTATAAAACAAGAAGGTTGTTAAATCTAACAACGTTTATGATTTTGGTCATGAGTTTAACAAATTAAATTATAAAACCCGAGTTAATCCAATATTCTATCATCCCATTAATGAAATAAAATAAAAATCTTAATTTATTTTTTTTTAAATTAAACCATACTTTTTACCTATTATTTTATTTGTTTTTAACTCACTAAATCAATTACACTATGTCAAATTAAACCATACTTTTTTTTATATCTTTACAGTGATTTTACAGTGAGTTAAACATGTTTAGTATTACGATGTAAAATATTTTTTTATTTAAAAATTATTAAAAAAATAGTAAATAAATTAATTTTATATGTTTTTTTAAAAAACACATTGTAAAAAAGCATCTAAAAAGTCTTTTTATATGTATGGTAGATATTAGATATTGTTTTTAAAAATATTTTTTATTTAAAAATATATTCAATTTATTTTTTTTATTTTTTACATCAACCTATCACAATAATAAAAAAATTAAAATGTATTAGTTTAAAACCTTTTAAAAAAATAAAATTTTTAAAAAAACATAATTTAACATTAAAAAAAAACAGAAGATATGGTAAGCATAAACGGTACTTCAGTCCACAACTGTGGGACTCCACCATCTCTCAAACAAATTTGCAAATTACCAACTGATTGGAAGGCACCAGACAATCTAGTCTTGTCCACACTTGATGAAAGAACACAGAAATTTCCCTCCTCTACAATGATTCAAGCCTCTTATAATAATCCTTGTGAAGGCCGTTTAAATTGTATTTTTATAAAATTTTAAATTTTTTTATTAAAATTTAATATGTTTTAATATGTTAATATCAAAAATAATTTTTAAAAAATAAAAAAATCATTAACATGCATTTCAACAAGAAAACTTTTTTAAAAAACAATCGCAATTATATTGTCAAACAGTAGTTCCAGTAATAGTAGTAGTAGTAGTAGTAATAATAATAATAATAATAATAATAATAATAATAAGTTTTCATGTTCTTATAAATAAAAATAAATTTTAAAAAATAAATAAAATATTATTTTAATATATTTTTAAATAAAAAATATTTTAAAAAATAATTATTCCATTCCTAAGTTGTTGGCGTGAAGCCACCGGACTAGCAGCAAGTCCTTGTCCATATACAAAAATGATACTTATCAGAATGCCTTAATTAGATGAGGGTGCATAGCCACATCCAAATCATTCAGCTCTCTCTCACTTCCTCTCCCTCTCTCAATGGCTGCTGAAACAGCTTTCCTTCTTCCCTCCCAAGCATTTCCTAGTCAACCTACCAAGATAACAAGCATCAAAACGTTAGCTGAATCTCCTGGTCTCACCTCCATCCCCGCCACTTACACCTTCACTCCTGATCTCCATGACCACGTAACTTGTGTCCCAGAAGGCTCCATTCCTGTCATAGATTACTCTCTTCTTATTTCAGGCACTCCCGATCAACGGTCTAAGATAGTTCATGAACTTGGCAGAGCCTGTCAGGACTGGGGCTTCTTCATGGTATATCTCATCTCTTTTCATGTAGCAAGTAAAGCTCTTCATGTTATAGAAATTTGATCTTCTAGCTGTCAAGTGCTTGTCATGCTCTGTATATTGTCAAAAAATACGAGTAAAAGAAAAACATAGCAAGAGAACTAGGTTGTTTTTCTTTGATTTATAACGTAAAAGAAACTTTCAGCCTTCATATTTCTTAATTATTAGGTGATCAATCATGGGGTGCCGGAGAACCTTCTCAGCTCGATACTGGATGGGTGTAAAGGTTTTTTTGATCTGCCAGAAGAGGAGAAGCAAGAGTTTAAAGGGAACCATGTATTGGACCCAATAAGGTCTGGCACCAGCTTTAATGTTTCAGTGGAAAAGGCTTTCTATTGGAGGGATTTTCTCAAGGTCTTTGTACATCCTGTGTTCTACTCACCTACCAGACCTGCTGGCCTCAGGTAAATAAAATGATCATCACCCCCTTCATTAGTAGCTTTTAGTTCTAATGCGTGTTCCTTTCAAGTGAATTCAAAGGTGAAAAGATATTCCTTTTCTTTTGAGATAAGACAGAATCTTGTGAGAAAATTCATGATTAAAGTAGAGGGATCTTAATCTTATAGAATTTTAAGTTTTTGGTTGGATCTTTTTCTATGCAGTGAGATTTCATTAGAGTACTCCCGAAGAGTTAGAGAAGTAGCAAGGGGGTTACTGAAAGGAATATCAGAAAGTTTGGGATTGGAAGGAAGCTACATAGACAAGGCACTGAATTTGGAACAGGGGAAACAAATATTTATTGCAAACTTGTATCCAACTTGTCCACAGCCAGAGCTTGCAATGGGCATGCCCCCTCATTCAGATCATGGATTTTTGACACTCCTAATCCAAAATGGAATTGGTGGCCTTCAAATTCAGCACAAAGGGAAGTGGGTCGATGTCGGTGCCCTCCCCAATTCCTTCCTGGTTAACACTGGAGATCACCTTGAGGTGCATTCTGACTTCCTGGTCATGTTATCCTTTATCACAATTAGGCTTGGAGTCGATCCAAGATTCCTAAGGCTTAATAATCCTGTGACAAATGTGAAGTTCTTGTTTTTTTGTTATTAGATTTTGAGTAATGGAAGGTACAAGAGTGTTCTGCACCGAGCAATGGTGAACAGGAAGGCTACAAGGATATCCATAGCTATGGCACATGGACCATCACTAGACTCAGTCGTTAGCCCAGCACCAGAGTTATTAGTGAGCAGTATAGGCAATGAGCCAGCAGCATACGTTGGCATGAAATACAAAGACTACCTGGAACTTCAGCAAAGCAACAAGCTGGATGGGAAATCTTGCTTGGATCGAGTTCGAATTCCAGCAGTTTAGCTACTGCTTCTGTGTGTGTACCAAACCATGAAAGTAATAATGATACTTCTATGATTTCATGAATGCGAAAATGAATGGATGAAGAATGTGTTTGTAATCAAAATAAAGACTTCTTGTAAAATATAAGAAGTGGGTCGGTCTTAAGGTCTCAAGACCATCTCACTCTTGCTTGTTATGTAGACAGTGGAGCTCAGGAAAGCAAAATATTATGTGCTTCTTGTTTGCAGTGCCCTCTTATAGCTATGCTTCTTCACGCAGTTCGTTTGCGTTGTTCCATGCATGCTATTACACTGGCTGCCCTGCTGCAAATGACAGGGACTTTAGCTGTTGTTTTCCACCGTGAGAAATTTCATGTAAAAAAAAAGGACTTTCTCTTGTTTTATCTCTCTGGGGCATCATTTCTTACCTCTAGGGAGCCCTCCAGAAGAACAAAAGCAGGAAACAAGCTTCAGGTCGAATAGGTGCTTTTAGTGTAGTCATATCCAGGAAGAATCTGATCATTGTAAAAACAAAAAGAACCAAACTTTTCTCTGAATCAAGATCCAATGTCCATGGAGTTCATACACTGAATCATGTCCTGCAATTCATGATTGGTTGAACTCTAAAAATTATCGTAGTATGTTTTGTTTTTGCTTCTATCTCTTATTGTTACTTTCCCAATTCATGATAAACTAGTTTTCACTATCAGCGCATGGTGCATGTACATTTTCATGCTGCCAAGGTTGTGCATGTAAAAAAAACCTCTGATTACAAAGCAATTCCATCAGCCTAAGGTTGGCAGGAACTCTGATAACAAAACAAGTCTTCGAGCAGCTCCGATAACATGGCTGACAGAAATTATACATACAATAGAAGTAACATCTACCTTATTGTTACGGGATATAAAAAAACAAATTATATATATATATATATATATATATATATATATATATATATATATATATATTATACTCTAATTATTATATGTCTATTTTAATTAATATTAAGTGTTGAAATTAATAAAATTATAATAATCATAGTTATAAAATCTAAACTGACTCGGGATCTGGACAGGTTCAAGTTTAAAAAAGTAGAGAAATAATTGACTCGATTTGATCTGATAAAAACCTGAATCAACCTGGGGTAAAACATGGGTTAAAAACATGTTTACGTTTTAAAATTCTTTTTTTTTTATGAAAACGAGGTTACTTTGATTATTATTTTTTTTTTAAAAGAAGATTTTGGGTCAATCTGGGTTGTCTTCTTGGCCTCGAACCTTGTATTGGTTCAACTCCCATATTAAGTTTTAAAATTATGATAATAACCACTTTTATCTATACATTGACACGAGTCAATCTGGGTTGACCCTTTCGACCCGTGACCCAGAACTTACCCTGAGTTAATTCTCAAGTCGGGTTTTAAAATTAGGATAATAACTATTTTTATTTTTATATTGACTTGGTCAACACAAGTTGACTCTTCATGTCCGTGACCTAGCCTTTGCCCTGGGTCAACCCCTAGTCGGATTTTAAAATTATAATAATAATTATTTTTAGTCTTATGTTGATCCAAGTCAATTAAAGTTGACCCTCCCGACCTGTGATCCAGGTCTTGCTCCGAATCGACCTCCAAATTAAATTTTAAAACTATGATAATAATTATTTTGATCTATATATATTTTAGTTTGATAATTTTAGAATTGAGAGTTTTTTACAATGATATTTTATGAATAAAAAATAAAAATCATTGTCTTAGAAAATATGCCATTTTTATACCTCTTGTTTTTTAAATATAGAAACTCACTCCAAAATTATCAAGGAACAAATTTATTTTTATATTTTTATCTCTTCAAAGTAAACACATTTTTGTCTATTTTATCACAAGATAATAATTAAATGCTACTTAAAAGTTTCAATGTGTTTTTCAACATAAAAATTTAAAGTGTAAATTGAAAAGCCAATGCAAGTATCTAACTAAATAAATTGATAATTAGTTGTGTAAATAAATGAGAAAAAATAATTGACAATAACCAAAAAAGAAATTGAAAAAATTAAGAGATGAATGTAGATCAATGTATTCAATCACACAAAATAAGACATGCACTCGATTGTTTACTTAATTAATAAAAGATAAATCCATATTCTAAAAAACTCACAACCTAAAAGATAAAAACAAATGAAAATGACTGAATACACTCATGTTCTATAAAATTAATGCAAGGGCGAACAAATTAGCAATGTTATTTAAAAATAAATATTTTATATTTTGAAAAATAAACTTTATTTGTATAAATAAAAAAATATAAATGAATTAGAATAATATCTTGAAAAGTCAAACACAAACAAAACAATTCTAAAAAACCCTTATATTTAAAAATGACATGCAAAACCCGTGACCTAGATTATGAGACCGGGATAAATTCATAGAAAAGAAATTGAAGATAATCACGAAATCAATATATTTTTCAAAAAAAAATTACAGAATAATAAAATCATATGAAGTCGAATCCTCAACAAATTAAATGTTCCAAAGATGATTTCATGAAAACAAAAGCATCTAACAAAAATGAGGGTGAAAAAAAAGCAATTAGAGTGAAATAAAAGTTTGATCTAACTTGTGCTCCGTAGTGAGTCCTAATTGATTTTAAAAGAAAAACACTTGAGTACAAAGGCTATTTTGATATTTTTTTTTACATAAAAATAATTATAAAGTGTAAATCAAAAAATTTATCCAAACATCTAATAATAATCTATGCAAATAAATAAATAAAATCATTAATAATAACTAAAATTGAAAGTAGAAAAATTAAAAAATAAATGTAAATCAAGATAATTTACTTATTTATGTCCACTAAACTTGTTTATTAAAAGTAATCAAAGATAATAAAAATAAAAAAACATATGAAACTGAGTTAATAAAATAAAAAGGAGAAAAATATCCGTGGCTGGACATATTCGATATATTATTTCAAAGTAATTATTTTTTTTTTACAAAACAAAACTTATCTGTACAAAATAAATTAAAAAATAGAATAAAAAATCTCCAAAAATTAATTACAAAAAAAATCATCCAATAAAGACTTGCAAAACCCGTGGTCTAAGTAATGGGATCAAGACAAACTGATTGAATAGAAATTAAAGATAACTACAAAACCTTTTTTTAAAAAACCAATATTGTAGAATGATAAAATTATAAAAGAAAATGAGGGAAAAAAGAATTTCTAATCGCATTAACACTTAAAACTTGTGACACGTATGATTAAATTGAAAGCATGAAAAATAGGAAAATGACAAAACCTAATCTCGAACAAATCAAACACCGAAGGATATAATCAAGAAAAAAATCAACCACATAAAAAAAATCAAGAGAATAAGGGTAAAAACTGAAATTAAAAAAACAAGGGCATCTAAAAAAATTAAATTAGAGGGTTAAATTGAAAAAAAAACTTTAACAAAAGGAAAAAGAAACCAACAGAATGAGATTTAAATTAAAAAAAACATAAACGTTGATTGAAAGACAAAATTGAAAACCAATAAAACTCTAAAAAAAGAGCCAAGAGTCAAAATAAAAAATCAAAAGAATAAAGATTGAATTGAAAAAAAAAACAATATATGACAAATTGTAATTTAAGGACTGAATTGAAATCATAAAAAACTTCTATAAAATGGTCAAAAACAAAATTAAATCGTCCAAAATATAAAGACTAGAATTGAAAAAAGAATAAAAAGAAAAGAGAACAAATATTCTACTTACTCTAGGAGATAGAGACAAGAAGGAAGAAAAAATAGAAACGTCGACCAACGATAAACCGTCAATCAACCACCATCACGCACTACACCAGGAGAAAGGGGACATGATGATGCTTTTAGACACATGGTGGAAGACTAGGTTTGGACAACTAGTGTTGTCGCACGCGCCGTCTAAAAAGCGTGAACGCTACTAACGCGATAGTACATAACCACACGTGCTAGCACCTTTTCAAATAAAAAAATAAAATAAAAATCAATGGAAAATTATTAAAATGTCACTCATTAACCTGGAAATAACAAATAAACAAATTTAGAAGTACTAAAACACCCCTCAATGCATAAATGACCTTTTGTCGTCTTTTCTAAAGGTAAATGTATATTTTTTTTCTATAGCTTAAGAAGTGAAAACCCTAAAATGCCATTAGCAACAAGTCAATAATTTTTTACCTTACTATTCAAAAGATTGTGAAATATCAAAAAAGCCATTGGTCAACAAGTTTAATAGTTTTTTTTATTGTATAATTAAAATTAAAAAAACTAACATATTCTCGTTCAAACTTTTATCTACTAATAAGCATATAAAAAAGACCAAATATCCTTAAATCAAATACTTATATTTTTTTTCAATTATAGGGCAGAATGGTAGTGTTACTTTTTGTGAAAAGAAAAAAAAACCCCACCCTAAGCCTTTGGAAATGAATAAATCCGCAGTCCACAATCAATTGTGTCTTGATCTATAATGGATACACACAATAGTTTTCCCACGTCATTTAGAGTTTTCAATAACAATATAATTGTTTGATGTAAAAGCAGAAATCTGTTACACCAGATCTTATTCATGTTACAGTATTAAGAAGAGTGATCCTACCAAACAAAATTAACTTCAAATATTAACTCGTCAAACTCGTGACTCGAGTCATGAGATGGGTTAGAAACCAGACCGAAATAAATCATAAAATTTAATTTCAAATCGATCCAATATTAAAAGATAAAATTAAAAAAAAATTAATTAGAAAAAAAAATCAAGTTACTTAATCAAACATATAGTCGTGATTATAAGTATAAAATAATCTCATAAAAAATAAATTAAGAAAATTATAAATTCCAATCTACAGTAAATCTAAACCCTAAAAAATATGATGAAATTGAAATTGTAAAGAAAAATAAAGATTAAAAAAAATAGTATTACATGAGGAGAGGAAATAACTTTAGAGTGGGAGCGGCTGCAAGCAAATTTTGAATGAATGACATGAAGTTTACAGAAAAGCAATTTAAACTAACAGTGAACTACATGTAGTTCACTTCAGTTGATATAAACGGCATGTCGCTTACGACTTCGCTACCTCGTTTATCCTTGATAATTACTCTCAATTCCCAACACTACCACCTGCTAAAATCCCCGCCTTTCTCCTGCTGTAAAAAATCACAGCTCCTTCTGAAAAACTAATAAAGCACTAGCCCTTCGCCACGCAAAACTCTCTTCCTCACCTCAGTTTCTCCAAAATCACAACGTTATACACAAGTAAGAACGAGAATCACTGTAACTCTTCTGGGTTTTCTATTTAAGACAGATTTTGCTTGTTGTATTTCAACATGTTTGTGTAAAGTTCGAGTCTTGCAGATTTCTACAACATGCTTAGGTTTTATTAGGAGTTTATGCTTTCATGTTTGATGTTTCTCTCATGTGGGCTATTCATTTTCTGGCTAATTCTTCTATGAACAAGCAAAGATATTTAGTGTTGGTAAGGCATGGCTGGAGTATCATCTTGGTTATATGAATTTTTCCCACAGAAAATGATTGTGTGCTTTAAAGTGTAGAAATTGTAGAAAAAATCTTGATGGGATTACTGAAATATCTGTTGTGTTTTGGTATTGAGTTCTTGCACTGTTGATGCATGAAACTTACATTGAGCTGTTTATGGTGTCTGCATTATAGTTTAGTTGGCATTAACTTCATGATGATACCTGTTATTGATTCAAGTCCAAAACTAGCACTTTGTTAGAATCTATCTATCAGCTCATAAGGAATTGCTTCAAGCAGTTTTCAGGATGTTGCTATAATATGTTTCTTGAATCCTTTGAACTGCCAATTGAATTGGTGACTCTTAGTAGTACATATGCTGGGAAATGTCAGGTTGGTATAACACCTATTACATGTCCTGTAGGAGTGTCAAAGCCGCGTATATCAGCTCTCGAAGTATTGTGATTTTTCCTGTATTTTTGGATTGAAAACGGTCTATGCAGTTGAATAGCTTCTGTGGATATAAGTTTCTATTGCTGGAGCCTGGGAATTCAAAGATACGTTGATGATGGATATTGCAATATATGCAACCTGTAAAAGAAGTTGGGACCAAATTTAGTAATTTTTGTATGGAAATCTTTTCACCTTGTCATGAGCGCACATGCTGCTAACTGTTAGGTCTAGTTTTTTAACGTTCATTCTTCTGTAGATTCTGAGTTTTATATGAGATTAGTTCCTTGGCTCCTATATTTTTGCTACATGAAAGCTGCTTGTTTATGTTAGGTTCCATAGTGAAGGCTTTGACAAGGGATACGCAAAGAATTTTAGTTTAACATGATTTTATCGTTTATGGAATGGAAACACAACAAGAGGAGAATTGTTGCATGATTTATGTGGGAACACAACCTTGAACTGGTGGTTGATCACATCATTTTCTTCAGAAGTGACCTTGTAAGAGTCAAGGAATCCCATCTATTAGTAGATTGAGTTGAAAGAACAGAATATATGATGGAATAATATATGATAGTTGCTAATGATGTGCATATCTTGTTCCATACCAGATAGCAGGAGAAGCAATTAAACCAGGGATAATGAAGGAAGAAGATGTGAATTGTTGCCAGATTCAGGAATGGTACCCAAAATTCAAGTCAGTATCCATTAAAACAATAATCCATGAACTTCCAGAATCTTTTGTCGAGTACCTTCTTTTAAAATATTTTATTTATATTTTAAAAGTGTATTTGGCTTTAAAAATATTAAATTAATAAATTTTTGGTTTAACTAAGATTTAATTTATAGTTTATTTTATTAATTATAACACATATTATATTCATTATTTAAAATAAAAGGCTTTCATTTTTTTTCTCAAACATAATTTTTATTTAAAATACTGTCATAACAATAGAAAAATAAACATAAAAGAGAATTTTTTGTTGTTATCGTGTTTACTATTAGCGAGAAATTTTTTATTATTATAAATTCAAGATCATGGATTTTTTTTTATCAAAACTCTATTTAACATTTATTAACATGTAGCATTTTAATTGTGAGCTCAAGATCTTTGTCTTTGTATTATAGAACTTGCATTAACAACTTTTTAATATTAATTTTTTAAAAAATAACAATATGATAATTTTGATGTGAGTTTATTAAAAAAATACAAACGATCCAACACTCGCGCATTATCAAGGGGAACTCTTTTGCGGTGTCATTGAACTCCGTCCAGCATGTCAATACAGAAACCTCTCAACTCAGCTCTTCGCCTCTCCTAAATTTTAAATCTTTATGTGATTTGATAGACTTTGCGGGTCTAAAGACGACTCAAACAATCCAATCAAAATTGGGTTGACTTAAAAGTTTTTGTAATATTGAGATAACGATATCTTGTATCGACTAAAAAAATTCAAGTTAACCTGTTAAATTTGTGTAATTTGTCATGGATCTGGTTGGGTTTAATAATATTTTAAAACTAGTTTTTAAACCCTCACATGAAAGTCACCAAATAAATAAATAGAAAAAGAAAATTATTTGTGATGGGTTCTAAAAAACACCTTTAAAATCTCAGTAAATTAA
>Ga0325403_1004160_pt1 | contig 13424 bp, 3 predicted proteins | sample PopdelMetagenome_19_FD_205665 | JGI IMG/M metagenome (GOLD analysis project Ga0325403, IMG submission 205665) | Populus deltoides microbial communities from Bellville, Georgia, United States - Xylem-PdKOR-R4 | ecosystem: Host-associated > Plants > Phyllosphere > Stem > Wood/Secondary xylem...
TCGGTTAAATGGAGAAAGGGTTGTTTCTGGTTTTGAGATTGAGAGATGGGGTCTTGAAAATTCAGCTGGTGGTTGTGTAGGCTATCGTTGTGTGGGCGGTCGCCAAAATTCAGCTGGGAGAGGAAATGGGAAGAGACGGTATATATATATATACATATATTTCTTTATTTTGCTCAAGAGAAACCAGATGTCTCTTCTGTTTGTTCTGCACTATGTTACAAGCTTGATTTTTTATTTAAAAACTTGTTTTTAACCTATTTTTTATCCAAAATATTTATAAAATACTTTATAAACCTTATTAAGCCAATACAGTTAAAAAAATAAAGAGCCTCTCTCCCTGTTTTTGTCCTATATTTATGTGTTTTGATTTGGACAACTACTCTACTATCATATTTTTTTTCGTAATAATTTTCAAGCTAGTTTTTAAAAAATTAATTTGAAATAAAAATTTAATTTAATTTAATTTAATTTAATTTTAAAAAAAAATACTTAAGAACAAACACGTTATTTCTCTTCTTATTCGCTACCGTGATTTCAGGTCCTCATTTCCTGCATTATTTGTAAGAGCATGAAAAACAAAACAAACAAACGAGGCTATCAAAAACTAAAACTTAAAATATAGAAAAAAAGTACTATTGTAGTCCACAGTATATCTGTGTTTGAATGAACAATAATTTTACCAATATTTTAATTTTCTTTGTTATTATATTATTAAAGTGTCCAAAGAAATTCCAAATAAAAGAGAAAAAAAAAATCCCAATCAAATAGATAAACGAGCATCACATATTCATATTTTTTTTTATCTTTACTCTCCTCCGATCTTTCAATGTCTACTTCCGTTTCTGCCTCCCTCAACCTCTCCTATTTCCACGCCCCTCTCTTATCTCAACCGTGTCACTAAGAGCTCAATTGTGAAAAAAAATAATTGAGTATCAAATTATTTAAAATTTTCAAAAAATTCACTATTAATATCCATAATGAAATGAATATAAGTGAATAGTGATGAAGAGAAAACTCCTTTCTTTTTTAATTTATACTATAATTTGGTATTGTGGCACATACTTTTTAAAAATATTCTTTATTTAAAAACAAATTAAAATACTATACATGAATATTCATTTTTGAATTTAATAACTAGTTTATTAATTTCATGTGAATTTGGTCAATATTGAGAATGGGTATTAATGAAAACATCATTTTTAAATTATTTTCAAATATATATATATATATTATTAATTCAACTACATAAAATATTATTGATTCGATGATATTTAATTTGATTAAGTTTTTAGTGATTTGATTTAATAAAAATTAGCCAAATTAATATCAAGAAAAAAAAACATTATCATTTTAATAAAAATAATTAATTTAAATTGATCTACTTAATCATAAGTTGACCTCGGCCTGTTGAGGTATAAGTTGATAATGTTTTTTTAAATTAACCCTTAACAATTATAATAGGAAGGAAACTATTTATTCACCAATGTCCTTTTCCTTATTTTAAATAAAAATTGAATTCATTAAAAATATTAATTATCGATTGCTAGCTAAGCCTCTAAAGGTTAGCTTGATAGTTAAGGATACACACCCTTGAATTGATTTTGTACATGCAGCCACTAGACTAGACCATGCACCTAAAAAATTGAAGGAATCTCAAATTTTATTGGTATCACAAACAAAAATATAGTAAATAAAAATAATTAAATAATAATAAGTAGTAAATAGAAATGGATTAATAAATAGTGGGCTCCATAGTTTCCATGGTTATTTCCTTAACGGCTAGCTCGGTCCTCTCTAGAGACACTGGATCCCCTTACTTGATCGATTCAATGCTATTGTTAACATTTTGGCTCTATCCATGAATTTCCTAGTAGTTTACAGTAACAGTACTATTTAATTATGTGGATTAGCTGACCTTTTGAGTCCATTCTTGCAAGGGTAGATGAGTTCATTTTTGGCTACCAACGGGGAATTCTTTAGCATTTTCAATTGAAAATTGAGAATTGAGATAGCTGAATTTGCATATATAGCATAGTTTTAAAATCTGATATTGCCTCATGGGTTAACCCGGGATCTTATAGATTCGGAGTTAGAATCAAACCGGGTTTAAAAAAAAAAAAAAAAGTTAAAAAGTTGAGTGACTTGATAATCCGGTTGACCTGGAAAGAATCGGTAAAAAACCTGATTGTAATCTGTTAACTATTTTTTTTAATAAAAAAACAATATTGTTTTGATTTATAAAAAAAATGGAGTTAACTCAGGTAACCCGATCAAAACTCATGACTTAAATTTCTTGGATCGGGTCGACCACCAAACCAGATTTAAAATCCTTAACCGTTAAAAATCATAAATTTGATACACAATAGAAAGATAATCTAGATTTATTATATTATTTTAATAGTGTTTTTTTCAAAATCATTACGATATTTTTAAACATACAAAATTTACCATGTTAATTTGAAAAAATAAAATAAAAAAGAAATGCAAGTGTTTTAACTTTTGTGGGTCCGCTAAGCGTCCTTTTTCTTTTCCTATTCTGGACTTCCTAGTGGGTGCAAACTACTACGATACAATTTTGTAAAGTGAGCAGCTTAGCTAAGGCAACTAGCTCTTCTTCATGGGTGTATGCTTTAAGGAAAATTCTCGACCCTTTTTTTTTTAAAAAAGAAAGTTATTCTCTAGCATTCTGTTCCTGTGTAATATGGACACATCAGTAGTAGAATCTTTGTGAAAACTGTTTATATTGCCTACCCAACTAGAATTATTACTGAAGATCTCATTAAATAAATTTATAGTTACTTAAAAATTTATTAATTAAAAATCTAATCTTCTTTAATTTTAAATAATTTTTTAAAAATTAAATTATCGCAAACTACTTCAACACTAATTCACATAAACCACCAATAAATTTTTTTTTCTAAAATGATCTTAACTTTCAGCCTTGCATCCAACCTGAGCTAGAACGGAGGCTCGAATCATTCAATATCTTCATCAACAAAACTGATCATGGAAGACCACCATATCAAAAGATGAGACATTGCTTCTTTTTGTTGTCTTTTAAAAAGTCTAATGCTCCCCTAATTTCCTCACCCAAAGGCATAAGATTTTAAAAAGAAAGGAAAAGAAAAACTGGCCCCCCCTAAACACCATCCCGTTTGCAATCCAATATTACAAACAAGTGGAAAGTAAAAGGAAGGAAATGATTATGTTTATGTCTCTTTTACTTTCGAAACAATGAAAGCAGAAGCATTAGTAGGACAAAGTAAGTTTGTGATCTAATTTCTCACCATAACCTTCACATTTCATCTCAGCCGTTTCTTTTCACTCAAACTATCTCCGCACCGGTTGTTGATTTTGGATCATTTCCCAATTTAGGACGGAAGACCACGGGAAAGAGGAGATTGGTTGTGGTGGGGATTGAAGCTGTGATTTGGGATCGGTTCATGATCTTCTGCTGATAGGTTTATCCAGCAGACTTCAAGAGGTAAGAACCTGCTCTTATATATCATGCAAAGAAATGGATCAGATCAGAGTAAACATGAAAAGAGAACAAGAGCTAAAGCTGCATAAATTAACAGCTTAATAAAAAGAATACAATTTTATTGTGATCTTTTGAAAATAAAAGAGAATAGAAAAAGGCTACAAAATTCTTGGAGGCATAGAAGGAGGTATAAATGAATGAATGGTAATAATTGAATAAAGAATTGATAAATATAAATAGAAAAAAATAAAGAGCTTTGAATTCTTAAAGAGAAAACCGTGAGAGTGAAAAAAGAAAAAGAGAAAAAGATAAAGAAAGAAGAAAAGAGTTGGATAAAATAAGTTAAAATATAAGATTTACGCTTTGATGTGTATAAATGTGTTTTCCTTAGCTTTAATTTTCTGTTTTGTTGAATATTAGAGTTTTGAAGATTGTGTTTTGGGTTTGATTAATGAATTGATTTGAATATTATGTATTGATTGTTATTGATAATGAGTTATATAATTGATTTTGAAAGATTTTAAGTAAAAATGATGATTTTGAGTTATGGTTTGTTTTAATGATGAATTTGAGTTAGAAATCTTGATATATCAATAGGTGATCTGTGAAAAATCTGGGTTTGAGGTTGAAGATCATGAAATTTCAGTTTGGTCCTTCAATTTGTGAAAATTTCAGTTTAGTTCCTAGAGCATAATCCAAAATTCTATATAAAATGTAATGTAGAGAAATTATAGAGACATGTTACTTAGTAGCTCAAAAAGATAAGGAACTAAAATGAACTTTGTAAACAATTACAGTGTCACTATATAGTTTTACCGAGTTTTTCATTTCAGTTATCTATCTTTTAATTCAACTCTTATTCTTAAAAAAAAATGCAATTGAGTTTTAATTTTGAGATAAAGAGATTCAATTATGTAAAAAAAATAATAATCCAAATACCAAATTGAAATTTTTTTTAAAAAATTCACTATTAACATCCACATCCACAATAAAATAAGTCTCGTTAAATAATAATAAACAGAAAACTCTTTTATCTTTTAATATATACTATAATTTAGTATTGTGACACATATTTTTTTGAATAATTTTTTATTTAAAAACATATTAAAATATTATATATATATATATAAAATAACAAGAAATATTAAAAAATGCATTAATTAAATATTTTTATAAATTAAATATAATTATAAAAACCACTCTCACACAGTAAAAAAAACAAATAGCCTCTTTTTCATACTAATTTTCATCTTCTATTTTCTACAAGACTGGCTTTCGTCCTTCTTTATCCCATTCTTTTCTTTCTCCTTTTATCATGCTGTAATTTTTAGATTTTTATTTTAAGTGTTTGAATAACTAGTTGTTTTTTAAAGTATTTTTTTATTTTAAAAATATATTAAAATAATATTTTTTTTTATTTTTTAAAAATTATTTTTAATATCAATATAAAAATAAAAAAATTTAATTTAGAATGCAAAAAATTATTTTATAAAAAAATAATTTAAAAAATAAAAAACAAACACGCTATTTCCCTCCTTATTTGCTGCCGTGATTTCAGGTCCTCCTTTCCTACCTTATCTTATTTGCAAGAGCATGAAAAAAATAAATAAAAATAAAATAAAATCAAACGAGCATGGCTGTTAACAATTAAAACTCAAAATATAGAGAAAAATACTATCTTAGTCTTTCCTTTTCTGCCTCCAAAACCTCTCCCTCTATTTCCACGTCCCTATCTTATCTCAACCGTACCTTTCCTCTCTCTCTTTTTTAAGCCTTTTAGCTTTCTCTCGCCCACTTTCTATCCTTTCCTAGTGGGTAGATAAAGTTGAACACGTGGTGACCATCTATTAGCTTTTGAGATTACCTTTATCTCCATGTCACAGTAGAATCTAAGTTACCGTTTGTTTGATTGATGTAAAGTTTTATTTGTTTAAATATAAATATATATTTTTTTTTTATGAAAAGTAAATTATTTGTTGATATTTGATAGCATGATGTAAAATAAATTGAAAAATACTTTTCAATATTTAATTATGTTATGTAAAATAAACTAGAAAATAATATATTAATATTATTTTTTTTAAGTTTATTAAAATAATAAGGAACAAATCTTACAAATTAAAAAGTTTAATGAGAAAAAAATTAAAACAAATCTAATTTCATAAATTATCTCAAATAAAATAAATAACAATCAAAATAATGGAGATGAAATCTAAAAATAAAAAACTTAAAAAATGATGAAATGAAAATAATAATAATTACAATTTCATAAATTATTTCAAATAGAATAAGTAACAATTAAAAGAATAAGGATAGAATTTGATAAATAAAAAATTTTAATTAAAAAAATGAAAAGAGAAAAGTAAATAACAATCATAAAAATAAGGATTAAATTTAATATAAAATAAAATTCTAAGGGGTGAAATTGAAAACAAAAATATTCAAAACAAAATATATAGTAATTAAAAGTTTGAGAACAAAATTTGTTATAATTAACAAATAATATGATATTTTTAAATTTTTTGTAATTTCTGAAAAGTATTTTCTGTTTAAAATAAAAAAAATACTTTCCTAAAAATTAAGTTAATTTTTTTCATTAAAAAATATTTTTTATTGAACACTTATTTTTATAACAAACAAATATAAAGAATTTATAAAAAACTACTTTCTGTCAGCAAACTCTTTTCTCCTACTTTCTATCACTATCTTAATGTGCAGATCAGGTTGAACAAGTGGCAATAATCTATTGGTTACTTGGATCAGCTGGTCACCATGTCACAAAAAGATTTAAAATTCTCCTTTCATTTACTCACGTTGTAATATTGGTACTTTCTCATAAATTTGTTTTTTTTTAAACTGCAATTTTTAATTATAATCAGTAATTATAATTTCTTATGTAAATGAAATTGTAATCCCTAGCATAATGCATATTCTAGGGCAAGCACATCACTCAAGAGCAAAGCACCTCGATGAAATAGCAAAAGAAAAAGATTTGAATGACTGAAATAAAATAAAACCACAAAAGAAGGATGAAGAAAGTAACCGCACTCTGGATGCCACCAAAAACCTAGTTCTTTTAGCTCTTTTTTTTTTTTTTTAATTTACTATTGTAATAGGCCAATCATATTACCTCAGTGAGGGTGACACGGAGATGATCATCATAGATAATTTATTTTTAATTGCTTGAGTTTCATCCTTTATTGTGTTCATTCCAGTAATTCTATTTCTTTGCAAGTCTTTTCCTGTTTTTTTTTTATTTTAAAAAAGAATAAAACAAAAAAAAAACTTTGACCGATCATAGCTTAGATTAGTTAATTATATTTGTGGTTGGAAGCGGGCTGAGTGATTATCCTGGACCTTTCACTCTTTCTTTCTTTTATACTTTTTTATTTCTCTGTCACTGTCTCTATATTATCTTAATTATGTCATCAAAATGCATTTTTAATGGGAATTACTGCTTTAACTCACAAGTGTCAGTTAGAATCCTTATACCTTGCCTTGTTGCTTTTGAAGCTGGAGTCCATACAGAGCCAAAGGCCTTCTCCTTTTCTTCCTTCCGCTATTTCATTGAGCTCTCAGTACCAGCGCTTTCCGCGCATATTTTCCCAAATTACGGTAATGGAATTCATTCCCATTCTCACTGCGCATGTTTTACTTGTAGTGACTCACTCTCACGTCCTGTATCCTCATTTCTCTGATTTTCAGACTGGTGGAAAATGGCTCTCGAAAGTGTGGGTGGATCCATTATATCTAAGATAGCAGAACTCATGGTGGAACCAGTGGGAAGGCAGTTCCGTTACATGTTCTGTTTCAACAATTTTGTTGAAGAATTCAAAGAACAAAAGGAGAACCTTGCTTTAGCACTAGATGGTCTGCAAAAAGAAGTCGAAGCTGCTGAAAGGAATGCTGAAGAAATTAAGAAAGGTGTCAAAAAGTGGATGGAAGATGCAAACAGCAAAATTGAAGGTGCGAAGCCCTTGGAAAATGAAATAGGAAAAAATGGCAAATGCTTTACTTGGTGCCCAAACTGCATGCGACAATTCAAGTTAAGCAAGGCACTGGCCAAGAAGTCGGAGACTTTCAGAAAACTTCTAGAAAATAGCACAAAGTTTACAAAAGCGTCCGACATAGCTCATCCTCAGCCCATAGAATTTCTCCCATCAAAGGAATTCACGCCCTCAAAATCGTCAGAAGAAGCTTTCGAACAGATTATGGAAGCTATCAAAGATGACAAAGTCAATATGATCGGACTGTGCGGCATGGGAGGGGTGGGTAAAACCACCCTGGTGAAAAGAGTAGGCACGATAGCCAGAGAGTTGCAGCTTTTTGATGAAGTTTTGATGGCTACGGTGTCACAGAATCCAAATGTCATAGACATTCAGAACCGAATGGCAGATAAGTTAGGTCTGGTTTTTGAAGAACGGAGTAAAGAAGGGAGAGCAGATCGATTATGGCAGAGACTGAAGAAAGTGGAGAAGATGCTTATAATCCTGGATGATGTTTGGAATCATATTGACTTGAAAGAGATAGGGATCCCATTTGGTGATGATCGCAGGGGTTGTAAAATTCTTCTAACAACTCGTCGTACAAGTGTATGTTCTGCTATGGAGTGCCAGCAAAAAGTGTTCTTAAGAGAATTACCTGAAAAAGAAGCATGGGATTTATTCAGAATCAATGCAGGTTTACATGATGGGAGTTCTACCTTGAACAAAGTGGCAAGGGAGGTTGCGAGAGAATGCCACGGCTTGCCTATAGCACTTGTGACAGTGGGAAGGGCTCTAAGAGAAGAATCTGCTGTTAAGTGGAAAAGAGTGTCTAAACAGCTCAAAAACTCTCAATTTCCGGACATGGAACAAATTGAAGAAAAAAATGCATATGCATGTCTTAAGTTGAGCTACGATTATTTGAAGTCCAAGGAAACCAAGTTATGTTTCTTGCTATGCTGTTTATTTCCAGAAGATTACAACATTCCAATCGAGGACTTGACGAGATGTGCAGTTGGCTATGGGTTACATCAAGATGGGGAGCCCATTGAAGATGCAAGGGAACAAGTTCATGTGGCAATCAAAGACCTCAAAGCTTGTTGTTTGTTGTTGGGCTCTGAAACTGAAGAACATGTGAGAATGCATGACTTGGTTCGTGATGTTGCTATTCAGATAGCATCATCAAAAGAATATGGATTCATGGTATTGGAGAAGTGGCCAACGAGTATTGAAAGCTTGGAAGGTTGCACAGCAATTTCGTTAATGGGCAATAAACTATCAGAACTTCCTGAAGGATTGGTATGCCCACAGCTCAAAGTTCTTTTATTAGAAGTGGATTATGGTATGAATGTTCCTCAGAGGTTTTTTGAAGGGATGATAGAAATTGAAGTTTTGTCTCTGGTGGGAGGGTGTTTGTCATTGCAATCACTTGAACTCTCAACGAAACTTCAATCGTTGTTGTTGATGGAGTGCGAATGCAAGGACCTCATTTCGTTGAGAAAGCTGCAGAGACTTAAGATTCTTGGTCTTATGTGGTGCTTATCCATTGAAGAATTACCTGATGAAATAGGAGAGCTCAAGGAGTTAAGGTTGTTGGATGTGACAAGTTGTCTAAGGCTAAGAAGGATCCCTGTGAATTTGATTGGAAGGTTGAAGAAGTTAGAAGAGCTGTTGATCGGGGATTGCAGCTTTGATGGATGGGATGTTGTTGGATGTGACAGCACAGGAGGAATGAATGCAAGCCTAACAGAACTAAATTCGTTGTCTAATTTAGCTGTATTATCATTGAGGATACCAGAGGTTGAAATCATTCCCAGAGATTTTGTTTTTCCTAGACTGCTCAAATATGATATAAGTTTAGGGAATTATAATCCATTTATAATAGGATACCCAACCTCGACAAGATTACATTTGGATAATACAAGTGCCACATCCTTAAATGCAAAGATATTGGAGCAGTTATTTCCTACTGTGTCTCAAATTGTTTTTTGGAGAGTGGAGGTTTTAAAAAATACAGTATTGTTTTCTGATCATGAGCAGCAAAACGGCTTCTTCCAGAGATTAGAATTTGTAGAAGTGTGGCATTGTGGGGATATCGGTACTCTTTTTCCAGCAAAAGTGCTGCAAGTTTTGAAAAATTTAAGGAGTGTGAAAATTAATGGCTGCAAATCATTAGAAGAGGTATTTGAATTGGATGATGAAAGCAATGTCGAGGAGTTGCCGCTGTTGTCATCTTTAACAAGGTTGGAGCTGGAAATGTTACCTGAGCTCAAATGTATATGGAAGGGGCCCACCAGACATGTCAGCCTACAAAGTCTTATTCATCTGAATTTGAACCGTCTTCACAAACTGACATTTATCTTCACACCGTCCCTCGCTCAAAGTCTACCACGGCTAGAAACACTTGAGATAAGAAATTGCCGTGAATTGAAGCATGTTGTAAGAGAGGAGGAGGATGAATGGGAAATAATTTCAGAGTCTCTTGGCTTCCCAGAATTAAAAACTCTTCATATATTTGACTGTGCTGAACTGGAATATGTCTTCCCTCGCTCAAAAGTGCTGCAATTTTTGAAAAATTTAAGGAGTGTGAAAATTAATGGCTGCAAATCATTAGAAGAGGTATTTGAATTGGATGATGAAAGCAATGTCGAGGAGTTGCCGCTGTTGTCATCTTTAACAAGGTTGGAGCTGGAAATGTTACCTGAGCTCAAATGTATATGGAAGGGGCCCACCAGACATGTCAGCCTACAAAGTCTTATTCATCTGAATTTGAACCGTCTTCACAAACTGACATTTATCTTCACACCGTCCCTCGCTCAAAGTCTACCACGGCTAGAAACACTTGAGATAAGAAATTGCCGTGAATTGAAGCATGTTGTAAGAGAGGAGGAGGATGAATGGGAAATAATTTCAGAGTCTCTTGGCTTCCCAGAATTAAAAACTCTTCATATATTTGACTGTGCTGAACTGGAATATGTCTTCCCTCGCTCAAAAGTGCTGCAATTTTTGAAAAATTTAAGGAGTGTGAAAATTAATGGCTGCAAATCATTAGAAGAGGTATTTGAATTGGATGATGAAAGCAATGTCGAGGAGTTGCCGCTGTTGTCATCTTTAACAAGGTTGGAGCTGGAAATGTTACCTGAGCTCAAATGTATATGGAAGGGGCCCACCAGACATGTCAGCCTACAAAGTCTTATTCATCTGAATTTGAACCGTCTTCACAAACTGACATTTATCTTCACACCATCCCTCGCTCAAAGTCTATCACGGCTAGAAACACTTGAGATAAGAAATTGTCGTGAATTGAAGTATGTTCTAAGAGAGGAGGATGATGAAAGGGAAATAATTCCAGAGCTTCTTGGCTTCCCAGAATTAAAAACTCTTTATATATTTGACTGTGCTGAACTGGAATATGTCTTCCCTATCTCTGTGTCTCCAAGTCTTCAGAACCTGGAAGAGATGAAGATTGATAATGCTGACAATTTAAAGCAAATATTTTACGGTGAAGGAGATGCACTCACCAGAGATGGCATCATCAAGTTCCCTCAACTAAGAGAGTTGATTCTCTGGTCCGAATCAAATTACAGCTTTTTTGGTCCAAAGAATTTTGCTGCCCAGTTGCCTTCTCTGCAAAATCTAACCATTCATGGCCATGAAGAATTGGGTAATTTGTTGGTACAGCTTCAAGTACGTCATTTAAATCTAACCATTCATTTATATTTTCTCTGCTAATTTTGTACCTTTTCATTTAAATTGTCAACTTCTAAATTTCTTCCTTCTTCCTCCAAATTTCTAAAACCTAATTAAGTACTGGGGATAATTGGTTCACCTATTTACCAAAATTATAATATGGTTCCAAAGTGCACAAAAATTAGTAGGAATTATACCTAACAAATTGGGGTACCAAAGTTATAATATAGTTCCAAAGTAGTTTTCTTCTGATGCAGGGGTTTTCAGATTTGAAACATATATATGTTAGAGAATGCGGAGGAGTACATGATGGAATTCAGGTTGCAAGTTTTGTAACTGATGGAAGAGGTGGGCATGAACTTTCACTCCTGAGTTTGAAAAAATTATACTTGAACTTCTTGCCTGACATGAGGTATATATGGAAGGGTCTCGTGCTGAGCAATTTGACTATTTTGGAGGTGAAAGGGTGTAAGAGACTGACACATGTATTCACATACGGCATGATTGCTAGTCTAGTTCAACTGAAAGTTCTAAAGACATCAAGTTGTGAAGAATTAGAGCAAATCATTGCTAAGGATGATGATGAAAGGGATCAGATGTTGTCAGGAGATCATCTCATATCTTTATGCTTCCCTAGTTTGTGTGAAATTGAGATTGAAGAATGCAACAAGTTGAAGAGTCTCTTCCCAGTAGCCATGGCTTCAAGTATTCCAGAGCTCCAACTACTTAAAATAACGAAAGCCTCTCAATTTTTGGGAGTATTTGGGCAGGATGATCAAGCTTCACTTGGTAACGTTGAGAAGGAGATGGTGCTTCCTAAACTAAAGGAGCTGTCGCTAGAACAATTACCATGTATTGTCTGCTTTAGTTTCGGATGCTGTGATTTCTTATTCCCTTGTTTGGGGAAGTTGAAGGTCAATCAATGTCTAAAGCTGACCACAAAATTTGTTACTACACCAGATGGTTCAATGAGTGCTCAATCAGAGGTGCTGCTGATTTGACTTGATTTCTTGCCTCTCTTTTAGTGTGTTTGTTTCTTGTTTCGCTCAAAAATAAGATTTACAAGTTAGAATGTCTATGCCATCCATGCTTGAATTGTTTACAGATATCTCAAGTAGCTGAAGATTCAAGCAGTAATAGAGAGTGGACCAGAGATAATGGGTGGAAAGAAGGGGGTAATTCGTTGGCACAGCTACAAGCATGTACTTCATCTAAGAAAAAAACTAAAACAATAATATCTAAGAAATACTTCATCCTATTTTTTTCTATTATTTTCCTATTTATACATCATATAAATTGTTTTTATGAGAGTGAAGGATTTAAAAAATATAATATTATTCTTTGATCAGATGGCTGCCCATGGCCATGGGCAGCAAAACAGCTTACAAGTATTAGAATCTGTACAAGTGAGGGATTGTGGGGATGTTCGCACTTCGTTTCCAGCAAAATTGCTGCAAGCTTTGAAAAATCTAAAGAAAGTGGAAATTGAGGACTGTACATCAATGGAAGAGGTATTTGAATTGGGTGAGGCTGATGAAAGAAGCAGTGAGGAGAAGGACCTACCGTTGCTGTCATCTTTAACAGAGTTACAGTTACGAGGGTTACCAGAGCTCAAATGCATATGGAAGGGGCCCACCAAACATGTCAGCCTCCAAAGTCTTACTCTTTTGAATTTGTATTCTCTCGACAAACTGACATTTATCTTCACACCATCCCTCGCTCAGAGTCTTCCACAACTGCAGACGCTTGAGATAGAAAAATGCGATGAATTGAAGCATATTATTAGAGAAGAGGATGGTGAAAGGGAAATAATTCCAGAGTCTCCTCGCTTCCCAAAATTAAAAACTATCATCGTATATGACTCTGGTAAACTGGAATATGTCTTCCCTGTCTCTGTGTGTCCAAGTCTTCTAAGCCTGGAAGTGATGTGGATTTTTTATTCTGATAATTTAAAGCAAATATTTTACAATGGAGAAGGAGATGCACTCACCACATATGGCATCATCGAGTTCCCTCGTCTAAGAAAATTGGCTCTTTATTCCAGATCAAATTACAGCTTTTTTGGTTCGAAGAATATTCCTGCCCATTTGCCTTCTTTGCAAAATCTATGCATGTCTGGCCACGAAGAATTGGGTAATTTGTTGACACAGCTACAAGTACGTCCTTTATATTTCTCCAATAATTTTTTCCTTTTTAATTGAAATTGTCAACTTCAATACATTATGATTTCTAAAACTGAAGTAATTGATACGTGGAGATAATTCCATTAG
>Ga0325403_1004163_pt1 | contig 13422 bp, 9 predicted proteins | sample PopdelMetagenome_19_FD_205665 | JGI IMG/M metagenome (GOLD analysis project Ga0325403, IMG submission 205665) | Populus deltoides microbial communities from Bellville, Georgia, United States - Xylem-PdKOR-R4 | ecosystem: Host-associated > Plants > Phyllosphere > Stem > Wood/Secondary xylem...
TTAAGTTTTATACATGAACCTAATATATATATTTTTTAAAATTTATGATCTTGAATATTCAATAAAAATAAAATTTATTTTTTAATTCTAAATTTCTTACAAAATTTTCTCATATTAGTTTTTTTTTTCTGACATGCAAAATATCAAGATGTGATTTTTAATATTTTTTAATGAAAACTTAGTTTTCAAATCATGTTAAGTTTTTTATTTAAAAGATAATATTTTTAATAAAAAAATTGTTTTTGTTAAAAAAAAGTATTGATAAGAAAACGTATTTTAGATTTAAAAATATATATTTTTTTCTATTTATTTTAAATTATAGAAATTTTTAATAAAAATATTTTAATTTTCTTTACTTTTAATTAAAAAAATACTACTAATAAAAAAAACTGTCAAAAAATGCATGAATAAAAAAACTACTACTTTTAATGATTAAAAAAAAATACATCATGATTCTAGTGCTTGTCATTCCAAAAAACACCCAGTTCGGAGTGTTGCTCAGACAGAGATCGACTAAAATTTAATTTTTTTCTTGTTTAAATTTTGTCTAAATTATTTTAATGTATTAATATGAAAAATAAATTTACATATATATATATATTAAAAAAATCATAATCATATTCTTAAAGAAGACGATGTCAATAAAATTGTAGTTGAATTTATAGACTTGGTTGCTTTTGTATGATGTTTGATATCTATAGTAAACAATTCAACTTCTTATGTGCACAATAATACAAATCTCTATTCAAATAAATGTCATACTCACCGTTGACAATTAAAAACTAGTAAATTTGCTGATGGCCAAGCATGAAAAGTATTGGCAATGACATTGAGCATGAATCATTTAATGTCAAAATCACAAATCACTTCAATATTGTTTGGTTTTATTCATGTGGTTGAGGTTAGGGTTTTCAATTATACACAAAATTTAATTATAACAAGTTAATTTTTTTTTTTGTTTGTTTTTTATAAACTTCACACACAAACCTCAATTGTAACCACAAAAACAAACGAAACCATATGGACTTTGTTGTTGTATGATTTCAGAAAAGGAAGCATGGTGGAGATGAAGCTCTCAATGATGTGCACAAGCACAAAAAAAAAAAGCAAGGTAATATATATTTGCTTAAAGTTGCGGTGATTTTGCAGTATATTATATTTGCTTAAAGTTACGGTGTAGGTTTTTTATTTTTTGAAATTGTGATTATGGTTGTTTTTTTAAAATATTTTTTATTTAAAAATTTATTAAAATAATATTTTTTATTTTTTAAAAATTATTTCTAATATCAACACATTAAAATGATGTAAAAACTTCAAAAAAATATTATTTTAAAATAAAAAAATTAATTTTTTTCAAAATACAAAAACAAACCGGAACTCTTCTTTCTCATTTTTAGCTGCTTTCCGTTTCAGTGTATTGATTGGTGTGTACATATAAACCGATTTTGTCCGATTTTAATTTCATTTGATTCTTCTTGTCGAAAAAAAGTACTAATAATTATTACCACTGAAGATGCTCACACTAGAAACCTCTCAATCAGAAGCAAATTATGTATAGAAACCAATTTTTTTCTTTAGATGCTAATCAATAATTAATATACATAAAATTAATATATCTAACTAGTATCTACTTGTATTTATTTTTATTTTTATTAAATATTTTTCCTCGCTACCACTTCACAATTTTTATTTTTATTTTAATGCCGAAGATCCACTTGCTTGCCCGAATCGAACTCAGAAATTTGTTCACCATGCCTGCCCCAATGAGGGGCCACAGCCAGGTTTCAATAATTGAACGTTTATTTTACGCAGTGGATTCCTCGCCGACACTTCTTTGCTACTGCCTCCTCCTCTAAGCTGTAGCTAGTTTGACTCCAAATTTTTATGCAAAGAAAGGGAAATAAATCAATTATTTGCAGTACGCTCTCGAGGGAGGAAACATTTTACTACCACTTGTTTAACTCCTTGACATGTGGCAGCTCTCACCACTTAATACCCGATGAAGCTGGTAAGTAATGCGTCATCTACTCTATTAATGCAAGTTATGAGCTCGACTCCATTTGGCATTACCTTGTTGCGCAAGACAGTTAAAAACCTGGGAAAGTTGGTACATTAATGCCCTAATAGAACCACTAATTGGAGCATCACCAATGCTTTCATTCACAGACATGGGAGGGAGCACATGAGACTGCGAACTTCACAGATGATAACAATAATTTCATTGGTGAAGATTTCTGAAGACATGATTGATTTTGTAATGCAGGGAAAAATTGTGTTTGCATAAAATTTTAAGCAAATAGTTCCTTGGCTTGAACACAAAAAGGCGGTCAAATATGAAACAGAAATCCAATTGATTCAACAGACTACTCGTGGGCTTCTGCACGTCCTGCGTGAAAAGAATTCCATCCATGGGAGAAAGAATATGAACAAAGCCATTTCCTTTGCTTTTGCACTGTCTATGTGAATTGAATTCAATCTGTTAGAAAGGAAATCAACCAAGCCATTTCCAAAGCAATCCACCCTTGAGTTAATTCACTGCTATTATCAGGAAATAAAGCACGAGGAAAAGAAAAGGATAAAACTAGAGTTCCTAATCATCCATTTTCTATATGTGATTCCATGAACAATAGCTGACATTTCATCCAGGGTTCTGAAAGAATGTGATTAGCCACGCAGACAGAACTAACATGGTCCTTTGATTCATTATAATTTACCAAGTGGGGATTCACTAGCATGACCATCCACCAACCAGAGACCATAATCATGGAAGCGCTTTATCTTCTTCTCAAAACCTGTGATATAATTGTTGTGAATGATAACATGCTTTCCCTTAGTTTCTTGCACCCATGTCTGATTCTTGAAGTATAACCCTCCTGTTGGGAATGCTGCCTGGGGCAGAAGATACAGATCCACCTGTGCACATGTCATGAATATACAGGCATCACAACTCAATTGATGCACCATGAAACGTATGGAAAACCTAGGGGGAATAAATCTACTATTTGTCTTCTGGGTACAAATTTGAACTCATTTTACATTTTTAGTTCTTCATAAATTTAAAAAATTCTCCTTCAGACTCGAGCCTCAATAGCTAAAGCACTGTCCACATGTTTTCAATACCTTAAGCAGAATTAATTATATCCGAAAAAAGGAAAGGTGAAATCCAATAATCCAATTTGTGGAATGTGGATGCACTAAAAAGGTCAGCACAAACCTGTCCAGCTGTTTTGTTCAATGCCCAATTAAAAGCAGGCTGATCATTGGATTTCTTTGTTTTGGACCAAGGCTGAGCTTGAAGTTCCTCAATCCATTTCTTCAAAACTAGTTTTGCTCCATCAGTGGGGTGCATGAAAATCATGCAGCTACATATATAAGTGCGCCCCTTTTTTCCCGGGGGTGGTAAATCATGGGAATGGCCCAGCGGCTTCACCTGGTAATGCAAACAAAAAGGGCATCACATACAGTATTTATTCCAAAGATTGCTGAAACCACCCCACCACGTAAAAACAAGCTTACAGTCTAAGGACAGGTTTCATTTACTTGATTTTAGGTTTTCACTAACAATATAAACATTGAATTACTTATGATCAAGTGGAATGGTGCAAAGGGATGCATAAAGCTGATACCAAAGTAGTAAAAAATAAAAAATGACATATCCGCCACCAATATCACTAGAAATGGAGTTAAACTTAGTAGGGAAATGATCCATAGACAGCCAGTTCATGGCCACAAAAAGATATCGATTGATGAAGTTTAACCTTAAATACCAAGTATTAACAAGCTCTGGACGAGTCAAAAGACTCAAAATGCAAGAGATCAAGGGACATAGATATCAGGATTCGAAAGTTCAAGGTAGCATCTGAGGCAAGGTAAAATAAGGTTACTTCACTCAAAACAAAAACTAGAATTTGATATGAAAATCAGGACATTTGAAACAAAACACAAGTTAATCAACAATGTTTCAGAGTGAGATGCAGCAATCATGTCCCAGAATAGGGTAGGAGTTCATTCATACTACACATCAAAGGTACAAGCAGGTTAGTATACATACCGCAGCCATGTCATCGGTGAAGTATACATCGTGGTTTCCCTCCAAATACGGGAAAGGATCTTGCAACCAGACCATATCCACATCGTTGTACATCACATTATATCCAAGCTCCAAAATGTGCAGCAAGTGCCTAGGCCTCCGGGATGTGAAATTGAAAAACCCCTATCCAACGAAACCAATCAAAATCGTCTTTTCAGATTATCAAAATAAAGTAAACTATTAGCAAGCAAAATCAATCAGAATCCTTAAAATAGCAGTTTCGTTTGCCACAAACGATGATTGCCAATTCAACAACGGCGACAAAGAAAATAAGAATTAATTGAAGATAAATGCATTAAAGAATTAAACGTAGCAAGCACCTGAGAACCAAACTTATGTGCAGTCTGTGAATCAGGAGCAGGAGGCACGAGAACAGCATGACCAGGCCATTTCTCATTAACCTTATAAAGAGTAGCATAATCCTCAGCAATAACAAGAACCTTATCTTGATGCTTTTGTCTCGAAATACTAATCAACCAGTTACTTAAAAATGGCAAGTAAGGTTGGCTAACTGCACAAACAATCACTGTCTTGTTTTTCGCAACAAACGAGACCGCTTGGGATAGTGTGTACTGTTGCCATTTTGTTAGTGAGGCAGGTTTTGTTGCTGAGAAAATTGAGGGCGTGCCTGTCCAGGGTAAAATTACGCCAAGAATCAGGAGGAGGGACAGTAAGGCTATTAGGCCTGTGCGGCTGAAGAGGGATATTTGTCTTTGGGAGGAGGAAGATTGCCGTGGTGATAGTGGGTCGGGATCTGAGAGTGGGCTGTAGAGAGGTCTTTGGTGCAAAAATGTTGACATTTTCTTAGCTTCTGTGTCATATAATTGTGATAAATTAATGGGATTGGGAGTTGATGGGGAAGAAAAAGCGAGGAGACGAGCCTGGGAGTCTGGTTTTGCTGGGTTTTTTGAGATTGGATCTGTGATTTTGGCGGTGACATGTGAGAAGCAGAGGATGATGGGTTTTTTTTTTTTTCCTATTTTTGTTAAAAGGGTCGGGTTATTTTCGAGCACAAGGGTAAAAGAAACAGGTTCGGGTTTGACGGTATTGAACACGATAAAAAGTATGTTTGAAATTGTGTTTTAAAGAATATTTTATGAAAATTAAAAAAAATATTTAAAAAAATATTTATATATTATTTTACTAATATAAAAAATAAATTTTAAAAAATAAAAATAAAAATATTTTTATATATTTTCAAACAAAAATTACTTTAAAAAAAAACATTCTCAAACATTCTTTAAATTTAAAGATTTTCAATTCCTCACTCACACGTGTTTATAAAAAGGGAGGAAGATTGTCAAGAACTATTGAAATTCTAGTTATAAGACCTGTTCAGCCTATCTAATTATCTGGTTGATTAAAGTAGGGTATGATATAAGTCGAGTTAATAAAAAAATTTATTTTATTAAAATAATATTATTTCATGTTTATTATCATGATAAAAAAAGAAATTGATTATAGTAAACTTATATAATTCATGATTCTAGTCTTGAACCGAGTGGAGCCAAATTGTTTCTATTCAGCATCCACAAATCAATCAATGAGACCTTTTTTCTCTTAATTATTGTCTCTTGTCAAGTTTTTCGCGATACTCCAAGTTCCAGTTGGTGATACACAGCTAGTCGCCTGCCATGTTGAAGAATTTGCAAAAATCGAGAAGTCTGATGTTTAATTTGAAGTTTGTTTAAGGGTTGTTTTTTAAAATTTATAAATATATTAAAATAAAATTTATTTATTTTTTAAATTTTATTTTTGATATTATCATATTAAAATAATAAAAAAAATATTAATTTAAAGTAAAAACTTAAAAAAAATTAAAAAATTTTAAAACGGAAAATTATAAATGGCAATATGGACTTTTCTCTTGAAAATCAAAATATAATAGGCAAAGCTGTAGGCTGTTGACACTAGACAGTCGCGAAATTCACTAGGGCCTAACCTTCTTGGGCCTCACAAGTCTCTATCGACTGCGAATTGCAAGTACATGAGGTCCTTCCTGGCTTTGCAGTCCGAGTTCCTCGTGCCATGACGAGCCTCAGCCCCGGAGGATAGGATTCTGAAGGTCCCCCCGTCTTTCTTTGAACAACAAACGCACAATAAAAGTCCCACATAAGTTATAGATATGCTTCATGACTTCTCACTGCACTGCGCGGAATTATCAGCAGATTCACAATGGCTGGCATACACGCATATCGTGGCAGTATATTTATCCTGGCTAGCATCCACTACTTGTGGCCAACAAATGCCTTCACAGCGTCATTATCTCACGTCACTAAGCTAACAGATGACCCACAGTAATTTAAAATTTTTAGGAGAATAATACATTTTGAAAATGGGAAATACTTGCCGTCGAAAAACATAATATTTCAATAATATCATGTTTTATATCTATAACATTTTAATTGATATTATAATTAAAAAAAACATTTTAAAATTTTCATTGATATTACAGTCCACAATTATATTTTTGCTTTGAATGTTTTTTGATGCGGTATCTTTGCTTTCTCATATAAATTCTCAACTTTATGTTCGTCCCCTGCAATATCTCTTTCAGTTTCCTTTCCTGTACAAATCCTCGACTTTAAATTTGCCTTCTCTCTCATTTCCGACCCATCCCTCATTATTCTAATTCCGAGTCTACTTTTTTTGGATGACGATGATGATTATCACAACAATGACACCGATGACGATGATGGGTATCATTCTTATGGAGGTGAGGAGGTTATGTTAAAAGACAGTGATGGAATGGAGATAAGAGATAGTTAAGGGAGGAGGAGCAAGAAAAATTACTCTGGGAGACTAAACTTTGAAGCAGAGGAGAATGGCAAAATATGAAGGGTAGATCAAGCCTACAAAAGGCAAACCATGTGAATGCAAAAGGAAAGGAAAGACCGAGTTCTCACATTGCATCTCTAGTCGATGTTGCTTCATCATCAAGAAGCATTCCATGCTCGTCCTTGTAAATACACTCACCTTCTTCTTCCATACTTTGCAAAGCCTCATCAGCTTAAAAATATAGAGAAATGAAGTAAATGGAACCATCCAATAAAAAATCACGTTCAGATTTATGCTTTGAACGCTCTGGTTAGAAACACTAAAAGCAGGGTCAAATATAAATTAACAGACAAAACAAACTAGTACTAAGCACATATTTATGCAAGGCCCAAATTTCCACGACCTCGATAAACGAAAATGACATTCGGCGGCATAACTTGCTCAAGTGACATGATCGAAAAGACAGCAGTAAATAACCTAATCCTATGGACAAAATGCATACAAACTAACTCGCAATTTCAAATGACATGATTTTCCAAAAATCAATGCTAGTACATCCTAAACGGAACGTATTCACAAACAACACCAATCTGACATCATGTAAATTTGTGTTATCAATCTCAGCGACGTCACACAATGCACTGTGACATCGACCATCATCAGAACCCTACTTTATTAACATAGGCCAGGGGCAAAAAATTCAGGCAGTAGACAATCTGGATTATATTCATCACTGGATCTTTATGCACAGCATACCCATTATCAGAGTCAAGCTAGGGGCATTATTGGAGTGGAAGAAAATATAATTTTGACAAATTGACTAACTAGTGAGCTGAAAAGAACTCATTATCAACAACAATTGGAGACATTTACTGGTAACATTCAATTTGCTCCACCTAGGATTCACGAAGCAGAGCCAGCCTTCAACTTCGGGGTTTTCTGCTTTACAAAGAAAGCTGATAGCATGCTTTTACTGCGAACAGGAGCACGCACAATCTCATGCCTTGGGTTGTCAAATGACCTGAATGCTGTCAAAGGCTTAAAAGTATCCAACAATTCCTGCAAATTGAAATTCTTATGTTAGCAATGTCTCAACTATCTGGGCAGGTTCAAAACTGGAATAAGCATATGCTTAGCAGTAAAGCATTCAGTAAGCAAACACAACAGAATGCTCGGATGAGCCAACCAAACCTAGAGATTTGAAATCACATCCATTTGGAAAGGACATGCAAAAGGACATGCAGAAAATAAACTGATGACAATAATCCTCACCAACAAAGAAAGTTATATGGCTAGCCAGAAAGATTGGCAGTTTTCAATCAATGATAAAACCCAGAAGTGTCTTCGGTGATGATTAGAAAATAAGTAGTCAATGATAAGCTATCAAGAACCCCTTCATCTAATATTTAACCATAGTTCACTCACCCACAAATGGACCCCTAAACCGGATGGTCCCAAAACATTTATTTGTCTACTACATGTACATCTGTAATGGCATTTGACAACTTGTAAAACCCAATCTTTCCAAGAAAAAAAATAAAATCAAACTAGCATATATGAAATATCCAATCAATAACTGGGTGATGATGCTTTGGTTTGCTTGATATAAATGAATTCTTAAAGTGAACCATAAGAACAACTAGTTCCCAGCTGCTAGGCCATTTTAGGTGAATTTTGATCTGTACTCAAAAGTTCAAAAGTCTGTACTGTTACATATTCCCACTTCTTTGAAAGGCAAAAGGAGAGTTCATATGGTGAACAGCTCTACTGTGCAAAATTTTATCCCTGCACCTTCTTTTCAAGGCATGTGGTGTTAACCAGAATTTCCAGACTTGAGAGAAGCAACTGCTTTCTTTGTTTCTTCATTAAAGCAAGCATAACAAGGTTGCAATAGACACTACTTTCACTCAAAATCAGTAGATTCTTTCTACAAAGAGAAAATTTGAGCGTTGACAGCCCATCAAGGTACATAAGGTGAACACCATAAGGCATGTTCAGTCTCATAACCATTTCTAGATTGCACCTAAGAACTTTCAATACAAGTCATTAAACTATTATGCAAACCCAAACAAAGCATAGCCTTTTCCTGCACTATCATTGAATATCAAAAGGACAGCACTAGAGCAAGGACAAGAAACCATCCACAATAATGCCTATGGATCCAAACAGCTTAAAAGCTTGAAGTATTTTGCAGCACTATTTAAATAATGCAGCAGCTTGTCATGATTTCCCAATAATAGCAATTGGAAACTCTAGACCTCAGAGAGTGGCACATCAATGTTCCTCAGGCAACTTACCTAGCACTAGATTAAGACTCATACCATTTATGTTTATGATTAATTTGAAAGATTTTTCGGAGCAGTATATCACAAACCACTTTAAATTGCAGTACTTCCCCCCATCAAAGCCAAGAAGACACGCACTTTCAGAAGCAGCCAAAAAGAGGTGATGAGAAAAATATAATACAGAAAAATTAAGGGACTTAATAGCTGAGCATGAGCTCCTGAGGTATGGTTTTTCAGAAGAGATTGTGAGAGCATGAAATGAAAATATGATAGAAAAGCTTTCCAACTGAATTTGGCATGAATGTTTAAGAAAAACACTATAAGAATCTCATGCAAACATGCCAACATTATATGAATCTCATGCAAGGAGATGCTGACAAAATTTAATATACTCTTTGTTAGATAATCAAGCATGCACTTGGAAGAATATCAGGCGTATCTGTGTTCTAGCTGATTTTGGCATTACCCTGCGTGGGACATCAAATGTTGGCATGATTGCACCAGCTGCAGGACCTCTGCTTGATAGTTGAGCAAGACCTCCTGAGGATCTTGTTTTTCTACTCTCTTCTTCATCTGCATGCATAGAATCCAAAGCATAACATGTTAATATTTCTAGACTGATTTGGAGTTGCAACATTCTGCTTTTATACATACCCAAGAGTTGAAAAACTGCAGAAGATTTTCCAGAAGCTTTTACATCTTCATTACTGGATGATAAGCACATGTAAAACGCCTCAATGTCATATTCAGCAAGAGAGATGCAAATAGAAAAGTTCTTGGCAGACATGGTTGAAAACCCAAGAAAGAGTTTTTATAGGGTAACCTTGTCATAGCATGCAGAGTCCCTTTCAGTGTAGACTTGGTCTCAGAAACTAAGTGCCAGGAAAGAGTTTTTGATGCTGGGGAACCTGACGCAATGTTTTGACAAGTAATTTGATCCTTCCCATCAACATTGAGAGAAACAAAGGCAAAAACAGTATCAAATCCACCAAAGTAAATGTCTCATTAAGAAAACTTAATACCTGAAAGCTGAAGACGAGATCTAGCTTGAAAATGATTTTGTCTTGCATCAGTCTGTATTTGTGGGCTAAAATGTACCTTCTTATTGACAGAGTCTAGCACAAACAGAAAGCAATGGAGTGAGAAATTGATAACATCGCCCTACGTAGACTAGCACTTCTAAAGAAATTAAAGAAATTAGTATTACTTGGCAAAATGTAGTGCTTGTGATGTCTTGGGATGAATGCCAACAGCTGCTGTTGTCGAAGACCTCCCTTAACTGTATATGTTTGGCATGTAAGAAATTGCTGGTATCAAAAACTAAATGAGTTAAAGTCCATCCATTTCATATGATTTCAAATGCTAAGACATCCAGTCAGACGAATGTTGAGAATTACCTGATTCAGACAAGAAACCTTAACCTCCATGGTTGAGACATCAAATGTTTGTTGCTCAAGAAGGTCAGTTAACTTGTAAGCCACAGTACCAAGGTGATCGACAGCATTAACAAGAGCTCGCACGGCATAATCTTTCAGGTTGTCCAGTACCCTATTCCATGGCAATAAGAGTATATGTGAACATGAGCAGAGAATGGATGCATTTGATTTTTTTAACTTTGACCTAATTCACACAGCATTAAATGTCAATGCCTTGACCATGCACTGTCAGACGCAATCAATGGTTAATTGCTCCAGAAATGCAGACCTATGTTGCTTTCTGGTTGTTAATTCTGAAGAAACAATTCCATATTCCTTCAAAATATAAGGTTCACTAAATCCTTACGTTCTGTATCCTAAAATGTGATTCGTGACTGGCTACATAAATTCTTCACCTCACATTCAACAGCAAACGAAGTCTTCAAAACATTCTGATCTAAAATAATTTATGCATCAAATTCTACAATTTCATAAACTCTGCAACATACACAACACAATCAGATCAAGCTTTCATACTCAATAGTCCACGCAGAACTCAATATAAATCTAGTATGAATAGATATCGACTGTCGTCTCTCCAAATAAATCTCAAGTCGGAAAAATTAGGTTTCATAATACCTTGCAGAAGGAGCTAAGTCACGCAACGAGTAGCGAGAACATCAATTAAATCAAGAAAGCACGAAATACATAAATCCTTACGTCTGTTTCTGCTCGCTATGAAGATAAGACTTCTCACAGTATTCGGCAGCAGAATACAATTGAGGCCTTAAGTTCTTCAGCTCCTGCAAAAATCACCCATCGTATAATTTTGCGCACTTCAAAAACACTCAATCCACCAAAAGCAATAGCGGACTTAAAAAAAGTTCTACAGAAGAGAAACGCATCACCGGAGAACACAAATCCATGAAACAATATTAAACAATTGGTAACAGATCTGGTAACAAAGATTCCTCACTTGTGGCTCTTATTCTGATACAGGAAAGTAGTTAGTACCTGCAAGGCTTTGATGAAGCTCTTGCTACGCTCCATGGACACCTCATCGAAAGTCATGGCCGGGTTCTCCGGCCTCGTTTGGTCCAGTTCCATCATCTCTCTCTCTCCTCTTTCGAAAAATTTCAGCTATAAGTTTCCTTCAAGTATTGAATGACTATAAGAAAATAAATGAGTACTTGACGCGCAAACCCTGGACTATAAGAAAATAAATGTTGAATGACTACTTTATTATTATTATTATTATAAGATTGTATATTAGTATATGCTTATAAATGGTTAGATTTGGGGTTAGGTTATGGTGGGCGAAAAGAAGAAGGTTAGTAGAAAGAATGAGACAGAGAGAGAGAGATTATTAAGAGAGTGAGTGAAGCAGAAGCGATTCCGAGCAGTGGGAATTTGTAATACTTGGAGTTCATGGCCAGCGAAAATGACTTGAGAGTTTTTTAGAATTGCTGTGTTTATTTTTTAGAATTGACAGGCTTTCACTTGAGAGAGCGAGAGGGAGGGAGACTAGTGCTCGGTTCCAGCAAAATATTTTTTAAAATTAACGGCAATGCTTGAAAAGACTGTATTGGCCCTGCATTAAAGGGCGTTGTCGTTCGATCCTGTTGACCTGGTCTTGTCTGGTCAGCTGGAGGGCCAAGTGAATCTGGTTCACTCTCACGTGATCAGGTCCATTGCTAATCATGTTCATGGTGTGGTGGTTAAAAAAAGTTAAAACCGCACCAGAAAGGAAAACCCTGCTTTGTAGCTTTGTCCATGATTGTAAAAGCTTGAAGTCGTGGGGCTTTATCTACAAAAATGGAAATGTTCCGGCTTGTTAATAAAGGACAATAATAAAAAGTTAAGGAAATAAAAAAAAACTAGAATAAGTGACTGTTTGGTATTAAAAATAGGGTAAATATTATTTTTTAAAGTGTTTTTTATTTGGTTATACATTAAAAAATATATTTTTTATTTTTTAAAATTTATTTTTAAAGTAAACATATCAAAAAAAATTAAAAATAAAAATAAATAATTTAAAACTAAAACTAAAAAAAATAAAATTTAATATCTAAAACATCTTATCTCTCCTTTACCATCAAAGATTCCAATGTAGTAATATTTAAAATTTAAATTTAAATGAGATAGCAACAAAAATTAATCTAATCTCATGCATGCAAAATTAATGCCCCATTTCCCTCTCAGTTATGCATACGAGTGCTTTGTAAATTTAAGGTTAGAGGGATGATATTATTTTACATGTGATTTCCTTTGATCATCGGAAGCCCGAAAGGAAGGTTGTCATAGAGCGCGGGATCTTTAAAATCAAAGAGCGCAGGATCTTTTTAATAACAGTAACATCAATCATCGTTTCGCTATGAAAGCGCATTTTATGAGCAATAGTGAGAATACAAGCAAAGTAGTCAGAGACAGTCTCAACTCCCTTGAATAAAAAATTCATAGTTCCTCTCTGTAATTTTCTTGTTCAAAACCCTTCCTAGTAATTTTAATCACTAATTCTACCCTTTTTTGTGAATTTTTTAGATTTGGCAAATTTTCGCTCAATTTCCTCTCCCTCCCAAGCCCTAACATCGCCGGCCAAAATGATCAATTCTTCACTCCCCACTAGTCTAAATATTTACAAGGTTTTTTTTTTCATTTAAGAACTTTGTTGTATTGTTTGAAACAATTAGACACTAAGTTTGATTTATTTAATTTCATCATTGTCCATCAATTACTATTATTATTATTATTTTAGTTGTCTTTATATTTCTTCTTCTTTTTAAATTTAAACCAAAAATACATAAATTTACCCGAGAGTTATAAAGAATCTTATAATCCTTGCAAAGGACCTGCA
>Ga0325403_1004165_pt1 | contig 13421 bp, 6 predicted proteins | sample PopdelMetagenome_19_FD_205665 | JGI IMG/M metagenome (GOLD analysis project Ga0325403, IMG submission 205665) | Populus deltoides microbial communities from Bellville, Georgia, United States - Xylem-PdKOR-R4 | ecosystem: Host-associated > Plants > Phyllosphere > Stem > Wood/Secondary xylem...
TCCGAAATCAAATCATTCTTGTGATAAAAACAAAATGTAATGAAAGCACTTTCCCTGTGTTCGCCTAGAATATTCACTACTCTTGCTAAGAATAATTTAAACTTCAAGTAGGGAGTTACAACCCTGATACATAAAAGAAATATAGATAGTGATTTGACGTAAGTGGGGACTATCAATAATTCCATGGGAGGGAGGGGTTTCATGTTAGCTTCCTTCAGGGTTGTTGAGAATTATGAAGTTGATGAGGATAAGAAGATTAAAAATCGTTTTTCATGGTTCCCCTTGTTTCCAATTCAATCAAAATATGATTCTCACATGAGAAATATGATTCCACTCCTTAATTTCCACCCACCCCACCCTTTTTCTCCAGAAATTTTCAGATTAAGATCCGTCTATGGTGGCTTCTCCTGGTTTATGAAATAAGTCGAAGCATAACCAAGCTGATCAATTTGGATGTCATAATGCAGGCTTGGAGAGTGATATAGGGGGGCAGTGCTGGACAAATTAAAGCATCTTTAAGGATTAGATATATTTTGATATGATTTATCCATTTTAGCATCACTGATTTTGTTTCTCCTTTTCTGTCTCTGGTATTCATTTATATGGTAATACTTCATAAAGGGAGTTCCACACGAACAAAACAAAACAAAACAAACAGTGTTCTTCCGGACTTTCTGATCGCCAAAAACCTTGCCGTGAAGATTGAAATAAAATATTTCTGTGATACAAAATTCTTAGCTACTGAATATCAAAAGATACAAAGAAGAGGCAAATCTAAAGATTGAATGGACATTAATGGCTAGGCTGTTTGTTGCAACCAATAAAAGGGTCAGCTTTTCATCTTTGTTTTCCATTTTTCTTCAATCTGATTGAGTAGAGTGTTCTCTGTTCACATTCCTTTTCTTCTGTAGAATGCCTCTCAACATGCATTTGCTTATATCACTATGGATAAAACAAAATGGTAAATTTACCAGAGCTGCTCATAATGCTAATGCAAATTGTGCAGTGGCGATGTAGCAGCTTCAATTGTTGGAATTAATTTTGAATTCAAAGTGTTATTTTAGTAGGAACCAAATGAGATACATAAGACACATGGGATCAATGTGCAAATGATAAAAATTTTGGACTATAAATACTTTTTTCTCTCATGTTGATGACGACTTGATTGGAACAAGAGAGGGTGAGAACTGCTTGATTTTCTCTTCTTGTTTCTTGATAAATCCATTAAAGAAAGGCAAAATTCGAGTGAGTAAGGGATACATAAGTGATTAAAAGAGGTGACTGGGTGGTTTAGTAGGTTCTTTTGAAAATAAATTGAGAGTTAGGGTTTCGGGGGATTGTAGAGAAGAAAAGAAAGAGTGAAGGGAACTTGATTTTCTTGCATTCATCACTTGATTCAATGATTTCGTGATATGTTGAAGAATTGAGAGTTAGTGTTATGTGAGAATTGAATTGTGGAGCTTGGTTGTAGAAATGTTGCTATTGTAATTAAATAATGCTTGTTATTATGAAATAAGGTTGGGTGATGATTTAATTTAAAGAATGGAAGGGGAAAAAAAAAATCCCTCATCAATTGTTGGTTTTATAGTTTTGAAATCCGGCTCGGCCCGGCTCGTCGAACCGGGACCCGGCCGATTTGAGGCTGGAACCGGACCAGGTTAAAGAAAAAATAGAGAAAGAAAAAACCCGGTGTGACCTGATAAGACCCAGTCAAAAACCCGATTGCAACCCGTTAACTTTTATTTTTTTTACTAAAATAATATTGTTTTGATTTAAAAAAACAACCCGGAATCCGGATCTTGAACCGGGCTGGCCATCAAGTCAGAAAACTATAGTTGGATTCTGCCGAGGAAGAAAAAATAAGGCATTGGAATTTGTCAGTAAAATTGTTTGGAGTTGTTTGGAATTAAATTAGTATGTATTTTAATAGGTGGATAAGATATGAAGTTCACAAAAAAGAAAAAAAAAGAGAAAAACCTCACTTTTCTTACCACAGAGTGTCGGCCAATGCTTGTTCAAAATGGAAGGATTTTATTTTTGACACCATTGATAAGGAAACTATGTTTAAAAGTATTCAACTGAAATATCCGAGAACTTAATAATAGATTAATGGTGAAGAATTAAAAAGAGAATTTTTACCCTCGTCATGGACAAGAAATTCGGCAAAGCTTATGTAAAGGAACTGGATTTGGTTAATTTAAGTGGTATGTAAAATTGTGAAGAGTTGTGTAGATTAGAGGTCAAAAAATAAAATAAAAAATGAGTTATTTAAGGACATTTATGCATGGTAAGAATTTGAAATTTTTTTTCTATGCATTGAATTGAGAACACGAAATATGTATGCAAAATGAAACTGAAATTTATGGTCAATGAATGACAAATGATATATTATTTTTGCTGGTACAGGAGAGGCTGTAAAACTTACTCAGCAGCAAAGAATTATTTTACACGCTTAGATATTGGGTAGGTATTTGATATCTTAAAACTAAAATATTATCTAAATTATAATTGGAATTTTCTTTGAATATATCTTGATTTTACTTGAAAAATGTTAAATTATTGGAGAAGCTAGGAACCTTGATTAATAAGACTAATGTCCTGGTTAATGAGTTTTTGGAGAAACTAGTTATCCTTATTAATGTGACTAGTGTCCTGGTTAATGGGTTATTGAAAAAACTAGTTTTTCTGATTAACGAGATTAGTAGTTTAGTTAATAGACAATTGGAGAAATTGATAAAATTGGTAATCAAACAAATACCTGTTTGAGCTAGAGAGGACATTAATATGTCCTTAAATTGTGCTAATTATATTGATTTGTAAGGTTAAAGGTAAAATAAAAAATTAACTGTTTAGAAATTGATATAGTAAATATATAGAAGAGATAATAATAAAGAATCATTGTGTATTAAAATGATTGTATTTGGTATTAAATAAATTCTTAGGTACCTCGCAATATCTTGCCGAGTAGTAGATCATGTATGTGTTTTTGTTTTTTCTTCAAATCTAATGATGTAATGGAAGAAAATAATTTTTTTTTTGTAATGCAGTTTTGTATGAAAAAATATATGTATATTTAAATTAAATAAGAGATGTATTTAAAGTAATTTTTTTTTTGTAAGAATGTCTATAATTATGTTGTATTTCTTTTTTAGATTTACTTTTACTTTAAAATGAATGTGTAACTTGATTCACGTTGCAACTAATTTAATTATCTTAATATTTATTGAATAACACAATACTTGATTTATTTGAGTGAATAGTGAAGAAAAAGTAGAAGATGTTCTTGTGGTTGGCTTTAATTTAAATAAGAAAGTCCCGGATGGTGGGCCAATGTTGAATTTGTTATTTGTAGGTTGAGAAAGTTGTTAAGTTGATAATTTGATATGAAGAATTTGGAGGAAACTTTGCCAGATTTGCAGTAGAATATAAAAAAAAATCTTCTACTTTCAATGATAATAAAATATGTATACATGAAATGTTGTGCAATTAAATTGGGGTTGTTACGGTCGGTATCAGAGTCCTAGTCTAGGTTTAGGAGATGAAACAAAAATTTGATGATTGTTGTATTGTATCAGGATGGTTCACACAAGAAAATCTACAATAATAGATCCCTCTCCAACTCGGGGACGGGTTCATCATTCAGGTCATGAGAAGAGGAAGGGAAGGACTCCCTAGAGGATAATGCCTCTCATATGTCACCGATAGCTCATCAGTCAAGAATGAGGGAGTCATCTAGACTCCAGGATGATACTGATTCGAGGCAGGTTGGAGTGTCACAGTCTATAAGGCCAGCAAAGATAAAAATTCGTATCCTTACCAGCAACAACAACACCTACATGAATCCCTGCACTGAATATTGACTTTGCATTCATAGCCCTGACAATGAGGGTAGTGGATTGAGGTGACACCAGCCTCGACAGCTCCAGTAGCTTCGGTAGTGCATGCATTACTAGTATTTACAACACCTGTAGATAATATGGTCATATTGGTGCGAATTGTTAAGAGTATGAGAGACCTGGTGATGAGAATCTTATGGTCACGTGGTTACGCAATCTACAACAAGATTAACAATGAATCTTAAAGAGTCGAAACAAGTCTAATAGGAGTGCGACATAATGAAAACTTGTTCCAAGGCACCAACACTATTGGAATAAGAACTCTCACCCTATGAATACCAATTCACGAACAAGAAGTATAAGGAGGATGCCATGAAACTAGTTAATCTTTTATAAGTCAATTTAGTTCATTAGAGGACCAAAAAATGCAAGAATCTCTCTCACACAAGATGATTAAATTCAACAACAATAGTATTATCAAGCCTTTATATTTTATCCTTACAAAGACTATTTATACTCTTGAAAATAAAAACACTAAAGGATCTACCCTTATGGGCTAAACTAACCAAAACCTATACTAATAAACTTGAATGTATGGATCCAAATAAACCTTGGGCCTTAGCTAATTAATCAAACCCAAGCCCAATATGTACTAAGCCTATTAGAAAAAACAAGAGATAAAACCATAAGAATATATTATCTTTGTTTCCATAAGAAGAGAAAAAGAAATAAAATACAATAAATCTAAAGCAAGGCCTTATATAGAGCCTTGTTGCCGCCACTATTATCCTTAAAAACAAGGAAAACTTGTCACCTCTTACTTTCTTATTTTGGAGGAGAAGTTGTTGCCACTTTGTTTCCTCTTCAAGTATGAACTCCTTTAAATAGCCTCTTATAATCTTCCTTTGGAATAAAGAAATCCTATAAAATAAGGAAAAGAATAATAGAAGAATCCTAAGCCTCCTTGACACCATATACATTTAATAATGGTTATGAAATCCGTACAAACTATGGATAATAGTCGCTGCCATAAATGTCTTAGTGTTTGACATGAAATCCTTGTAGAATAGGTAAGTCAATAGCTGCCACACATGCTTCTAAGAGCATTAAGAAATCCTTTTATTGAATGGAATCTATAATGCACAAGGAAACAATGTTTCTCTAATTTTCGCACAGTCCTAGCAGATTTCAGTCCTGACCTCAAAACGTCATTCTCTCTTGTCCAAATGAATTAGCAGGCCTACCATATATCACTGGAAATGTATGAGTGTTTAATTTCCAGCTGAATTTAAACTTAGCAGAATTTCTTATGTAATTCTAGATATAGTCCAAACAGTAGACAAAGGTCCATATAGATAAATTTGACGAGATTCATCCAGTAACTTCGATTATATGAAATAATCCCTTTAAAAAATATAATTGACTTGAAATCATTACCCTATGTAAAAAAATCATATATATGGACTCCTGTAAAAATCACAGCTCATTCCAACAATCAAGTTAAAAGTTATGCTTGATAGACTAAAACTAGGTAGTAGGAAATCTTACAAGAAAATTCAAATTTGACCTTACTTAGATCGTATCATTCCCTCTTTCTTCAAGATGACTCATCCTTGAATCATGAATAGGTATAATTGAAAATTCTTTATCCTCTTGTTGAAACCTTTGAAGTTTTTTTCTTACTCGCACTTGCCTTTAACAATACTGTATGAAAATATTAACAGATAATAATTTCAAATATGCACGCCTTGCTAACCATTTTCGTATATATTTTTGCATGGTAACCACATCCTTACATTGTTGTATTACCATTTTAACTTCACTTTTATTTCAATCTCAATTGGTCTTCATAAACCTATCTAAGTAACAATAATACAAGTGTGTATGCTCTTCCATCCTTCTCAATAGAATACCTATTTTTAAACCTATCATGCTTGTCCTAATTAAATTGCCAAGGTTTCTCTAATAGGAGATGTGACTTGCATACATTGAAACTACATCACACAAAACCTTATCAACATGCTTTCCAAAAAAAAACTGAACCAAGACCTGCTTAGTTACTTTTACCTCATAACACTTATTCAACAATTGCAACTTATAAGGTCTATTATGCTTAATCATACATAAGTTTAGTTTACCAACAAGGATAGTGCTAGCTTTATTAACACAAGTTCCACTATCTATAATCAAAACACACACCTTGTTTTGTACAATGGAATATGTATGGAAAATGTTCTCCCTTTGGTTGAAAGTTCCACCCAAGCCAAAACTAACATTCTTTTAACTTTGATTATGCCCAAACCAATCTCTATTTTCCACGAATGCAAAGTTATAGTCATTATCATTTGCATCTGTGTTTTCATCCATAAAATCAACAAAGTTAGTTTTAACATTTCGTACAGCCTTTTGAAGGGTTTTCCTTTTCGATCAACCCTTATCCTTAATCCAACCATCCTACTATTTTGTTATCTCATCGAAGCCATATCATCTTTCAAATCATTGATCACCTTAGTCAGAAGCTCAAGTTGTTGGGAGAAAGCTTGCATTTGAAAGGTGTTTTTCGCTTTTAGTGGCAGACTCGAGATTTTCAGAAATCTTTGACTCTGTAAAAATTTATTAGTAGCAATAAAAATATATACTCACACCTCTTTTTTCCAAACAATTCAAGGCTTTTCACTCAATTGTTCTCAAGCTTTACACCAAAGTCAATGACTATCATAACATAATCCAAATATATCTAAAGTCACTTAAGAATAAATAAGATACCGAGAACAAGTAAAACAAAACTAAGATTATGATTTCACGAGTAGCAAAGCGAATTCATACAAAATATAGACGATATGAAGACTTGAAATAAAATAGAAGCAAAAATTAATGAAAACATTTATTTGACTCAAATAAGAAATAACCCAAATATAACATAAATAAACTAAATAGGTTGAAACAAACAGTAGTAAACATGTTTTTATAACTTGACACAAATCTGACTCATTACCTAATTTTAATCACATAATTAAAACCCATACCAAACGATACTGGAACAACCTTGAATTTGATATGCAGTATTCTTGTACTTAATAAAAAATAGATCTCAGTTTATAGATTGTTCTCCGATTCCTGGTTATCAAAAACTAGTGTATGATCAGTTTGCGATAAAATTTAGTTTTAAGTGATTTCAGGATGGTTTGATTCAGTTTCTTTATTGTTTGTGTTTTCTCAATAGAATTGAAACTAGCTTGAATAACATTTCTCTCTCTCTCTCTCTCTCTCTCTTTTACTCTCTATGTTACAAATATGTTTATGAATAATAGCAAAACAAAACAACATTTTTTTTTGTACTAAGATGCCAAAAACACAAAGCGAAGTACAAAGCAAAGTACACTGAAAAACATAACTAAACTTATAAAACATAAAGAAAATAAATGTTTCGGAAAGATATGACCTGATTTTGAAGTTTAGCTTTGATACCAACTGATAGGAACCTCATGATTATGTGGTCACACAACCTGAGAAAAGATTGACAACAAATCCCGAAAAGCCAAAACATGTTTAATAGAAGTGTGATAGAATGACAACCTGTTTAAAAGCACTATTGAAATAAAAACCCTGATATGAACCAAATCAGGTTTGAATTTGGCCTTTAAATATTTGCTGTCAGTTTTGCGAGATTAGGGATACTCATAAACTGTATATCAGAATAAGCTAAAATATTATAGGGAGATACTGGACCCATGAAACTATATCTTGGTAAATGTTAAGGTCAAATGGAGTTCGGGAACATATTATTTTAGAGGGTCAAATTTACTAGACAAATCTTGTCAAATCTGTCAAACAAGACCTTTGTGTACTATTTAGGACATATCAAGAGCTACATGTGGAATTGTGATAGATTCAAGTTGTTATGGAAACTAGACATCGCAAGATTTCCAACCATATATGATAGTCTCATTGATTCATCCATAAGAGAGAGAACTATGCGTTTTAAGTTGGGTCTGAAAATCTACCAAGAATATGCGAAAATTAGAGATACGGGTTACATGGAGGGATTTTAGCATGAAGACTTTATTTTTATTACCCATTATTTATTTATTTAATTAATGTTGAATAATTATTTTTAATTTTGGTTTTTTCTGGCCCATTAGACATTGTTTAGGGATTTATATTATTATTGAACATATGTTTGTTAATTACTAGTTTAGGCCTATTAGCTTGCAACCCAAAAGGGATTCATTAAAGTTAGTTAAAATAGACTATATTATGTTTTTTTTAGCTGCAAATTTCAGCAGCAAGTTGGAGATTATACATGATTTTTTCTTTTGTTTGTTTGTGGCACAACAATCTTTGCAAGGACAAAGATCATATTCTGACTTATCAAAGATTAACTAGTTTTGTGGTATTATTAGTATAATTAGGGTTCTTAGATACAAGGATATCTCTAGGTCCAGGTCTTTTTTCAATACCTTTGGTTCTTAGGTATAGGGTTTACCTCTGGGTTAAAGTTCTATCAAACCTGAATTGTAGCTTTCCGAGTTGTTATCCACTTCATTGGTGTTGCTTGACCATGTGATCAAGAGGTTCATATAAAACCCCCACCCTACGAATACCAATTCATGAACGAGAAGTATATGAAAGATTCTACGAAGCTAGTTAATCTTCAATAAGTAAATGTAGTTCATTAGAGAACAAAAAAAAATACGAGAATCTCTCTCACACAAATTGAATAAATTCCACAACAATAATATTATCAAGTCTTTATATTTTGTCTTTACAAAAACTATATATACTCTTGAAAATAAAAACCCTAATGGATCTATCCTTGTGGGCTAAATTGACTTACTTACAAAACTAACCTATACTAATAAACCTGAATGTATGGATCTAAACAAGCCTTGGGCCTTCGCTAATTAATCAAACCCAAGCCTAATATAAAGTAAGCCTATTGGAAACAATAAAAGATAAAACCCATAAGAATAAATTATCTTTGCTTCCAATCATAGTTTTAAAACCCGGACCGGCCTGGCAGGTCGACCCGGGACCTGGCCGACCCGGGTATGGAATCGGTCCGGGTCTTGGTAAAAACCCACTTGGGAGTTGGCCCGGCGAAACCCGGTCGACCCGGTGGGTCAACCCGGAACCCCGGCGACCCAGGTAAACCCGGCTGAGACCCGACCTCTTTTTTATATACATGGATGCGAAACAACGTAGTTTTTTACTCTCATTTTCTATTGCTACATTTTCTCAGAAACCAAACTGAGGATATCAAACAGAGCAGAGGATTTCAAAGTAAATCAGGAAACATTTAAGTACCAATCATTTAATAAAAAGATATCTTCGCACCAAGAGAAAGAAATTGTAAATCCCTTAAATTTCAATTCAAATAAAACGAAAAGAAGAAAAAATCGTAATTTTAAGCAGGCATGAAAAACATATAAAATCTCTTTTTGAGCATCAAAAACTTTGTTTCTTATGACAAAATCATTTTCTTGGAATATCTAAGAAGATATTGCCCCTCTAGATTCGCTCACAACGTTCCTATCATTCGTGTATCAACTCAACCAGAGAGCTCACCTCAACTGCTATATTCACAAAAAAAAGAGCTCCTTTTCTTCTTCTTTTTCTTCTTCTTCGCAGCTAGAGAGACAAAGGGCGAGTCTTCTTCTTGGGTGATCCGTGTATATGAGAGGGGAGTTCAGAGTTGGAATATAAATGAAGGGATAGATATATGCCACGTTATGAAAAGTTAGAAAAGTGGTTAGTGTTGATTATTACTGTGTGAATTTTGATTTTCCCAATACTCCTTTCATTAATTGTTTTAATTTAATTTAATTAAAGTGGAGGTAAGTGGATGGAGCTGGGAGGAGAATTCAAAGAAAGGGAGGCGCCTAGATAAATGCTAGCATTTAATGCTTTGACTTAATACTGACATGTGAGGTTTCATGGAGGGTGAGGATGCTTTGTAGACCTCTGGTTCAGTAAATGACAGATAAAAAAATAAGTTTCGAACTTTATTTGAAATTTGCAAGTTTTGAATAAGTTTGGTTTTTTTTTTGGGTTGACCCGGGTTAACCCGTCTAACCCGTGACCTGGTCATTAGACCGGGTCGATCACCGGGTTGGGTTTCAAAACTATGCTTCCAATAGTGAAGAAGAAGAAGAAAAATATTGAAACAAGGCCTTATTCAAAGCCTTGTTGCCATCACTATTGTCCTTGAAGCAAGGAAAACTTGTTGCCTTTTAATTTTTTATTTTGGATGAGAAGTTGATGTCATTTTATTTCCTCTTCAAGCTTGAAATACTTTAAATAGCCTTCCATAATCTCCTTTTTGAATACAAAAATCCTATAAAATAAGGTAAAAAAACAACTAAAGAATCCAAAGCATCATTGCCACTACATACATTCAATGATGGATATGGAATCCTTGCAAACTATTGATAATAGTTGCTGCCATAAATGTCTCTTTGTTTAACATGAAATCCTTGTAGAATAGGTAAGTTAATATATGTCACACATGCTTCGAAGAGTATTAAGGAATCCTTGTATTGAAAGGAATCTATAATACACAAGGAAATAATATTTCTCTAATTTTCGCATATTCCTAGCACATTTCAGTGTTGACCTCAATCATGTCATTCTCTTTTGTCTAGATGAATTAACAGGCCTACCATATATCATTGAAAATGTATGAGTGTCTAATTTCCAGCTTAATTTAAACTTAGCAGAATTTCTTATGTAGCTTTGGATATAGTCCAAACAATAGAAAAAGGTCTAGACAAATAGATTTGATGAGATTCGTCTAGTAATTTCAACCCTAGGAAACAATCCCTTAAAAAACTTCGATTGACCTGAAATTCTAACCTAAAGTAAAAAAACATGTTTAGAAACTCGTGTAATAATCTCAGCTCAATCCAATAATCAAGTGTTTTCTTTTTTAAGCCTTTAACTGACTTCTTGACATTGGCCAACTCCTTTTCTATTAGCATATATTTGTTGACTAGTTCATAATGCTTAGCTATTTGAATTCTCAATTCATCTTGGATACCTTTAGTTATTTCTTTGGCTATTTGAACCCTTTTCTATCATTAACTTACTATCCTAATATCTTTCATCAAGCCCACTAACTATTCATCTTTTCCTTTTAACTACTGTTTTAGATAGTTTCTCATTTAATCCTTTTCTTTTAACTGCTTTTTCAAAAGTTGTTGCTGCCCTTTGCTGTTGTAGAGGTCAATTTGGAATTTCTCTTATTGCTTTCTCAACTCCTTATTGTCGATCCTTTTTCTTTTTGGTTCCTTTTTAGTTGTTTGTAACGGCCCCACTTTTAATTCAAAGCTTCTAGGATTCACGGATTCGACCATCCTAAAAAGTCTTTTAGTTTTCCAGATAACATAATTTTGACTGAATGAAGACTCAACCCCACTTCTTCCTTCTTCTTTTTTTACCATAAGAAGCCTTCCCCAATCTCACCTAAATATTTCTAGTTCTTTGAGAGATGATTGATTTCTAAATAAGCTAGTGAAATTTGCTAACTTTAGAGTCCTTGGCATGTACTGTATTCCGCCAAGCTGTCTTGGTACCAATATAGGTACATAACCAATATAGCTAGTTACTCTGATTAAGATTCTTCCAAGTTTCATTTATAACAATCGTTAATGGTCTTAGATCAAACCACAAAAAATATTAAAAATATCTTTTGGTGTTTTGATGTGACTGATAATCCACAAATGCAATATTAGGGCACAACATCTCATGACTCCTCTCTTGTGTATCCTAAAATGGTTGAGTGATAATATGGTTTCAACTAAAATTCCAACATAAGGGTTAATTTTAGTATGCTCATACTTTACAAATGTATTTGCATCTTTTAGACTAATGACAAAGGCTATTATCTTATATTATTCATTTCCTAGTTTTTCTTTTTCCAATTTTTTCTTCATTTTGGATTCAATGTTTTCTATTTGAATCCTTTATCAACTATTCTATATTGGTCGACCTTCCTTAAGCATAATAATCTAGTATCTTAGAAGTAGTGTCTTCAAATCTTTGTTTGAAGTAAACTTTATGACTATCATTTGAAAAATATAAAATCCTACTATATTATTATAACATGGGCATCATGTCAGTATTTCCAAAGATAAAACACATATAAATAGGATCTTAAAAATTCAATAATGCTTTTATAGTTGTTGTTTAAACCAAGAGTCTCATGAACTACATTATCTTTCCATATCATGTTTTAAATAAGGTCTCATCCACATATCCCATGATGAGTAGCAATTTCTCCATGTCATTCATAACATGATTCATCTTGGTAATGCACGACAATCCATTAACATCACTTTTTGGTCAGTTTCTCTAAGTCAATTGTACTACTTTAAATTTTTGCCTAAATTCTTGAAAAGATGAGTATTTTATGGAAATCATGATTGCAGCTCAAAGTCCTGCAGTACATGATATATATGGCCAGGCTTGCCTTTTAATGCAATATGAATATTTGAGAGCATTTACCTATAGGCAAGTTCTAACTATTAAGTGAAACATGGGTAAGTTTTCTACCTAGACTTAAAAAAAGTCCTAAATCTACCTACTAACGGTCCCTGTAAGGACAATATGGGGGGGGGATGGTTAAAACACGTATGCCCATTATTACCAAGTGCACACTTATATTTGAATTAGATGTTTCATGAGCCTGAACCATGACAAATAGTAATAGGACAGACCACTAATCCCCCACCTAACCTAGAAATTTATATGTATTCTTAAAATAATTTAAAGCATGTGACGCATGAGGCATTAATCCATATCCAATATCCAAATTTATGCATAAAATATACAAAACTTCAAAGCACATGAGTAGAATTTAAGAAAAATCCATATTCAAAATAAATATTTAGACTAATCAATTAAAACACAACAAACAAAAAAACAATAAAGCTTAGTCCACCCAAAATCCCCAATGCAGTTGCCATTTTGTCGCACGTGTGCGGCATCGCAACGATCATCTTCCTAGATCATGATTTTGGTTTGCGTGGAAAGAACAAATCATTCTTATTCTTTATATTGTTAAAAAGGTTTGGAGTCGCCACCTTGTATTTTGGTCAATAGAAATCCTAATTGGTCTTCAAAGTTTGGATAAAGGAACTAGTTAGATATAGAGAGGACACTATCATCTTTAGTACATCTTGTCTGAGGTAAACTGCTTTGCTTATTTGTCTGGATATTACCAAGGCATTGTTGTGTTTTTCTACTCATTGGTCTGTCTATTGGTTAAAGCACGTCCACCCCAATAAAGTGGACCATGGCTTTACCAGTTAAGCCTAACCATTCTAAAGTTGCAATATATTTTTTATTTTTTTCTTTTAATATAAAAAATACATATTACATATAAGTTCATAATCCTTGTAATTAAAAATAAATAAATTAATTTTTTTGGTGATTTAAAAATTTAAATTAAGTTCCTATGGCTTTAATAAACTTGTTCTTAAATCCATGATGCATGCAATACATATATATATATATATATATATATATATATATATATATATATATATATATATAATAAAATTTTTATTAAATCCATGATTAAAG
>Ga0325403_1004167_pt1 | contig 13419 bp, 13 predicted proteins | sample PopdelMetagenome_19_FD_205665 | JGI IMG/M metagenome (GOLD analysis project Ga0325403, IMG submission 205665) | Populus deltoides microbial communities from Bellville, Georgia, United States - Xylem-PdKOR-R4 | ecosystem: Host-associated > Plants > Phyllosphere > Stem > Wood/Secondary xylem...
AAAAAAAAGACTTTCAGAAATTGTAGATTATAAACAATATGTTATAAAGAAAATGACACCAATAATAGTTAAGCTGTAGCAAAATTATTTTGAAATAGGTCATTTGATTTACCTGAATATGTCATGTATAATCTCTCAATCTTTTAACGATATGACTAATAAAATTAAAACTTATTTGGTTTGAGATTTGATTCGAATTAAGTTTAAAAAATTAAATAAATTGATCTAATTCAAATTAGATGACCTATGTGTAAACTTTGAATCTTATCAAAACAATTATATTTTAATTTTTTTTTAAAATAAAATTAAAATAATATCATTTTAATTTATATATATATTAACCCATACAATCTATAAGTTAGGTTTTGTGTCGGGTCATAACCGGTTATGATTTAATAACTTTTCCTTGGTTGACCCATGAAAAGAAAGGAATATAGGGAGAGGGCCCTTAATGATTTTTCTAACTTGGACGTTGGATTCGCTTTCACACCAGAATTAATAGCTTTCCTTTTTGCCATTTCCAACAAAAAAAAAAAAATTAAAAGCGAGACAAGGCAAGGCCCCGAGGAAAGGCAGGGCAGGTTCAAAGGTATTATTTTAAGAAAGGAAGGGGAAAAGGGAAATTGAACTTGATGGTTCAATCGCATGGCTTCCTCTTCTTCTTCCTCTTCTCATCAGACTCGCGTTCCTTTCCCTTCCGACCCAGGTAATTCCTTCTCTCTCTCTTTTTTACCATTTTTTTAACCACAATCAATCCATAAATTAACCTTTGTGATTGTGACTGTATAAATTATACGTGATCAAAATTAAATTATGCTTTATGTGATTTTATTTTAGGTATCCATCTTACATTTTAACTAATAATTATTGATTAATTACAGGTTTAATTAAATCTTAATGCAAATTATTCTAAGTTAGCTAGCCTCCTTTTGAAGTTACTGGTTTTGAAATTTCTATGTTCAAATAAAATTCATGCGTTTTGTTTTATGGAAAGCAGGTGGTAAACCACTAGATCATGATGTTCCGATCCATGTTGTCACCGAACCTTCTCAACTTCCGGTCGAGTTCCTTAACCCTTCTGCCGCAAAGCAATTGATCATTGGTTTTGACTGTGAGGGTGTTAATCTCTGTCGTCATGGAGCTCTCTGTATTATGCAGGTCAGCTATAGTTTAGTGTTGTTCTGTGCGCGTAATAGAAAGTATAAGTTTATAATTTTAATGCTGCATTGTTTTTTTGTCATTGGTTTTGGCAGCTTGCATTCCCGGATGCTATCTACTTGGTTGATGCCATTAACGGTGGAGAGTCACTTATCAAAGCGTGTAAGCCTGCACTCGAGTCGAGTTACATCACAAAAGTTATTCACGATTGCAAACGGGATAGCGAGGTTTCTAGTTGAATTTGCTTGATTCTAGATGTTATTAGCTTTTTATGATGTGCACTAGTACCAGCCTTTTATCAATGTAGTTAAAAATCAATTTTATTTTGTAGGCATTATATTTTCAATTTGGCATCAAGTTGCACAATGTTGTTGATACCCAGGTGAGTAACTAATAGGTGGAACTGGTATTCTATTTGGGAATTTTTTTAATGATCCTTTATGCACCATAGTGCATGTTCTTCAAGCATCGACAGTAAGCACTGAGGATAAGGTTTTTCTGTTTGATTGATATTGTTAATTTATCAAATTATCTACAGACTAGTGGCAGACTGTTAATGAGTCTTACTGAATTGACCTGGCAAGAGCATATTCTGTGCTCTTTATCTCTTTTGTAATGCACATTTAAACTGCTGTTTTTGGGAGCCGGGGGGGTTGCCATTTGCCAAGTTGGATGCACACTAAGTTAACTTTGGGGTTAATCTAGAACCTCTTTGGTGAAGACTGTATGAATATGGTGCTCATGAGGGCTTGAGAGTTGCACTTAAAAAATAAACAAAGTAGAGTATTGCGAGGACATTATTTAACCATTTATATTTGATTTACACTTTGATGTATGATCAGCTTTAGGTGTGCATCATAATCTCTATAGTTGCTTTTAGCAAAGATCAATTATAATTGATACTGCTATGCCTCTCTTTTAGTTTTTGAGATCAGATTTCAGCATTCACTATCGTTGTGGTAATTGCTTGTATTGGCATAGAGAATTATCAATCTGGAGCCGTCATTTTAATTTTAATACATATTTGTCATTTTGCTTGTAGATTGCTTATTCTCTGTTAGAGGAGCAAGAAGGACGGACTAGATTGCCAGGGGACTATATATCATTTGTTGGCCTCCTTGCAGATCCACGCTATTGTGGTACTTTATATTCTGTGGTATCCATTTGTATTATCTGTTCCAGGTCATATAGCTTGATTGTTGTGTGAATATATTCCATACTTGCTAAAAGTTTTTGATATAACAAATGGATGATAACTCCGATGTCTTCACTTCATTTCCTGTCTTTCTTCTGTTAAAGGACTAGTGTTGCATTAATGCCTATAGTTTAATTATGCTCGTTGGTGCATCTTGAAAGCTACTCTCTGTTGTCCCTCTTTAATAACAAAAAAAGAGGTTGGGAAACGAGTCTTATGAAATCTTTAGCACTCAATTGGAATCACATTGCAATGAACTGATGGGATTGAAGTTGTTTTGGATTGAGAAGTAGCTTCTAGACATGGTTCTTACTACAAGGAGGCTTCTGACTTCTGTAGGGACAATTTTTGTCTTTCCTATATTTCCCTTCTGTTCTCTTTTAAAGTCTGCATCATAAGAGCATTTAGCTTCCTGGTCTATGTATTGTTTGTTCGGTAGGAAATGCAGTAGCTTTGACTGAACTTATTTTTACTTGTGATTAGCACTTTGTAGGAAAATTGATAAACACTGCAACCTTTTTACTCCAGCATTTCCTACCAGTTTGCGCCACTGGTTTTTCTTCTTTAATTGAAAGTAGATTCGTATGAGAGCAGCATTTGAATGTTCTGATTGGACTTGTTAATCTAAACTGATGTGGGACAACTCTGGATTTGTGTCCTACAAAGGATTCGTGGCGAGAGCTAGATTTGGGGAATGAATTTATAAAAAAGAAAGAAAAAAGGTTTTTGACCGAGGTTACTTTAGTGAGAAAGCAGTTCAAGAAAAGGAAGAAAAACAAGAAGAGAATAGCACTTGAATAGAGAGGAAGTGCTCAGGCACGAAAAGTCCTAATGGTACTAAACTAAATGGAAATAGAAATTTGGATAGGAAAACAAAATGCATAACTAATAGAAAACTCCTCATGGTATTCGAGTTCCCAAATAAGCCATAATTACTATATAATAAATTCCTGAACAGAAGCTTCTTTGTTCTTGGTTACATCATAAACCTTCAACCTTCCTGAACAAATTAAGCTTACATAAAATCTAGATTATACAGATTAAAAATTAAGGTATTCAGAAACTTCTTTGTTCTTGGTTAAATCATAAACCTTCAACCTAGAGTAAAGATTTTCTTGGTTATTGTCTGCAATAACTACTGATATTGCTCTCCTTTTTTTTAATTTTGAAAACAAGAATACTTATCTGCTCTTATTCTCATTGGCTTGCTTTTTGCTTTTGACTGGACATACTTTGTGGTATCTAGTTGGCAAGAAAATTGACTTCCTGCATCATTCATTGTATTTCTGATTTTTATATTTTGATGATTTGAATGCAGGTGTATCTTATCTGGAGAAGGAAGAGGTTCGTGTTCTCCTCCGACAGGTTAGTTTAAGCATCTGACTCTCTCTCACTCTTCGAGTAAAGTGGAGAGAGCTATATTGAAAAAGCTATTCTCTAATGCCTTGGTTTTGATTCCAAAAAAAACATTTTGGCTCTTTGGGAAGATAAAGTAGCGGCACTAGCCAGTAACATTTGCTTTCACTCTTTCTTTGACTTTGAACACATTTGCCTCTCAAGTTTGCACTCCTAAGATGCTATCCTTCTGTTTCTAGATTGGTGAAGGATGCTTCTGTTGTGCAATTTAGAGTTTCGTGATGTGCTGGCATGTGGCATTCAGCGTTTAGACAAGGACTTCTTTAACTTCTGAAACTTACAAGAGAGTTAGTGTCTCTTTTCTAATGGTTGGTTGAAGATATGGTAGAGGCAATGCCACAAGCTATGAGATCAAACCAGCGACCTTAAGGAGTGCATTCTAGAGTGTCCATACTTATTTTTTATCCCATGAATATTAAAAAGGAAATATACGTCAGCATACTTATAACAAGATAACCAATGGTGTTTGTACTTCAAAAATTTTATTCGAGCTCTTGCACTCTAATATTTTCTATTTAAGTTTTTGTGTACATTTAAACAATGTTCAATCAAGTGCATTTGTCCTGGAAAGAACCTTTTGATCACTGATGTGCAATGCTCTTTGGAATGGTATTTTCTGAACAATTGCACTTGAGTGATCATTTTTTAAAAGTTAAAAGACATTCTGATAAAATAGAGGTAATCAATTAGTGATTTGGATAAACTACAAGAACCAAGGTTGTGAGTATCTCTTTTTATGATTTTGACTCTGTGTGTTTATTTGCACTTGCATCTTCTCTAAGAGCTCAAGAGAAATTTGTTCAGCTACTGCACACCCCCTTTGCGGCAACACCCTGTGCATTTTCTTACAGCTGGTACTTCCTGACATTATTGTATCTTTCTATTACTTTCAGGATCCTATGTTCTGGAAATACAGGCCATTATCCGAAATGATGATCCGTGCAGCTGCAGATGATGTTCGTTTTCTTCTCTGCATCTATTATAAGATGATGGAAAAGCTGAACGAAAGATCGTTATGGTATCTTGCAGTTCGTGGAGCATTGTATTCTCGATGTTTCTGCATTAATGAGAATAATTATGCTGATTGGCCCGATATCCCTCCTATTCCAGGTTTTATGTTTTATCAACCTATCCATTCTGCACTACTTCTTGTTTCCCAATCTTCCTGGAATCGTGTTACCAACTCTGTGGACTTGGTTTGTATGCCATGTTGTTTTTAATATACGTCCAATATGGATAAAAGATAAAAGATAAAAGTGGTGCCAAACTCTCGAAATTGGATAGTTTTGCACTACATTGTATTGGCTTTAACTATTGGGTTTCATTGTTGGAAACTATGGGAAAGGATTTCCAAATGAGAAAGTTTGTTATTTCCCACAAGATAATGTCACTAACAATCTAAAGATTTGAAATGAGATAAAGTTCAAGTGCAGTGCATGCATGTGGGTCTAGATTTTGGATAAGAATGGGTTGTGTATAAGCAAGCTTTCAGCACTCCAACTGTGAATGCATGCACACCCTAAAATAAGAATGTATAAAGAAATATAGCTTACTAGCAAGTAACAAGCAATCAAACTGAATACCTGGATCTTGTTTGACTTGTTGTTTAGCATGACCTATTTTGGATGGACTTCGTGAAGTAAGGTAATAAAAATGCTTGACTAAATTGAATACTGATCTAGCTGTGCCTTCTCATTATAGATAACCTCAACATTGAGGACAATGCCCCCGAGGAGGAAATCCTTTATGTTCTTGATGTTCCCCCGGGAAAGATGGGACGTGTTATTGGAAGACGAGGAGCTTCCATTTTGTCAATAAAGCAATCTTGCAAGTATGTCTCTCTTCTCCCTCCCCTCACATATTCTTTTGTAATCCATATCATCAATTTGGTTCTCTTGTTCTTTAATCTGAGCATGTGCTTCCTTTTGCAGTGCGGAAATTTTCTTTGGAGGTGCGAAGGGTCCACCTGACAAGGTAAGTCTATCTAATTAATGTTGATAACTAGCTGACAGGTGATAACCTTAGCCTTGGTCAAAATCTAGCCAACTTAGAATTCAAGTCGATGCAAAATGAAACCTGCTTTGAGATTTCCGTATTCAACCACCATAGAAAGTGTGGGAACCTTCTTGTATTTTTATTATCTCAAGAAAAATAACATAATTAGAGACTCACAAGATAAAGCCGTGGAAGATAATCCACGCTGTCTTTGTTTAGGATTTACTTGTATTTATTTGTTGTCGTCCTCGCGTGTAAATGTCGATTATTTTCTTGTAGGCATTCATAATAGGACCAGTGAAACAGGTGAGGAAAGCAGAAGCCATGCTGAAGGGGAAAATGGTGGATATTTACTAGGGAGCTTGATGTTTCATACCTGTTCAACTTAAATGTAATAATAGCAAGTTTGAGAGAGAATTTGCCTGCCTAAACTTCTGATGTCATGCCTTCCTAATTAATACTAACTTGTTGAGTGTCTGCTGGTTTCGTACAATTATCAGCATCCATCCTTGCATCTTGGAGGCAATCTCAAATGCGAATGATTCTAAAAATATAACTTTTGGTTGGCAATTTAAGGATGACAATCTCACCGGACACTTTCCCGCCAGCTTGCACCCGAAAGTGTTTGTTTAATTGCCAATGCAAAAGGTTAGCCATAGGATGTTAAATCCAGTTATTTCTATGCGTTGAATCTATTGCAGAGATTGTTTTTAGGAAGGCTAAATTAAAAGGACCCCTTAACCATGGGTCCTTGTACATTGTGAAAGGCAGAGCTCCTACCATTCGCACGCTCCAGTTCTTCATAAAAACAGTTTCTATGGGTGCCTGTTGCTAGACGCAGGCTTTTACGAAAACATTCTCTACGGTTTTGTAGAATGAAGGGTGATCAAAAGGCTACCTTTCAAGTTTCAGATCCAGCTCCCTCTGTATTTTTCCCGTTCCTTTTTTCTTGTTCTTGATGCATTGCATCTATTATCGGCCTTGATGCAAATTCAGAAAAATAGCATACAGTAAACTCCAGGTTTGAATATTGAAACAGTTTGCTCTCACACAGGCAGCGAAAAGGGATTAAAAAAAACTGCGTCTCTTAACTACAAACAACAGTGCCACCACAATGCTGGAGGACTTAATAAAGACAATTTTGCAATCTTTTTGAAACAAGTAATCTAGTAAAAACCCTGTCAAGATCGGTGCAGAATCAGATCACGGTGTTGTTCTCTTGGAATTGTGAACAAGAGTGAGCACACCAATATGGCAGCACTTGAAATATCTTTACCAAACGGGCAAAAGAATATGCGGGCATAATGGGCGATAAAGGCCACTTGACAGAATTTACTTAAAATTACCAAAGTGGTATTGTTGGCCACCAAGGCTTGAGAAGAAATCATCTCCACCAGTTGCTTGTGACTGTGAAGACGGTAACCCGGATTTACCGAGGCCAGATCCCATGCCCATCGCTCTTCCCATATAGAATGAAGTTGGAGGGCCCTTTTCCCTTTCATCTAATCCATCGGTAAGATCACCCACGACACCAACATCTACAAGAGACACCTTCTTGGCTGCAAGGAGTTCAAGTGGCAAGACAATTCTGACTGAGCCTCAAAGCAAGAAGTACAATGTTAAAGAAAAATTGCAGACACTCGCACAGAGAAATCCCAGACAAGAATGTGGAATCAAAGTTCATCTCCAGAACCCTAGACAAAAATGGTAGTACGCAAACAAAGAGCATACTTTTAAGACAATATTTTTTTCCAGAAAGTTTAAAGAGAAGACCACTCCATGGCATGGTTGTTACTCCACCAACAAAATCATGCCATTGTAACAGTTTACTTTGAAGCATTATTAAAGTAACCATGTTGCTCTCTACCACGACCCTTGCTAGAATTTCATTAGAGAAGAAAATTGTAGTGTATGCATATTAAAACACATGAAAAGCCCTGCATATTAGGTATATATGCGCATAATGAAGCAAAACAAACAAATTCCATATTTGTGGGGAAAAGCCTTGCTAGAATTTCATTAGAGAAGAAAATTGGAGCAGAGCATGCATATTAAAACACATGAAAAGCCCTGCATATTTGGTACATATGCAGATAATTAAGTAAAACAAACCGATTCCACATTTGTGGGAAAAAGCATCCAGCATAAACCACATAGATAAGCACCAATAAGGAAGCACGTGATCCAGTTCTCTGCCACCTGCATGTTAGCCTCAAAAAATTGCCTAGTTCTACCAGTCACTAGGAGCCAGCGATAACAAAGATTTCCATACAACCATAACAATCCAAAATCACACACTCACTAAACCATTCTGTCCATGATGCTACGTTCAAATGGTATGCATGCAGAATGTTAAGACATCACACATGAGAATGATGAGCTCAAGTTCTGTTAGATGTATAAAATATAGCAATTAAAATCCATCAAAAGGGATTTTGCATCGTATTACTGTCCCACACCAAGAGCATTTGTGTTCCTTTTGCATAATATCATGGTTTATATATTTTTAAAGTTCAAAGATGACGTATGGAAATAAAAGGAACTCAGTATTCAAGCCTCTTTTAACAACTGAGCATCCTGTTCTTTGTCCGTGTTGTTTGTTTAAGGTGGGAAAAAGGGAGATAGTTTGGATAAAATTGAAGAAGTTATCATGACTCGCATCAACATCTGTGAAGTTAAAATAAAATTTTCAATGTAAGATTTCGAGGAGAAATTACAGCACGTCCATAAATTCTGCAACCATCCAAATCTCTTACAACCAGTTTTGGTCATGTCTATCTGTGTGATCAAACAAGACTCTTAGAAAGCCACTCTTGAGAACCTATTCTTAGTGGTGTTATCAAAAAAAAATATCTAACTTGCTCCATGAATTCATGCATAAAATAAAATCAATTTAATTGAGGTAGATCACATATATAGCATGGATATGGAGAATGTTTCTGAAAGGAAACAATAGCAAGCGAGAAAGATATGCTTACGAGCAGATATATTAAGATCAATCAGTCCACGGCTAAGCGAATCTGCCCATATTCCAGACTTCACCTGGAAACCCTCCTTCTGTGGAGGATTGGAGCTTGCCAAAGACTTCCCGTCCAAATTGTTAAGGCTGCCATCTTTAATAGGACTTTGAGTTGGTTCTGAAGAAGCTGGATTAGAACTAGAAGTGAATACACCAAAAAGATCAGATCCATCAAAATTGTTCATTGGAACTGCAGCAAATGGGTCAAAGACATTAGTATTTGGAGGATCAGATTTTGGAGTCTTGATCCCGGGTTGTGCGACTGGTTCATCACTAGAAAAGAAGTCAAATGTAGAAGGAACTGCAGAAGGGTTGGCAGGTTGGGAAGTGAACAGATCGACCTTTGTCTGCAAAACAAGTCACAACAAAATTTATCACCACAGAATATCCAAGCATCCATCAACAAAGCATTGAATTCTGAGCATATATAATCATGCCCTCCAGATATTGCAAATAACAAAAACATTCTCCAACTTCTCGATAATAAAATTGTGAAGCAAATGTTATCCAAGAAACTCTAGCAACAATTCCTTGAAAATGGGGGGGAAAGCAACTTCTGTCCATCAGGACACAGAGCTCTACACTAAAGGTTAACTACCTTTGTGAAGCTAAAACACATACTTCAAAGACAAAAGGAACAAACTAAATCAAAATCCTTCTTGGTTGACACAAAGTCAAATAAATAACAGCTTTCTCCAATTTGAAATGGCATGCAAGAGCCAAAAACTAAAACACAGCATTTTGTTTCCAGAAATTAAGATAGCAAGGTATCTTACCTGAGTCTGTGAACTTGCTTCCTTTCCAGCTTGGGGAGGTGCTGATACAAAAGCTGCATCAGCAAACAGATCAACCTCTGCAGAATTCCCATTCATGACTAAAGCTTCTGTAGGAACAGATGGAGGTGCATCCATGAGATCACCAATCAAACTTTCTCCAAACAAATCAACTTGGTTTGAGGTTTGAGAAGCAGACTCTGTCAATGAAGATAAAATATCAAATATATGAAAATCTAATGTCAAATATATTAGAAAACAGGAAGGAATCAACAACTTGGTATCTTCAGTAGTAATTTCATTGAAAGTTTTGTGTTAGATAATATAGGAGCATGATTCATATCAAAATTATTATTGAGATGCACTCGTTTCAATTGAAATGCATACCACTGAACAGTATTAAAAAAGACTTGAGCATTAATAGGCACAAAAAGGAAACAACACACCACAGAGGACTTTGCTGCCTGTAAATTTCTTGCACGTTCACAAAAACATAGCTGTCTAAGACTTGGAACACAGGGCATGGCTTCTTGTCCATCGGACAACTACAATGCGTAGAGCCCTCTGACACTATGCATTCAAACCACTGCTTCATCCAAGTATTGCCGCATGCTCATCCCAATTTCTTCACTCAATTTTTTCTTTCACAAATACAAGAAAAACCACAATATTCTCACTTTATAAGAAAGCATCAATGGTTTTTCAAGGTTCATTTTGCTTTATGGATGGAGTTTGGTAATTTATAGTTTCTTAAAGTTACTGATTCAAGAGTCTGAGCACAGATTTTATTGGTTTCAATAACCATGCTTCTATTTAATGTTTTTTGTTCTAAATGTCCAGAAACAGATCTGAGCAAGTATCCAGGAAGCACAACATCCCTCTTTGAAAAAAAATTACAAAAACATTTTACACTTAAACAGCCCTTCAGTGTTGCTGAATAGACAGAACACAGGATAAACAAAGCAAAACTTGAAAAATATATTCATCCCGAGCATATCTTTGACTAAGATGAAGCAAACGACCACACCACGCATACAATATTCAGAATACTTACTAGTGCTGGAGGTTCCTCGGGGATCAAAATCATCGTCATCATAATTACTTGAAACTGAGTTTTTCTTATCAGAGGCATTTAGGTTAGCAGATGACCTTGATGCACGAGAAGACAAATTATCTTGATCCTTGCTGCAAAACAAATATTCTGAAATAAACAAAATAACAAAACATAAAAAATACAGAGGCAAGTCATATTGTGTGCCTGCGTTTGTGCATATGGCAGAGATTGTAGTGGAGTAGCTTGTTGTTCATGGAAAATGATACTTAGAAGAAAAGAAAATGGCCAACAAACTGAAGTTGTGTTTGGTATTGTGGTCTTGGATCGCAAATCCAGATTGGACGGCATCAAAGTATGGTCAGCCAAAGCATCAACGATGAATGTTATGGTCAATTACAACACACAGGATCACGATAAATTTTGGACCGAAATGCCAAGCACACTCCAAATAATCATATCAGCAGTAATGTGGGCATTGTTCTCTTTAAATGATAAATTTACTAAAACAATCAAGAAGTATAAAAGTAATGACCATGAAATTGTAGCTATGCCCACACATGCATAAGGAAAATAAACTGAGATTTTCCAGCAGACTAATGATAAAAAATGAAACCTTCCAAAGCCTGCAGAACCCTTTTTCAAGGTGCTGTCTTGATCGTCACTTATACCCCTTCGACGTGACTTCGTGTAGGAATCCTTTCGACTCTTTTCTTGTTTAAAACTATCATAGCTATCTTCATCTCCCGTACCACTTAAGCCACCTCCATACCGATCTCTACTTTGGAAGCTGCTGCTGCTGCTACCAAATGAGGCTGTGCTTGACTTATAAGATATTCCACTAGATGAAAGACCAACATACCTAAAATAAGGCAAACAGTTTAGTACCAATAAGAAAAAGGAAAGAAGCTCAAGTCTGATACAAAATATCAGTTCATGAGCATGAACTTACTTATCACGGTTAGTAGCAGCCTTACTCCTGACTTCGTGTATTTTATCCTTATTGTTCAAAAGGGATACAATAGTTTCAGCCTTCTTCCTCACATTAAGTCCTGAGTCCTTTCCGTTTGGCTCAACATATTCGAAACTTGTGAGAGACTTAACCAAAAAAGAAAATAGGGGAGCTGAAATGTTAGTGAATATTCAAGCTTACTTTGAACATTGTAGAGACAACAGGCAATTTTACTTGAATATGAAAATAGTCCTTACTGATATCTGGAATGTGTGTTCTATTATGTCATCAACAGCACGATCAGATCCATGTGCCACCAAATATTCTATGACAGCCAGTGCCTGATATCAAAATGATTTAACGAATTATAGGCTTTAAAAGGGCAATGTAACAGAACAAGGTCAAGGAGTATATATGAAACTTATGCTTTTATAATCAAAATCAAAAACTCTAAAGCAGAAAATTTAAAAAGTCTACCTTGTAAACAAGACGCCAGTCCTTGCCCGTCTCACCTAACCTCGTCCACAGGACATTCATGATCATTTGACATTCCGTGCTACACCATATTGCAAGAAAACAAATAAATATACGAAATCAACCCATCTCCCCTTAACACAAAATACACCTAAGCAAACTACTTTAGTAAAGTAACATAAAAACAAGCCATAACTCACAATTTTTTAGTAGCTTGCGCGATCTCAGCCATTGCAGAGCCATGTGGACCCCAAGGTGCATCATCAGTGGCATCCAACACCTGTATTAATAATAATTCACAAAAACAAACGTCACTTAACAAGAAAAAACACGTACAAAATCACTATGATAGAGTCCAGCAGGCGGCAGATCCACTAATAATTCGAATAGTTAATACTTTGAGGCCTACACTGTTAAATCGAAACAGAAAATATGTTCTGTTTAAAAGCCTGTGCTATTATTATGGATGCTAAAAAATTTCATCGAATCAGAAACTCAAGCAGCACAAATCAAGTTAATGCTGTCAGATTAGCACAAAGGCAGCATAGATCAATAATGTTTACCAAAAAAGAAAAAATCAATGCTATACAAATTTATAAAATTAGCATTGCACAAAATACAAAACTAATAGGCACCAAATTGCTATCGAATTTTATCGATTTAATTTGAAAAAAAAATATAATCAATTCATTTACGAAATATTGATAACCTTTTGTTCGATTTCAGGAACCTTCAAGACCTTGAGATTGACCTCTCTCTTTCTGCAACCAAAAACAGAAGAAAAAAAAAAGCATTAGAATTGAGTCATAATCGATCGAGTTGCAAGAAAAATGGAATGAGAGAACTGGAAGCTGACATTTCGCGGACTGTTTGATCAAAGACTTTAATGAAATCCATGATGGATCTGCAAATCGGTGGCGTCTGATTAAGATCTGAACGAATTGCAGGATGGAGAAATGCAGAGATTTGGTAAGTGAGGATTGTTAAGTGGTGAGATCTTGGATTTCGTCGAAGAGAGGGGATGCGTAATCAGGCAGGAATGTTTCTGTGGTTTTAATAATTTTATTATTTTGAGGAGGCAAGATAACGAGGCTGGAACTCATGTTTTGAGTACCAATATCGCTTCCTTTTCTCGATGCTAAATTATTAGTATTGTCTAGTTTTCTTTAAAAAAAAAATAGTTTTTCCTTTTTATTTATAAATATATTAAAATAATTAACGTAATAAAATTGTTTTTATTTTTTGGTTTATCATGCGTAATGAAAGTGATTTACTTTCTTTTATATATATTTTTACGATAAAGGTATTTTTTAGTCTGCAAATCTATAAAAACTAGGTCTTTTTTATGAAGATCTTAGAGATGCACTTTCTAGATCTATTTTGTAC
>Ga0325403_1004169_pt1 | contig 13416 bp, 9 predicted proteins | sample PopdelMetagenome_19_FD_205665 | JGI IMG/M metagenome (GOLD analysis project Ga0325403, IMG submission 205665) | Populus deltoides microbial communities from Bellville, Georgia, United States - Xylem-PdKOR-R4 | ecosystem: Host-associated > Plants > Phyllosphere > Stem > Wood/Secondary xylem...
AAAATAATTTAAACTTGCTAGAACTGCAAGCTTCAAAAACTATAGCATATTAAGTTATTAACTATAAGCTATAAAGCTATAAAGTTCAAGCGAGTGATATTTTCATTGCAGCAATCCAAGGTGAAAATTCTATTTTCATTGTAGAATCTGTAGATCGCTCTGGTCTTTTTCTGAAGTAAAAGTGATTTCTGCAGTTCGAAAGAATATTTATGTTTGAACAATCCAGCATCAATCCCTTGAAAGAATGATTTGAAGGAAAGACAGATGTGCAAGCTCTAAGCATCCAAAGCAAGCAAGAGAGAAATGGATAGAAAACTAAACCGTTGACTCAAGATTTGGGACAATTTATACCAGAATGTAATAATAAATACAATAAATGTTCTTAAATTACACTGCTAACAAAAGCAAACCCCACCCCTAATTAGACAGCAATTATGCTGCTACAACTGATAGACTATGAAAAGGGACAGTAATCATAATAAAAAATTATTATAAACGCACAATTTCTTACAATGATATGTACATCAAATCTGAAAGAATGCGTAAACAGGCAACACACTACAAAAAGAAAGATGATGCACTCAGCCACCCTCCAAGCTCTTCCTTTTCAAATTTTCAAGAACTTTGTCCCTGCCATCTGCATATGAAAAAAGGTTCATCCACCACTCTGCATGTCCAAAAAAACCATTAAACATGTACCGGAAAAATAAAATAAACCAACCTTGAGAGCAGAAACCTCGCAAGCGGGCTTAAATTGGCATTTGAATTAAATTCCTTGGTCGGTTGCTTTTTCCTGTTGTCAGCTTCTGTATTTGCATTTTGGGTTTCTTCTGAGGCTGGCTTCCCCTTGCTTAAGAGGCGAGCTGCAAGCTCCTGCAGATCTTTCAGTGAAGATTCTTTCGAGCTGCAGAAATCACTTTTACTTCAGCAAATTTGAACTAAGAATTGCCACTATGTTAACTAATACCAACACATTAAGAGTGATATTCTCTGGGGGTTCAGGAGAGAATTTTGAACCTTGCCAATCGCTGAAGCAAACTTCTGACCAAGACATCACAAGATCCAGGCTTTAAGCGCTCCATAGTTACAAGTGATTTTGTTACTGCATGCACAACTGATCCTTCTGAGTCATCAGCAACAGCCTATATCATGCAGTTCACACTATTAGAAATTAAACAGATGAAGCTGAAATCAGCAATGAAACTTAAAAATGAACATGTGGATTGTTCGTGCAGATTGAATCAAAGATTTCTGAATTGCAGCAGGCACCTAGCACGCTCAAAACTTTTATCACTAGAAAGTACAAGACTTGTATGCAATAGCATGCCAATACACCAAAAAGATAAGAAAAACCCACAATTTCTAAAAGGCACATGAATGAACAAGAGAGAAAGGAAAGAGAAAACGATAGCACAAGTCTAGTAAGCATGGGAAATCACAACATAAATATTTTTTTACCAAATGCAAAAGACCAGAGCGATCTACAGATTATCGTAGCACAAAATCCTTTTATGAACTAGAAAAGCAAGCTGATCAATTTTGTTGTACGGAATTAATTGAGGAAAAGCAAACCAGATTCTTCCATGTTTCATACAGTATGAAGACCCATACTGACCACATAGCCAGTGCCACATTCTTTGCAATTCATTTTGTTGTGAGAAAGGAACTTTGTAATCAACTTATACACCTTGGGAACCAAATTGTAATTCACGAAATGACTACATTACATCACCTATGTCATGCAAATCTGTAAACTGATACATAGAATCAATTGGTTGCTCACCTCTTTTAAGGATGGGATAAGCAAAACTGACAAAGGTGCTGACGATGATGCTATTCTAGCACTTTCTCCATCATCGCTTGCTTGGCGTGATCTTGAAAAAGCTTTTGGCACGGCAGAGTATTCACGAGAACTTCTGAGGTAGAAGTGTTGACCTTCAGAAATTTACAAAAAACTTTTTTTCTTTTTATGCAGGCAGAACGATTACCACATGTTAAAGTATAATGTACCTGGACGAATCAGAGCTGTTAGTCAATGTCTCTCTTCTTCTGCTCTCCAGCCCATCGCTGTTATTCTTGTTTGGAACAAACCTTTCTCTAGCATTTCCTTTCCTCAACCCTCCTTGAAATGCAGCCCTTGCCTGCATAGACATGTCAATCAAAGAAGCTTCTCAACACAAGCAAACTCAGATTCCATATCAGAATCTCCACATGAACATGATTCTGGTCAAATCATTTTTTTTTCCGATTCTTGACCTTTCCTTCATTTTTTTTTCCGATTCTTGACCTTTCCTTCTTCTGACAGTTTCATGTTCATGTGGAGATTCTGACGGTCAAAAATAGGAAAGGTCAAGAATCTGTCAAAAATGAAAAACAAAAACATGATTTGAGCAAAAGCTTGAGGAAAGATCCAGCGACAAAATCTTCGAGACAGGTTGGGGCAGACAATCCAATTTTATATGAGAAAATAAAACAAAACAAAACAAAAGCAAGCAACATGGGAAGTTCTAAGATTGATTCAGGCATGACAGTGAGTACAGTAGAAAAACACTAAATAACAATTCAAGACCAGTTCAGAAGGATCTGATGATTAATGGGCGATAATTAAAAGCTGCCTAATGAAATTAGCAATTCAAAATAAAACAACTGCGATAACCTCAGCGAGATTTAGAGCACTGTCTTCTAGTGAGGCATGTGAAGTTCTCTCTTGCATTCCTAATCTGGATTTAGGAGTCCGAGGAGAATCAGATTCATCATGTTGGCCATAGAAAACAACTGTTCCACTGGTAGAAGCATCTTCAAAAGAAGCAAATGAACTACTAGACTGCACAAAATATAAAAATCTGATAAAATAAAAGGGTTGCACAGGGAAAGCAAATACACATCATACAACTCAATTTCCAAACACATTGACAGAAATCATACCGCATTGCTTTGATCTCGAAATATGGCAGAAGACTGAGATCCTTTAGGAGTATGGATGACAACAGTTCCTGATCCACTCACGGACAAATCATCCTGGAAAGTGAGCACTTCAGCCAACATTAGAAGTTTGATTTAGAGAATTCCAGGTAGTTGAATTTCTGTGGCTATAATTGCCAAGCAATTAAGCACCCTGTTAAATTCCTACCCAGTCAGCAGTAGATTGGAACAAAAACATGTAGGCATTACTTCTATTAAATTACAGCGTGAGTGGCTTGTGGAAACATTCCAGAAGAATGCCATGCCTTGTGCTTAGGCATATCAATTTCCCAATCATGTTGATGTTAGCCGCTAGTATTTGAATATTACTGATTTCTTCATTGACTTTTTTTTACAAAAAAAAAGATTTAGAAAACCATATCTTCATTCTCAGCCCACAAAACACAGGTGAAAATTTCACTCTTGATATAATTTATGATAAGAGAGAGAAACTTACATCATCAAGTGAGTTATTTTGACGATCATCGTGATATGGATCCCTAGCATCTTTACCAAAGGATAAATCTAGTGATTCCTGAAGTGCATTTCCAGATGCAGATAACAAATGGTTACCACTCTCTGAAGCTCTTCTTTGGGTATCCTTATTGTATGAAATATCTGTTTTCTTTTCTCTAACCTGAGGTGGCCTTGCAGCACTTCTAACAGTTCCTGTAGTCTGTGATCCACCAATGCTGAAGTCCCATCCAGCATTTTTGAAGGGTTTTCCCTGACCACTGCAAATTAAACCAGTCCATTAGAATAAAAACACGCACTATGAAGACAACAAATAATAAACAAATGAAATCAACCTGATTCGAACAGTTCCATCAGCCTTTATGTCTCTTGCCACCTTCACGGTATCAGAACCCTCCCCTATTCCTTTACGGCCATTGCTGGGGGTTTCTGAATCCTTTATTTGGTACTTCGGACGCTCTCTATCAGGATGAAAACAAGAATGTAATTATTATGCTAACTCATGTAACAAAGTTGTATCCTGTTTAGCATTTTTCAGTATTAAAAAAAAAAAAACACATCACGAACTGTTACAAGAAACAATGCCCGAGAAAAGATTAATAACGTTTCAAGATCCCTTGTGAAACCTCATATAACCAATGGGACACCATCTCAATATCTATAATAGCGATGTAAAGGGAAAAAAAATATATAAAAAAAAAAAAACAGGGAGAGAGAAGAAGGAAAAAGGAAAAACTTTGGAAACCAAATTAGTTTTAGTGGGAGTGTAATGGACAAAAGCAAAATATCACACCTTATTCTTTCCAGAAGCCTTGGGCTCTTTCTAGCATTTCTAATAAACCGGTGCTTAAGAAGATCCTTAGCATTTGGCCTCTGAAATTTAATAAAAGGAAATTCAAAATACAAGAAAGCAAATAAAGGTTCAGCCAACAACAGAAATATTAAATTCACATTACCATATCAACTAAAGTGTATCAGAAACATGGATTAAAAAAGGAAAAAAGAAACAGTGAGACAAGATAAAATTCATGCTACATCAAGAAAGCCAAGCATCAGCTTCAAAGGAAAAATGAAAGACAAGAATCTTAATCACAACATAGCATCAAATTGCTTCCAAAACTCTCAAATTTATTAGAGTATTGAGTAAGGCTTTTTATGCTAATAAAATTAAGAAACAAAAGCAAAACTCATCTCAATGGGTTGGGGTACAAAGCAAGCAAACCAATCCTTATATATCTCAAGGTAATTTAGTGCACGGACACCAAACAAAAAGCATCTACTAGTGCTAATAGATACTTCACCGATGTGTCAAAATAAAAAAAGGTCTCAGAACAGAAGAGCAGCATGTAGGTGGCATAAATTTCTACTTTCTAGTCAGTTAACATTCCTTTGGAAAATCTGACATCATGGAAGGATTCTTATTTGCAGATCCTCATACCCATCCAGGTGGATTATGATTCTAAGAAAATCTTGTCATAGGACAGAATGGACTATGATTCATCCAAAAACATACCATGCACATCAACCACCAAAATTTAGCTAAATTCTAAATGGTATGACTGCACAAACCCATAATTTTTCATCCAAAAATCCTGTATGGCATGATAAAGAAAAACTTCCCAGACAACCAGAGTTTTGATCGGAGCGCTTATGCTGGGTATTTAATCAAATTGGCCAAAAGAATTCTTATAACCATTTCAGTCAAATAGTTCCTGGCACCCCAGGTAGTCCACACTAACAAATCTGTCTACAGCATGTTGAATATTATATCAGAGAAAAATTGTGTTGAATAAAGCCACATGGAAATTAAACTGTCCCAATCACTTTTGAAATGATTCATATTCAGCATAATTCAGCTGACTATCTGATTGATGGATGAAATTCTACCCCTACAAGGCTTTGGTTGCATAAAGCTGTGAAAACATGATCCTTTTCAACAACATTTACAATGGTCAAAATTCTTCTCCTAATCATATGGAATGAAACAGGTAGGAGAACAGTTGACTGGTACATTGTAATCACCAAAAAAACAAGGAGCAGCTAAACAGGCAGCAAGAGCCATGAAAACAAAGAAAAAAATAAATTGTGACCCCCCTAATTAAGCATAATTTTGAAAGGAATGCTGCAATTAGAGATGATAGAGATGCAATGATGAGTCAATTTGGTTCAGTGTTCTCACAAACTCGCTTTTTCAGTCCTCAAGGAGCATAAATTCTGATGGCAGGTGAGAAAATCTTCACTCAAACAAATCACTGAGTGGAACAAAGGATCTCCACTCAAAATATGAGCACAAACCCAACAAAGCAATTTACAGGATCACATCAACGAATTAGATTCAAAAACTCAATAAACAACTGAACTGCAAGCACTATATCTGCAATATTCATTTTTTTCTGATAAATGAATTTGAGGAAACATGCTGCATTCACAAAAGAGCCCCACTGTCTCCTCCCCTTGTTTTAACTTCCCTGTCTCATGAAATAAGTGGACCATAAGCTATGAAATTTAGTTGTAAATTTTGCGGCTCTTATTAGTTAATTTAGAACACAGCCAAATTTTCTTTCTCGATCATTCAACATCCAAAAATAGAATAAAACTGACCTCATTCTTAAGAACAATGCTATAAATGAAGTACAAAAATCCAAATCAAGTACAAATCCAAACTCCAAATTTCATCTTTCCAAGGTTACAGTTATGGGGACTAGTATCAGAGGTTCTACTAGGCCACATGGATACATTTATTTAAAATTACTGTATGGTTACTAGATTTGTTTATACCATCTAGCGTGCTACATTGATAGAGCTTCTTCATTTAATAAATGGACCCCACTTTCAAAGAAATGCATAAACAGGGAAAAACTAAATGGCTTTCATTTTCATATTTGTGCCTCACGGGTCACTACACAACTCAAAGAGAACAAGATTCACTCTCTAAATGTATGTTTGTTTGCTCATGCAAGCATGCGTGCATTGATTGCATGTGTGTCAAAATAAGGGAACTTGAAGCAACAAGCATGTCATGAAATTTCATTGACAAGTTGGACTTGAGTTCAACCTAGCCCTAAATAGCTAAGTACACTGATCATAGAAAAACCATCATATCTCCAATACTCCCAAAAAAAAAAGGGAAAAAAAATGCAGAGGGAATAAATACTTGCCTCGTCAGGAACTTTCTTTAAACAAGACGAGACAAAATCTTTCATAGGACGGGAAAAGTGCTCATCAAGCTGCACAAGAAACACAAAATGTTGAGAATAATACTACCATCTGTTAAATATACATTTGATCTTTATAGGATCTCAAAATGACCAGTTTGACATTAAAAAATGCGGCAAAACCTGTGGTGGATTATCTCGAGGTATGATAAAGAGAACCCTCATAGGGTGAAGATCGGCAAGTGGAGGTTCCCCTTTTGCCATCTCAATAGCAGTTATCCCCAGAGACCAAATGTCTGCCTGCATCAAGCAAGGGCTTCAGCATGGCCAAACTCAAATGTTGAGAGAGAGACAGTGAGAAACAGGATTCATGTACAACACCAGCAAAACAAATCACAAAAAAAGGGCTAAAACTGCTTTAAAAACACCTTCGCATCATATCCTTCTGAATTCTGAATCACCTCCGGAGCCATCCAGAATGGTGTTCCTACAAAAGTCTGTATTTGTTAACCAAATTAGCACACTGCTTAACAAATTTTTCACTCATAATTGAATGCCAACACAAAGCAAAAAATTATTAAATGAGAAAGAAGATAGTCAGTTCCAGTCATCCAAAGAGTGCTGCTAACTTGAATTGAATAATGGGAAAAGAAATGGTTAATGATAAAATATCTGCAGAAGATGAATTCCTGTCATCCAAAAACTGATAGCATCTTGAATTACAAAATTTGAAAATCAAAAAGACAGTCAACAGGTCTGTGGCCCAAAATGCCCATTGCAGATAAAACTTGGAATAACAACCAGAAGGGAAACCACACCACTCATTCAAACAGGAAACAATGATGATGTCTCCATCTTCTAAATTGTTACTACCTCGTTCTAAAATAGAAGGCCACCAAAGAAGGCAATAGAAACGTCACTTTATTTTTTTAACAAAAAAAGGATTTCATTCAATTATTTCTTCGTCTTTTTTCATTTTCTATGAGTTTGAACATAGATTCCAATTGTTTTAATTTGACAAATGAATTATTATCTATTATCATTTTCTATGAAAGCCAAAAATAGTTTCCTCTGTATCACTATTTTGCAGTGGCAATTATGTGCATACTACTTTAGCAAGGAATGGGTCCTAAAATGGAGACCTGGCAATAAATGGTAAACAGAAAATCCACAAGGCATATTCCAGTAAGCAACACACTCTTTGCTAGTTGAAAAACAAAGCTTAGTGAATAAGGTGTAGTACCTTTCTCCTAGATATAGTACTTGTTAATTGAGCAGAAACACCAAAATCTGCAACCTGTCACAAGGCCACCATGGTAACTTGGAATACTAAAAGGTAAAAAGCAAATTCTGTAAATCTACCAATATTTATACATATCTTCTTCTAATTCACCGCACTTCACAGATAATCAAGGGGACTTTATAAGCCTATTCAAGCAAAAAGGACATACCTTAACATCACCATTCTCGCTCAACAAAATGTTTGCAGCTGCCAAAATTTAGTGCAAAGGATGTCAGTAGACAAGCAATTTCAAGCAAGCATTGAAGTAAATGAAATTAACATGAAGGAAACAACTTAAAAGCAAGAATAAATATTTTGCAAAACCTTTAATATCTCTGTGAATTTTTTGTTCGTTGTGTAAATATTCAATAGCATGAAGCAAGTCTCGTAAAATGCAAGCAATTGACATTTCATCCAGTGGAGGACCTGATTGCAGCTGCAAGAATAAAAAATTGCATTAGCATTTCAAGAATAATCATTATCTAGGAAATTATGTGGTTAGTTATAAATGAATAATATTGGACTATTACTGCTTCAACATTGCAAACAAGCATTATTGGGAATCTTTCAAAGAAAAAATTACTAGTTTCATGCAGCACGGAAATAAACAATGAAGTAACCTACTAGGTCAGCAACAGATCCACCAGCCATGTACTCCATAATTATCCATAGTTTTGTCTGGTGAAGATAGGATCCATAGTACTCAGTGATATATGGAGATCGGCACTGTTGCAAAACAGAAATTTCCTAGCAAGAAAAGTTGATGCATGAGGAAGAAAATCATTACATATAAGAAATGGATTACCCTGAATAAAAGGTAATACCTTTTGAATGTCTTCAATTTCATCCTCACTGCAGAAGACAAAATAAAGCAAGATTTAGAAAATAGAGAGCTGTGTCATACTGTTTACAAAGCTTGCATGCTAAAATTATTTTTGGAGGAAAAATATATATAAAATAACAGTCTGTTTGCAATACAAAAAGCTTCTAACTCAAGGCATGTCATAGATGTAGTAAAAAAACTGCAGATAGCCAGATACCAGAGCATGTTTCATTGTTGATTCACAAATATCTTCTCTTTTTTTTTATCTGTAAATATTATTGCTAATACTAGTCTCCTTTCATGGTACATGGGAAATTGAAAAAACCCTTCAATTTCAATTGATATCATAGATGTGTTAGTTTCCCCAACCATTGATATCAGCAATAGTGGCACTAATATCAGCACATGGTTAACAACCACCTTGGATCTACTTGCAAAAACAAACCCATAGTCTATGGTTGCTTATAACACAGTGAATCGAGGTTCAAATGGTTTAAAACCCAGAACTTACTTGGGAGGAATTGGTCAAGTTCATTGAAGTACATCTCTTCAGTATAGTTACAGAACAATCATGAATTAGAGAATAATGGGAAACTGATGCGCCCTTCAGTTTCTCTCAGGCCAGGAAAATATTTTTTTTACATGCACACAGAGAGAAACCTCTGGGGCAAAGACTGGAAATCAAATATGATTAATTTTTTATTTTGATAGCAGAGAGCAGAATTTAAAAGGAAAAATAATCATCGCTGTGTACTTACGATTCTTCCAAATCAATAACTTTGATGGCAACTTCTTTGTTAAGCTCCTTATCAAACCTGCAAATTAGAAAGGCATCAGCAGCCATGATTACATCATGTACACTCTTTAGATGGTTATTCAATTGGCAAAGCTTCATTTTGGATATAAAAATAGCATGCAATAATGGCCACTAAAGGATAAAGATTCATACAACTCTGACATAACACAAGTATGGATGTATTTCAGGAACAACAATGTGTTTTAGTTTATGATAGCGCAATACTTTGATCATGTAAAGGAATTTCTATGCCATAACTAAGCATACTTAAGAAGATGTAAAATGACCCAAACAGAGAACAGATTCATTGCAAAATTCTTTAATAATTCAGCTAAATCTGAATAACAGGATCAAACGAAATGGAATTTTATTTCTTCTACAGATCATGTTCCATAACACCTTGATGTAAGAATCCATTGTTCCTGTTGTCAGCAAGGACTTGAGAATTTAATTTATCATCTTAATTTCTGTAGTTTCCATTATACCTAATGATAACTTAGTGTGTCTTGTTGTGAGAAACCATTTATGAAAATAACTTAATCCTTTAGAGAGTTTTGTGTTCAATACACTTTTTTGGTTCATTTCCATAGGTGATTTTGACAATGCCAGAGTATGAGCTAGAATTTCCCTGGTGTAATAGGTTCCCACCACCTTAATGCTCCAATGTGGTTAAACAACTGCAGAATTGCCAACTTGTGTTCCCACACAATCTACAGTTGCATTGTACAAATTTCTAACGAGTCATGCCCTTCGAAATGCATTGAGTTTCAAACTATTATAATCATGATAATTGCTATCTAGTTGCTGCAAGCATAAAAATGATCCACTTTATAAAGCCACTATGTAATTATCGTAAACCTTTTATCATATTGAAACACGCTATTTCCAGAAGTACAGAACAAAGGATAATCTTACTTGCAAGTATTCCCCCAATACAGAGGTAACCGACACTAGATACAATTTTTTTAAACCACGTGACACTAAACAAGAAATGAACACTTACGCTTTATAAACATCACCGAATGATCCTCTACCGATCAACTCCAGTGAACTAAATCTAGCCCCAGCAGCCTCCATTAACCCAGCTGCATCAGCCATTTCTATGCAAAAACAAAAAACCTCTTTCTCTACACCAACTTTAAGCACACGGAGTCAAGCCAGATGCCTCCACATTATCCACATTCTCCCAAACAACAAAAAGCCCACTTTCGGTTCTCCATGGCAAAATCAAATCCCCTCAAAAGGGTCTCTATAAATGCATATCTCAGCCTCAAAAACCAACTCTGCAACACAATTCACTATAAACCCATCACAATTTAAGATCTAAAAAAAAACCCAAATGGCAAATCTCTTTCAACAAGGCAATAAAGATAAATTTACACTCAAAGTAAAACATGATTTTCTTCTCTTCCTTTCTTTTCCGTTAGGTATAAGAGAGTGGACAACTGTGTGGGATATTTTTCTAAAGTGACAGCCCAACATAAATTCTAGCAGTGATAGAGAAATAACAACAACAAACAGGTAGCCTCCAAATTGGGTTTTAATAAAAAATAATAAATTTGTTACCTTTTTGTTAATCAATCGACACAAGAACTGGACTTGGTGGCAATTATAGATCTTTCTCTCTCTAACGTGACTCTCTTCGCGATTTCAAGCAAAAAAACTCAATTTCTTGGGGCCGGCCTCTGTCTTATGAGTGCTGAAGTGTCTCTCAATGTCTCTCCTATGGGCCTCATTGAAGGGAGGCTTTTGAGAAGAGATGCAGAGAGATGGAGGGATCGAGAAAAATGACAGACCAGTCTTTAATTTGTTTCAATGGAGGTTTCTGTTTTGTAGTGCCTATTTCACAATTTCATCGTGTTTGTTTTTCAAAGCGTGTAGAGTTTATTAAAATAATATTTTTTATTTTTTAAAATTTATTTTTAATATAAATATATTAAAATAATTAAAAATATATATAAAAAAAGAACAAAATTTTAATAAATATATAGTTATAAGAATTGCTTTTTTTCCTTAAAATAATATTTTTTTAATTTTTTAAAATTTATTTTTGATATTATTATATCAAAATATTAAAAAATTAATTTTAAACAAAAATAAATTAACTATTTTTATTTGAGCCACAATCCCAATTAGATACTTATATTGCTAATTTGTGTTTTAATTTTTTTTTATTTAGCAATAATTGTTATTTTAGTTACATAAAAATATTAAGAATAAATTAAAAAATATATGTATATATATAATAAAAAAAATTAAGAACTAAAATTAAAAATTAAAAAACTATAACAAGATATGAAATGGTGGACAATACTAATATACAACAAAATGACGGCACCTTTTAGTATTTTCTATAACTATTATAATAATAATAAATAAATAAATAAATAAAAAGGTTTCCTTCTCTCTTTTTCTAATGGTATTTCCTGTTTTATTACTTGAGAATTTCCAGTTAATTTGGAATATAGTAGAAAATGTATTAATGATGTGAATATATTTAAAAAATAAAGATAAATTATAATAATTGTTTTGAAACATTATAAAAAAACAATTAAAAACAAACTAATATTTAAAAATATGAGCTAAAAACTATAAAATATATATATATATATATTAAAGAAATGAGATTTTTTTCCCGACTTCTTTACTATTCATATGAACAATGAATATACTCCTTTTTTTTCATTTTTTTTCTTTTTTAAAAAATTTGATCCTCATAGTTTATATATATAAAGTAATATCTCATTTTCAAGATAATCATATAAACCTGAATATATGTAAAAAGTTTATCCAAATGTGGTCTGACATTACTTTTGTAGATTGTATTAATTGGTTAGATAAGATGCAACAAAGATTTAATGAAAAATAAAAATATTAAAAGATACTTAACATCATTCAATTATCTAGAGTCTTTATGTAAAGGCCTTTTATGATGAAGGGTAATATATATGGAATGTTATGATGGGTTGAGGCATAAGTGAAATCCTACTAAAATTAAATATTACCCAAGACTCCTTATATAAAGGAGAAATCCTGCTAAAATCCTACCTAATTTCAAAGAACAATTATTATTCTTAAGTGTCATACAACCCTTATTTTGTATCTACATAATATCCCTTATTTTGTATCTACATAATATGGTTTTATTTAGTGCATTTTATTCTTAATATGTTATGTTATGAAAAAAGTTTATCTAGATAAGATGACTTTTAATAACTTGAAACGAGTGGAAGAAATGATTGAAATAAAAAAGAATCACTTCAGATACTTTCAAGTAAGGGATTTTACCCAGATTATAGGGCAAACAGTAAGGTTTTTTTCTTTTATATAAGAAGACCTTGAATATCATTTTCAAAGCTTTTTCTAGAAGAAATGTCAGAAAAATTATTCTCTAATGAAAAGTCACTCAATAAAGGAAATAAAAGAAAAATATCTAGAAGCCTAGCTAAAAGATCAAGTAAAAGACCTATACATAAAGATGCAAGTATGAACACCTTGGTTTCATTTTACTCGATAATCTTTCTTTTATTCTATTTTGTATTTTTAATGTGTTTTTCTTATGTAGTTTCTCATCCTTTCAATACTTCCCTACCATCGATGGCAATCAATCCTAATTTACCTAACATCTTTCTAAAATTAAAGAATATGAAGAAGATGAAACTTCAATCATTAGGCTAAGAAGTAAGCCTAAGGTAAGCATCTTATTCAATGAAAATTATATTTTGAATTAATTTTTAATCTCTACTTTACTCTATTTTTCTTATAACTCTTAGTTACTATCTTTAAAAACCACTCATCATCTATCAGTCCTTATCATATAGAAAATATTGAAGTCATCTATTTATTAACTTGTACTATCCCTAGATGTTACTTAAATACCCTTATTACTACTTTTGTTATGAAAATCACTTTAATTGTCAAAGCT
>Ga0325403_1004170_pt1 | contig 13415 bp, 10 predicted proteins | sample PopdelMetagenome_19_FD_205665 | JGI IMG/M metagenome (GOLD analysis project Ga0325403, IMG submission 205665) | Populus deltoides microbial communities from Bellville, Georgia, United States - Xylem-PdKOR-R4 | ecosystem: Host-associated > Plants > Phyllosphere > Stem > Wood/Secondary xylem...
TGTTGGCGCCGAGGGCGGAGCCGGCGTTGAAGCCGAACCAGCCGAACCACAGCAGGCCGGCGCCGAGCATCACCAGGGGCAGGTTGTGCGGGCGCATCGGCTCGCGGCCGAAGCCGCGGCGCTTGCCCACGATGATGGCGAGCACGAGGCCGGCGACACCGGCGTTGATGTGGACGGCGGTGCCGCCCGCGAAGTCGATGGCCTCGATGCCGGTGGCGATCCAGCCGCCGGGGTTGGTCTCGTCGTTGCCGAAGTCGAACACCCAGTGCGCGACGGGGAAGTAGACCAGCGTCGCCCAGACGCCCGCGAAGACCATCCAGGTGGAGAACTTCACGCGGTCGGCGATGGCGCCGGAGATGAGGGCCACGGTGAGGATCGCGAAGACGGCCTGGAAGCCGACGAACGCCATGGCGGGCAGGCCGCCGGCCTCGGAGGTGGTGTCCTCCATGAGGCCCTTGAGGCCGAGGTACTGCGTCGGGTCGCCGAGCAGGCCGGCGCCGACGTCGTCGCCGAAGGCCATCGAGTACCCGTAGACCACCCACAGCACCCCGATGAGCCCCAGGGCGCCGAAGCTCATCATCATCATGTTCAGCACGCTCTTCGGGCGGACCATGCCGCCGTAGAAGAGCGCGAGACCGGGGGTCATCAGCAGCACCAGGGCGGCGCTGGTCAGGACCCAGGCGGTCGCGCCGGTGTCGACCATCGGCATACCTCCTGCGAGAGCGCGGCCCTTCGCGGGCCGGGGTACCTCGGGCGGCGCCGTCCTCCGGCGGCCGCGAGCCCCCGGTCGCGGGGGCGCTGGGAAGAAGGTGCCCGCGCACCGTCACCCCAGCGTTCCCCCGCTGTTACCGCACCGTGTCGTCGCCCCCGTGCGTGTGAACTCTGTGTTTCGCACGCTCCCAGCCGGGCCCCAGGGCTCTGTGAGGAGCCCTGGTCAGGGCCCTGGTCGTGCCGGCCGCGGTGAGGGGTGGCGGGGGTCAGCCGAGGATGGCGTCCACGAAGGCCTCGGGGTCGAACGGCGCCAGGTCGTCGGGTCCCTCTCCGAGGCCCACGAGCTTGACCGGGACGCCCAGCTCGCGCTGCACCGCCACCACGATGCCGCCCTTGGCGGTGCCGTCGAGCTTGGTGAGCACGATCCCGGTGACGTCGACGACCTGGGAGAACACGGCGGCCTGCTTGAGCCCGTTCTGGCCGGTGGTCGCGTCGAGCACCAGCAGCACCTCGCTGACCGGGCCGCTGCGCTCGATGACGCGCTTGACCTTCCCCAGCTCGTCCATGAGCCCCGCCCTGTTCTGCAGGCGCCCGGCGGTGTCGACCAGGACGACGTCGGCCTCCAGCTCGACACCGGCCTTCACCGCGTCGAAGGCGACGGCGGCGGGGTCGGCGCCCTCGCGGTCGGAGCGCACCGTGGGCACCCCCACCCGCTCGCCCCAGGTGGCCAGCTGCTCGGCGGCAGCGGCGCGGAAGGTGTCGGCGGCGCCGAGCACGACGTCCTTGTCCTGGGCGACGAGCACGCGGGCGAGCTTGCCGACGGTGGTGGTCTTGCCGGTGCCGTTGACCCCGACGACCATCACCACGGCCGGGTGGCCCGGGGCGTCGGCCGGGCGCTCCACGCGCAGGGTCCGGTCCATCGCCGGGTCGACGACGGCGAGCAGCTCCTCGCGCAGCATCTGCTTGACGCGCTGCGGGTCGCGCTCGCCCAGGGTGCGGACGCGGGAGCGCAGGCGGTCGACCAGCTCGCCGGCGGGACCGACGCCCAGGTCGGCCAGGAGCAGGGTGTCCTCGACCTCCTCCCAGGTCTCCTCGTCGATCGTGTCGCGGGAGAGCAGGGCCAGCAGGCCGCGCCCCAGGGCGCTGTTGGAGCGGGCGAGCCGCTCGCGCAGGCGCACCAGGCGGCCGGCGACCGGGGCGGGGCGCTCGAGCGCCGGCTCCGCGGGGGCTGCGTCGTCGGGAGCGCCCAGCAGGTCCGGCGGGGGGAGCGTGTCGATGGTCCGCGTGGCGCTGTCGCGGGGCTCCTCGGCGTCGTCGCCGACACCGGGGCGCAGCCCCTCGTCGTCGCGCTGGTCCGCGTCCGAGCCCGAGCGGCGCAGGGTGCGCTCCGCGGCGCTGCGGCCGCGGCGCACCAGGCCCACCGCGAGCGTGGCCGCGAGCACGCCGACGAGCACGACGGCGCCGATGATGAGGTCGAGCGTCTCCACGCCCCCAGCCTCCCAGACCCGGCTCAGGCGGTGGGCGCGCGCTCCCGCAGCCGCTGGCCCACGGCGGTGGTCACCCCGTCGGAGCGCATGGTGATGCCGTAGAGCGCGTCGGCCACCGCCATCGTCCGCTCCTGGTGGGTGATGACGATGAGCTGGCTGGTGCCGCGCAGCTCCTCCAGCACCGCCAGCAGGCGGCGCAGGTTGGCGTCGTCCAGGGCCGCCTCGACCTCGTCCAGCACGTAGAACGGGCTGGGCCGCGCGGTGAAGATGGCCACCAGCAGCCCCACCGCCGTCAGGGAGCGCTCACCGCCGGAGAGCAGGCTCAGCCGCTTGACCCGCTTGCCCGCCGGGCGGGCCTCCACCTCGACACCGCTGGTGAGCAGGTCGGACGGGTCGGTGAGCACCAGGCGCCCCTCACCACCGGGGAACAGGCGCGGGAAGATCCGCTCGAAGGCTGCAGCGGTGTCCGCGAAGGCCTCCGCGAAGGCCTGCTGCACCCGCTCGTCGACGGTCCGCACGATCTCGAGCAGGTCGGCGCGGGTGGTGCGGAGGTCCTCGAGCTGGGAGGCGAGGAAGGCCGAGCGCTCCTCCAGGGCGGAGAACTCCTCCAGGGCCAGCGGGTTGACCCGCCCCAGGCGCCTGAGGTCGCGCTCGGCGCGCACGAGGCGCGCCTCCTGCTCGGCGCGCACGTACGGGGTCCCGGGGGGAGCCTCCTCGCCCTCGGGCGGGGGTGTCGCGGAGGACGGGACGGGCCTGTCGGGTCCGAACTCCGCCACCAGGACGTCGGCCTCCAGGCCCAGCTCCTGCGGGGCCCGGGCGCACAGGGCGTCGAGCAGCGCGCGCTGCGCGACCCGCGCCACCTCCTCGCGGTGGGCGGCGTCGGTGAGCGCCGCCACCTCGGTGGTCAGCCCGTCGACGGCGGTGCGCCCCGAGGCCACCTCCTGCGCCGCGACCCGGCGCTGCTCCGCGGCCTCGTCCCGGGTGCGCGAGGCTCCGGCGAGCACCTCCTCCAGGACCTCCAGGGCGGTGGCGGCTCCCGCGCCGACGGCGGCGGCGACGGCGAGGCCCGCGCGGTGGCGCGCCGCCTGCTCGACCGCGCGCTCCCTCGCGGCGCGCTCGGTGCGCGCGGCCCGGGCGAGGCCGTCGGCGCGCCCGCTGCCGGCCCGGTCGCGCTCCTCGGCGGTGCGCAGGGCGAGCCTCGCCTCGACCTCGGCGGCCCGGGCCGCGGTGGACGCGCCCGCGAGGCGGCGGCTGCGCTCGGCGGGGCCCTCGAGGTCCCCGTCGCCCCCAGCGCCCCCAGCGCCCCCAGCGCTCCCAGCGCTCCCCGTGCCCGGCGTTCCCGGCGCGGCGGCCCCGCCGGTGGCTGCGGCCTCGGCGGCGTCACCAGCTCGCGCCGCGGCGAGCTCCCCCTCCAGAGCGTCCACCCGCTGGGCCTGCGCGGCGACGGCGGCGTCGGCACGACCCAGCGCCTCGGCCGCGCGCCGCACCTCGGCAGCCGTGCCCCGGGCGGCGGCGGTCCGCTCCCCCACGGCGCGCGCCACCTGCGCGGCGGCCGCGTCGCGGGCGGACAGCTCGGCCAGGGCCGCGTCGCGACGGGTGCGCGCCCCCTCCGCGGCGCGCTGCGCCGCGTCGAGCTCCTCGTGCGCCGCGGCCCCGCCGCGCTCGAGGTCGGCGAGCGCCTCGCGGGCGGCGTCGGCAGCGGCCTGCACGTGCACGCGGCTCGTGCCCGACGCCGCACCGCCACGCGCGGCTCCGGCCCGCAGGACCTCCCCGGCCTCCGTGACGGCCACGAGCGCCGGCCGTGCGGCGACCAGCGCACGCGCCTGCGCGAGCCCGGGGACGGCGACGTGCGCGGCGAGCAGCGCGGCGACGGCCCGGCCGACACCGTCCTCCTGCCCACCACCGTCGACACCACCGTCGACACCACCGTCGACACCACCGTCGGCACCGCCGTCGGCACCGCCCTCGACGGAGACGAGCGCGGCGACCGGACGGGCCCCCTCGACCCCCGCGACGCCCTCCAGGTCGCGCGAGAGCGCGCGGACGAGCTCGGCAGCGCGGTCACCGGGCGCCCGGCTCGCAGCAGCGGGATCGTCGGGGACGTGGGCCGCCCGGCGGGCGCGGCGCGACCCGCCGGGCGCTCCCCCGGCGGCCTCCGGACCAGCCCCGGACAGGACCACCAGGTCGGTCCGGCCGGCGCCCTCCGAGCGCAGCAGGCGCAGGGCGTCGACGGCGGCGTCGAGCGACTCGACCGCCACGGCCTCGGCGAGGTCGCCCAGGGCCGCGGTGACGACGTCCTCGGCGCCCGGCTCCACCCGCAGCAGGCCCGCCAACGAGCCCAGCACCCCGGGCAGCCGCGCCCCGGCCGCCAGCAGCACCCCCGCGCCGTCGCGGCGGTCGGCCAGGCCCATCTCCAGCGCCTCCAGCCGCGCGGCGGCGCCGGCGCGGTCGCGCTCGGCCGCCCGCTCCGCGGCCCGGGCGGCGCCGAGCCTGGCCTCGGCACCGGCCAGCGCGGACGCAGCCGCAGCGGCCTCCGCACCCACGGGGTCGTGTCCGGCCGCTCCACCGCCCGCGCTCGCCGACCCGGGCGCGCCGGAGCCACCCGCCTCCGCCAGGGCGCGCTGCGCGGCGTCGTCCCGCTCCCGTGCCTCGGCGAGCTGCTCGGAGGCCCTCGCCGCCTCCGAGCGCGCCGCCTCGAGCCGTCCGCGCGCCGCGGCGGCACCGCCCTCCAGGCGGGCCCGGCGCTCACGACGGTCAGCGGCCTCCCGGGCGGCGGCGGCCACCGCCCGCTCGTGGGCGGCCTGCTCGGCCTCGGCCTCGCGGACGGCGGCGGTGGCCGTCTGCAGCGCCGACCGGGCTGCCACCACCTGCGCGGCCAGCGCCTGCTCGGCCTCGCGGGCGCGCCGCGCCGCGGCCTCGAGCTCGTCGGGGTCGCGCCCGGCACCCACCGGGGCGGCGGCGAGCGACCGCAGGGAGCGCTCCCGCTCGGCCGCCAGGGCCGCCGTGCCCCGCAGCCCCTCCCGCTGGGCGACGAGCGCGTGGCACGCCTGCTCGGCCGGGGCCAGCACCTGCGCCGCAGCGCGTTCCGCGAGCGCGGCGGCCTCCAGGCGGGCTCGCGCTGCGGACAGCTGCTCCTCCAGGCGCGCCAGGTGGCCGGCGGCCGCGGCCTCGTCGGCCAGCTCGGCCTCGAGCGCGGCCCGGGCCTGCGCGACGTCGTCGGCGAGCAGCCTGGCGCGGGCGTCGCGGGCGTCGGCCTGCACCACCTGGGCGCGGCGGGCGACGTCGGCCTGCCGCGCCAGCGGACCGAGCTGGCGCCGGACCTCGGCGGACAGGTCGGTCAGGCGGACGACGTTGGCCTGCATCGCGTCGAGCGTGCGCAGCGCCTTCTCCTTGCGCTTGCGGTGCTTGAGGACGCCCGCGGCCTCCTCGATGAACCCGCGGCGCTCCTCGGGGGTGGCGTGGAGGACGGCGTCGAGCTGGCCCTGGCCCACGATCACGTGCATCTCGCGGCCGATGCCGGTGTCGGAGAGCAGCTCGGTGACGTCGAGCAGGCGCGCGGGCGTGCCATTGATGGCGTACTCGCTGCCCCCGGTGCGGAACATGGTGCGGGTGATGGTCACCTCGGGGGCGGCGAAGGGCAGCGCGCCGTCGGCGTTGTCGATGGTCAGGGAGACCTCGGCCCGCCCCAGCGGCGGTCTGCCACCGCCCGCGGCGGTCTTCGCTGTGCCGGCGAAGATGACGTCCTGCATGGTGCCCCCGCGCAGGGACCGGGCCCCCTGCTCGCCCATCACCCAGGCCAGGGCGTCGACGACGTTCGACTTGCCCGAGCCGTTGGGCCCCACGACGCACGTGATGCCGGGCTCCAGGTGCAGGGTCGTCGCCGACGCGAAGGACTTGAAGCCCTTCAGGACCAGCGTCTTCAGGTGCACGCCGCGACGCTAGCCGCCGGGCCCGACGCCCGGGCCGGGACGGCCGGATCCGCGCGCCCGGCGAGGCCGGGGGGCTGCAGGCGCGGGCCCGGCAGGACGAGCACGGGGGCGGCCCCGCCGGCGGCTGACCCGGCTCCGGGCGGCGCTCCGGGCGGCGCTCAGGACGGCGGTCCGCCCCAGGCTGCCCGGACCTCCTCGACGGAGCCGGGCCGCCCGGCACCGCCCCCGCGCAGGTCGGCGAGCAGCTGGCTCAGGGCGTCCGGGCCGCCCGCCGCCGTCACCAGCACGGTGCCGTCGGCGCGGTTCTCCCCCCTGCCGGCCAGCCCCAGCTCCTCGCACCGGCGGGCGACCCACCAGCGGAACCCGACCCCCTGCACCACGCCGCTCACCACGGCCTCCAGCTGCGCCACCGGGGCAGGCTAGGCGCGCACGGAGCGGGGGCGCGGCTGGCAGACCGGGCAGGAGTGCGACGAGCGGTTGGCGAAGGCCTCGCGCCGCACCGGCGCCCCGCACCGCGGGCACGGCCGGCCCTCGCGGCCGTAGACGGCCAGCCCGCGCTCGAAGTACCCCGAGGCGCCGTTGACGTCCACGTAGAGGCTGTCGAAGCTCGTGCCCCCGACCGCCAGGGCCTCGGCCATGACGTCGCGGACGTGGCCGAGCAGCGCGCGGGCGGCGGGGCGGGTGAGCGAGGAGGCCGCCCTCTCGCCGTGCAGGCGCGCGCGCCACAGGGCCTCGTCGGCGTAGATGTTGCCGACGCCGGAGAGCAGGCCCTGGTCGAGCAGGGAGCGCTTCACCCCGCTGCGCCGCGTGCGGAGCCTGTCGACGAGGGCCGCCTCGTCGAGGTGGGGGTCGAACGGGTCGCGGGCGATGTGGGCCACGCCCTCGGGGAGCCGGGGGCTCGACGGGACGCCGACGGGCCCGCGCGCCGCAGCGGCGGCGTCGTCGCCCTCGACGGCCGGCGGCACCTCCGGTGCGAGACCGCCGGTGCCTCCGGGGCGGCCGTCGGGCGAGGGGACCAGGTCGACCACGGCCAGCCCGCCGAACATGCGCTGGTCGACGAAGCGCAGCTCGCGGCCCTCGAGGGCGTCCCCGGACAGCCGCAGCCGGACCCGCAGGTGCTTCTCGTCGGGAGCGTCGGGCGGCTCCAGCAGCAGCTGGCCGCTCATGCCGAGGTGGGCCAGGAGCGCCTCACCCGAGTCGAGCTCGAACCACAGGAACTTGCCGCGGCGGACGACGTCGTCGACGCGGACGCCCACCAGCCGGGCCACGAGGTCGGCGGGACCCTGCAGGTGGCGGCGGACGGGACGCGGGTGGAGCACCTCGACGGCCTCGACGCGCGCACCGGTGGTCCAGCGGGCCAGCCCGCGCCGGACGACCTCGACCTCGGGGAGCTCAGGCACCGGTCTCGAGGGGTGCCTCGACGGGTGCCTCGACGGCTCGAGCCGGGTGCTCCCCGCGCTCGGCGTGCAGGCGGCGCCACGCGGTGGCGGCGGCCGTCTGCTCGGCCTCCTTCTTGCTGCGCCCGGCGCCGCGCCCCGACGGCGGCGGCACGACCCCGGGACCGCTCGGGGCCTGCGGGAACGACGCGACCGCGGTGAAGGTCTTGGAGTGGTCCGGGCCGTCCTCGGTGACCGCGTAGACGACGGGCCCCAGGCCGTGGGCAGCGCCCAGCTCCTGCAGGGACGTCTTCCAGTCGAGGCCGGCGCCCAGCTCCTCGCTGTGCGCGAGCAGGGGCGCCACCAGCCGCAGCACGAGCGCGCGGGCGGCGTCCGGGCCGTGCGACAGGTACGTGGCGCCGATGACGGCCTCGGTGGTGTCGGCGAGGATGGAGTCCTTGTCGCGACCGCCGGTGGCCTCCTCGCCGCGCCCCAGGCGCACGGCCGAGCCGAGGTCGAGGGTGCGCGCCACGCTCGCGAGGGCGCGCATGTTCACCACCGCCGATCGCAGCTTCGCGAGCCGGCCCTCGGGCAGGTCGGGATGGCGGTGGTACAGCTCGTCGGTCACGACGAGCCCGAGGACGGCGTCGCCGAGGAACTCCAGGCGCTCGTTGGTCGCCACCCCACCGTTCTCGTAGGACCACGCGCGGTGGACGAGCGCCTGCTCGAGCAGCTCGGTCTCGACGTCGAGACCGAGCTGCTCGGTGAGGCGGGCGTGGACCTGGTCGCGCGGCGGCTCAGCGGGCCGACGGCGCCGGGCCGTCAGAGGTCCTTGACCTTGCGGCCCTTGTACTCGAGGTACAGGGGCGTGCCGGCGGCGTCGGTGACGACGCGGGCGGTGTGGGGCAGGGAGTACTCGGTCTCGCTGCCGCGGGTGGTGGCGACCAGCGTCAGGGGCGCGGCCTTCCACTGCGACCGGCGGTGCCGGGTGTTGGAACGGGACATCTTGCGCTTCGGGACCGCCACGGTCAGCTCCTCGGGTCGTCCGGCCCGGCGGGCCGCTCGTCGGTGGTGTTCTGGCTGGTGCTTCCGTCGGTGGGGGTGCTGGCAGCGAGCTGTCGCAGCGCCGCCCACCGGGGGTCGGAGTCGTCGTGGTCGTGCAGCGGGTCGTCCACGAGGCGGACGCCGCACTGCGAGCACAGGCCGGGGCAGTCGACGGTGCAGACCGGCTGGAAGGGCAGGGAGGGGACGACCGCGTCGCGCAGGACGGGCTCGAGGTCGAGCAGGTCTCCCTGCAGCTCCATCAGGTCCTCGTCGTCCGCCGCAGCCGCACCCGGGTAGGCGTAGAGCTCCTGGACGCGCACGTCGACCGACCGGTGGACCGGGTCGAGGCAGCGGACGCACTCCCCGACGGCCTCGCCGTGGACGTCGCCGGACACCAGGACGCCCTCGACCACGGACTCGAGCAGCAGCTCGAGCCGCAGGTCGGACCCCTCGGGGACGCCGATGACCTCGGTGCCGAGGTCGGTCGGGGCCGGCACCGTGCGGTGCAGGGGGCGCGAGAGCCCGGGCCGCCGACCCAGCTCACGGGTGTCGACGACGTACGGGGAGCGCACGTCGAGGTGTTCCATCGTCCTTCTGCCTCAGAGGTCGGTCTGCGGTCGGGGCGCACCTCACGCTCGCGGGAGCAGTGGGCGGACGGCCTCCAGACCGAGGAGTGAGCCTACCCCGTCCCGGCCCTGAGCCCGAACCGGCTCGTCAGGGGCGGGCGAGCCGCCGCAGGACGGCCGGCGGGACGTAGGGCTCGACGCTGCCGCCGAGGTCGTGCACCTGGCGCACCAGCGAGCTGGAGACGTGGGCCCAGCGGGGGTCGGCGACGAGCAGCACGGTCTCCACGCCGGCCAGGTCGCGGTTGACGAGCGCCATCGGCTGCTCGTGGGTGACGTCGGCGGGGGTGCGCAGACCCTTCACGACGGCGGTGGCCCCCACCGCCCTCACGTGGTCGACCAGGAGACCGCCCTCGACGGCCTCGACGCGCACCCGGGCGGCGTCGGCCGGCGCCAGGGCCTCGGCCAGCGCCTCCCCCAGCGCCGCGACGCGCTCCGCGGCGCTCCACCGCGACGACTTGGCCGGGTTGACGTGGACCGCCACCACCACCTCGTCGAAGAGCGCGGCGGCGCGGGTGACCACGTCGAGGTGGCCCAGCGTCGGCGGGTCGAAGGAGCCGGGGCAGACGCACCGGGTGGGCGTGTGCTCGGGCACACGGGTGGGCGCGGTCTCGGGCACGCGCCGACCCTACGACCGGTCCGCCGCCGGCTCGGCCCACCACAGGACGGTCTCGCCGTAGCGGCGCTCGTCGTAGCGCTCCAGCCCCTCCGGCCAGGTCGGCTCCGGGGTGCGGGAGGAGCGCTCGACCACCACGTGCGCCTGCGGCGCGAGCCACCCGCGCTCCACCAGGGCGGCCAGGAGCGCGGCGAGCGCGTCCTCGGCGAGGTCGTAGGGCGGGTCGACCAGGACGACGTCGGCGGCGCCGACCACCGGGGCACCCGGGGGGCCCGAGACCCCCGAGGGCCCCGCGGCGAGGAAGGCGGCGGCCGTGGTGGCGTGGACGCTCACGCCGGGCAGGTCGAGGGCCGCGGCGTTGCGGCGGCACGAGGCGGCGGCCGCGGCGGCGGAGTCGACGAGGGCCGTCCTGCCCGCCCCCCGGCTCGCGGCCTCGAGGCCGAGGGCCCCGGACCCGGCGAACAGGTCGAGCACCACGGCGCCGGTGAGGTCGCGCTCGTGCTCCAGGCGGGAGAAGAGCGCCTCGCGGACGCGGTCGGAGGTCGGGCGCGTGGCACCGCGGGGCACCTCCAGGCGGCGCCCGCCGGCGACACCGGCGATGACGCGCGTCACGCCCGCCCCCTGGCGGTGGCGACGGCGACGGCGAGCAGCGCGACGCCCGCCACCGCGAGCACGGCCGTGCCGGCCAGTGCGCCGTGCTGCTCGGAGAGCCACCCGGCGACGGCGGCCCCCGTGCCGACGCCCACCACGACGCCGCTGCCGACCAGGGTCATCGCCGTGGTGCCCCGCCCCTGCGGGGCGCGCTCGGCCGCCATCGAGGTGATGGTGACCATGGCCGGACCGATCGCCAGGCCGGCGACCACGGTGGTGGCCCCCAGCACCAGCAGCGACGGGGTCAGCGCCAGCGACAGCGCCATGGCGCCCACACCGACCAGCAGCACCGCCGCGGACAGGCCGAGCCGCAGCGCGAGGCCCACCGACGCCGGCACCGCGACCACCGCGACCGCCGTGAAGGCGGAGCCCACGGCCATCGCGGCCACGAGCAGCCCACCGGCGCCGACCTGCCCGGCCTCCTGCGCCGCGGCGGTCAGCGCGGTGTTGCCGCCGCCGAAGAACAGGCCCATGGCGGCCGCTCCCGCCAGGACGACGGCGAGGGCGCGCACCAGCTGGCCGGCACCACCTCGCGGCCCGACCGCGCTCGCTCCGGCGGGGGGCTGACCGGCGGGCGAGGCCGGGCCCGACCAGCCCGCGCTGGGGTGCAGCGCGAAGGCGGGGACCGCGACGGCGACGAGGCCCGCGGCAACCCACAGGCTCCAGGTGGTCGACCCGGCGAGCGCGACGAGGCCCGCGAGCGCGGGTCCCATGACGTACGCGACCTCGTCGGCGGCGCTCTCCCCGGCCATCGCGGTCGGGACGAGCTCCGGGGTGCGGCGCATCCACCGGGCGCGGGAGAAGGCGCCCACCGGCGGGAGCGCCAGACCGGCCAGGAGGGTGACCGCGAGCAGCACCGGCACGGGCAGGCTCGCCGCTCCGAGGGCGATGCCGGCCAGCGCGGCGACGTGGACCGCGGCAGCGGTGAGCAGGACGGGCCGCTGCCCGCCGGAGTGCGGGAGCCGGTCGGCCAGGGCCCCGAGAGCGGGGCCGCCCACGGCCTCCCCCGCGGCTGCGGCGGCGGCGGCGAGGCCGCCCACGGCGACGGAGCCGGTGCCGGCGGTGACCGCGGCGAGGACCGAGACCGGCACCACGGTGATGGGCAGGCGGGCCAGGAAGGAGGTGACCAGGTACGGGGTGCCCGCGGCGCGGCGCAGCTGCGCGAAGGGGGCGAACGCGCCCGCGAGGGACGGGGCGGAGGTGGTGGTGGACGTCATGCGGGGTGCTCCCAGGGACGTGTGCGCCTCCCCACCACAGGTCGCACGGTGCCCTGAGCTCGTGTCACGGCCATGCTAGCCGCGTTCGACGAACGCCTCCTTGGCCTCGAGCGCCTCCAGCGCCGCGCGGACCCGCGGGGCGTCGGTGAGCTCGGGGTCGAAGGCGACCAGGTCGGAGGCGTAGCGGCGGGCGCGGGTGATGAGGTCCTCGTTGCCGAGCACCCTCAGGTAGCGCAGCGAGGAGTTGTTGCGGCCCGACTGGGCGGCGCCGAGCACGTCGCCCTCGCGGCGGGAGGCCAGGTCGAGGTCGGCCACGGCGAACCCGTCGCTCGTGGCGGCGAACTGCGTCAGCCGCTTTAGCCCCGGGTCTCCGTCCTGGGCGCCGGTCATCAGCAGGCACAGGCCCGCGTGGGAGCCGCGCCCGACGCGGCCCCTCAGCTGGTGCAGCTGCGACAGGCCGAAGCGCTCGGCGTCGACGACGACCATCACGGTGGCGCCCGGGACGTCGACCCCGACCTCGACGACGGTGGTCGCGACCAGCACGTCGGTCTCCCCTGCGGCGAAGGCGCGCATGGCGGCGTCCTTGTCGTCGGGGCGCAGGCGCCCGTGGAGCACGCCCAGGCGGAGCCCGGCGAGCTCGGGGCGGGCCCGCAGCTCCTCGAGCACCTCGTAGAGGGCTCGCGGGGGGCGGCGCGGGTCACCGCCGGGGCCGTCCGGGCCGTCGGGGCCGTCGGGGCCGGGCTCGGCGAGCACCTCCCCGGGGTCGGGGGCCGAGAGCACGCCGTCGTCGTCCTCGGCGGAGCCGTCTCCGATGCGGGGGCACACGACGTAGACCTGGTGGCCCGCGTCGGCGGCCTCCCGGACGCGCTGCCAGCACCTGTCGACGTAGTTGGCCCGCCAGTCGGGGACGACGGCCGTGGTGATGCCCTGCCGGCCGGCGGGCAGCTCGGTGAGGGTGGAGACCTCGAGGTCTCCGAAGACGGTCATCGCCACCGTGCGCGGGATGGGCGTGGCCGTCATGACCAGCACGTGCGGCGGGGTGCCCGACTTGGCGCGCAGGGCGTCGCGCTGCTCCACGCCGAAGCGGTGCTGCTCGTCGACCACCACGAGCCCGAGGTCGTAGAAGTCGACCCGGTCCTGCAGGAGCGCGTGGGTGCCGACGACGATCCCCGCGTCGCCGCTGGCGACGTCGAGCAGGGCGGCGCGGCGCTCCGCCGTCGACATCGACCCCGTGAGCAGCCGCACCTGCACCTGCGGCCCGCTGCCGGCGGGCCCGCCGAGCAGGCCGTCGGCGGCGAGCTCGCCCAGCATCCGGGTCAGGGAGCGGACGTGCTGCTGGGCGAGCACCTCGGTGGGCGCCAGCAGCGCGCACTGGGCGCCGGCGTCGACCACCTGCAGCATCGCGCGCAGGGCCACGACGGTCTTGCCGGAGCCGACCTCGCCCTGGAGCAGCCGGTTCATCGGGGAGGTGCGCGACAGGTCGGCCGTCAGCGCCGCGCCGACGTCGCGCTGGCCGTCGGTGAGGGTGAAGGGCAGCGAGGCGTCGAAGGCCGCGAGCGCGCCGCCCTCGCGGGGCGGGTAGGGGCTGGCGGGCAGGACGGCGAGGGCCGCGCGCCGGCGGGCGAGGGCGACCTGCGTGACGTAGGCCTCCTCGAGCTCGAAGTGGCGCAGGCCCCGGGGCGGCTGCTCGAGGTCGGTGGGGCGGTGCAGCAGGAGCAGCGCGTCGAGCTTGCTCGGCACCTGCTCCAGCTCGCGCACCCC
>Ga0325403_1004172_pt1 | contig 13411 bp, 9 predicted proteins | sample PopdelMetagenome_19_FD_205665 | JGI IMG/M metagenome (GOLD analysis project Ga0325403, IMG submission 205665) | Populus deltoides microbial communities from Bellville, Georgia, United States - Xylem-PdKOR-R4 | ecosystem: Host-associated > Plants > Phyllosphere > Stem > Wood/Secondary xylem...
ACCATTTCCGAACACATCAAAATCAGGATTAGGCCAGTATATGCTTGAAATATCAGGACCATCATATATCAACCTCAGCACATTATCATTATCAAAAAAGAAACTAAAATATCCAGAGGCATAAGACTCGCTATTATATTTTTTATATAATATTGAGATAATAAAATATTAGATCGATTCAGGTCAAGTCGGGTTAACCAGCTAATTCACATGCCAAGTCATGATACATGATAACTTCGTGAAAAACAAATCAAAATAAATTATGAAATCTAATTTCCAACAAACTCAATATTAAATGATGAAATTAGAAAAAAAAATCAATTAAAAATAGAACAAAAAATAACCCGAGTCAACTTAGGTTAACCTGCCAAACTTGCGACGTAGATCATTAGACCGGGATAATCCAATAGAAAGAAAATTGAAATAAATTATGAAGTTCAATTCTCAATCAACCTAATATTTAAAGATGAAATTGAAAAAAAAATGATTAAAAAACAGGAAAAAGAACTCTAGTCAACCCGGTTTGACCCGCCAAACCAGTAACCTAAGTCATGAGATGAAGATAACCTCATAGAAAACAAACCAAAATAAATCATGAAACCTAAATCCCAATTCACCCATTGTTGAAGAATGAAATCGAGGAAAAAAAAGTCAATTAGAAAAGTGAAAAAACCTGAGTCAACCGAGTTAACTCGTCAAACCTGTGGTTCGGGTCAAGAAACTGGGATAACCTCATAAAAGTATATTGAAAGAAATTATGAAGTTCAGTCCCCAATAAACCTAATGTTAAATGATGAAATTAAAATTAAGAATTCTATTAAAAAAAAATAACTCGAGTCAACCCAAGTTAACCCACCAAACTCGTGACCCGAGTCATGAGACGAGGATAATCTCATTGTATTCAAACCAAAACAAATCAAGAAGTCTAATTTCGAATCAACTCAATATTGAAGGATAAAATTAAGAAAAAAATCAGGAAAAGATAGAAAAACTCGAGTAAATCGAGTCAAACTCGTGGTTCGGGTCATGAAACTGACATAATCTCATAAAAAGTAAATTGAAAAAAAATATGAAGCTCAATCCCTAATAAATCTAATATTATAGGATGTAATTGAAATTTGAAAAAAAGAAAAAGAAAAACATAGATGGGAAAAAAAACAAAGAAAGGGAAAAGAAAATATTATTCAAGTAAATAGTGTTTTGTGAGGAGATATACATTAAAATCCCTTCCTCAATTTTTTTTTTGTTAACTTTTGATTCATGAAAAAAATCATACATATATTTAGTTAGAAATGACTTTTAATTTAAATAAAAATTTGTTATGAAAACAAGTTACAATTTTTAACTTATGAATTCTACCTTAAACTTTTTTTAAAAGAAATTAAATTATTTTTATTAAAAATGCTTCCAATTTAAAATTTAACTTATTTCTTTTATAAGTTATTTATAAAAAATAACTTTGATTAAAAGTTAAAGACAGTTTTCATAAATCATGCTAAGCCAATTTTTCTTAAATTTGCAATGGCCTTTTTACATGTGCATTTGTCAATATCATAGCAATTCTTGAGAACCTAAAAAATATATAGCAATTCTAGTTTTTCTCTCTAAAAAACATAGTTCTTACCAAAGAATATCCAATAACAAGTTTATGAACAAAGGAAAGAGAAAATAAATGAAGTGTAATCGTTTTGGTCTTTTAACCAAATGCATTCCTTGTTAATAATCCCACTACCACTTTCAAGATCAAGAGGTGTGACTATTCAATATCTTCAAAACATTTTGTGTCATTTATTCTAAATTCGATGGGTCGTTTCTTCATTTTTAAAAAAGCAATTGAATCCACCATTTTGACTAATTGTTTTCTAGATATGAGTAAATTACCTGAATTATTTAAAATATTCATAAAATATGAGTTGAAATGGTTTTCCAAATTTTTTTGGATAATTTTAGATAATTTTTTCTTAAAAACTCAATTTAGTTTCAGTTTCAGTTTCAGATTTTTAAAAATCTTTTCTTATTTAATAAACATTCTACTTTATAACTTTTAAAGAGTATAATATAATACTACCAGAAAATTGACAAATATATATAGACACACCAACAGAAATATTATGTTGGTAAATTGCAGTGAATTTTTGACTAAATATGCCATCACAGTAGACATTGGTAAACACCGACGAAAATATTTCCTCGATATATACCGAGGAAATTACAGTGGGAAAAGGAGGAATGAAAAAAAATCTAAAAAATACGATGATGTGTTGTTCTTACAGAAATAATTACCGACAGATTTAAATCTGTCAATTAAAATCATCGGTAAATCCGTTTATAATATTTAATTTATGACCTGACGAGCAATGAACTGCAATGAGCTGAGACCTTTTATTTAGTATGTATAATACTCCATATGTTGTTACTTTCGAATAATTTATCTCTTATACTATCATAAATTGATAGATTGATGAATTCCTCATAGGCAACATCGTTAATTTTGACCGTCTAAAAACTCACAGCTGACTGAATCTCAAATCTTTTGACTATAAAATGAACAATTTTCCTCATGGTTCATAACACATGTAAAAACTATTTAATTATTCTTATATCTCAGGATACTTAATTTCATTACACATTTCATGTTAACTGTGATGAAGATGTAATTCATGTACCAGGATTATCATTTGGGAGGGAATGCTAGTGTTACTTTGAATTTACTAAGTTTTGGTCCTGAAAGAAGGTGAAGTGCTATAACAGGCATTTCATCAATGCATGTGTTTAATACTAAAGAGTATAGTCAGGGTAGAAAGACATATAACAATGAGATATGTGTTAAGAGATCGACATCTAAAAAGTTTGAAGTTGACTGCCATGAGATGTGAGAAGAGGTCATTGAAATGCAATATTATAGCAAGCAGAATACAGTCTTTTTATTCAAATATTATTGGTATGATACCACTGATAGAGGAACAGAGCAGATCTCTATCATGGTTGCTTGAAATTAATACAAAGACTAGACTCCGCAACGTCAACAATGTCTTTATTTTCGCCAAGCAATAACAAAAAGTTTATTATACATACACTCTTTCATTTAGATAGGATCGTTCAACAGTTGATTGGTTATCCGTAATAAAAACCAAACTCAGGGGTCATGTCCAGGTTGTTCAGAATGACAATGATGAATTAATTGTAGGAGATGATATCTTTTCATCTGACGAATTAGTTGATCCATATTGAGTTGCTCCATTTAATGACTTAGAAGAAAATTCAAATTTTTACATTGCCGAGAATAATTTTGTTGATGTTGACATTGAGGAGTTAAATGGTGTTTTCAGAATTAGTGGACATACACAAGTCAATGAAGATAATGATAGCGATGAAATCAACGTAGAAGATTGTGATGGATATGACGATGATGGAATTGAAGAAGAAGACGATTCTTATTAATTTGCACAACACGAATGTATAATGCCATAAACTGTAATGTAATATTTCTGGATGAAATTAACTTTAATGTAATGACAATGATGTTTATTTATTATAAAATTACAAAGAAACATTTATTTTATATATTTTTATTATTATTCATAGAACTAGTGTTATTGTTATGTGTGCTGCAGTGGTTTTAAGTATTTGTAGAATGGATACATAAAGAATCTAGATACAATCTAGCAATAGAAATTGTTTTGCACAAAGAAAAATACCGATGGACATGTAAAATACAAAAATACATCGATGAATTAAATCTGTCAGTATATTCCAAAGAGCATAGAAATTGTTCCCTTCTTACTAACATTGTTCATTGTGTTCAATACATATAGGATCACCAAGAATTAATGTCTGTTGGTATTTTTCCAAGAGGTAAGATACTATTCACTTTTTACTTGCATTGTTTATTTACTGTTTAGTACATACAGAATCACCAAGGGTTAATGTACATTAGTATTTTCCCGAGAGCTAAGATACTATTCATTTCTTATTTGCACCAGTTATTACTGATCAATATATATGAAATCACTGATTGTAAATGTACGTCGATATTTTTCCGAGATCCAAGGTACAGTTCATATCTCACTTGCATTGTTTATTACTGATCAATACATATGAAATCACCAACAGAAGAAAAATAGTCAGTGATAGTTGGCAGGATTCTGAAAATTTTTGATTAAATTGAAATTTTAAATTAGACTTTGCAAACAGATATTGACAGAAAAATTAAAAATATTAATATTTAATTGTCCATCAATGAAAAACCTAAAATTAAAATACTAAAATCAGAACAGACAGGCACATTTCTCTTCTTCTTTCTTCCTCTGCAACTTCTTTTCTCCTCCTTCCATATCTTCATCTTTCTTTTTCTTCTCTCTCTTTTTCTATCCCCAGCCCATTATCTTCTCCTCTCTTCTTCTCCATGCGCATATATATCTTCTCCTCTCTTCTCCTTCTCTTCTTCTTTATTAATTTAATGATTTGTTCAAATTGTTTTCTCTTTTGAGGCTCGGGAAAACTCAACATTAAGGTAAGATTCTTCTTTTTCATTCTCTTTTTGTGTTTTTTTTTGTTTAATATTTTTCTGTTATTAACAATCGTTTAAATTTTATTGGGATTTTTTTTTTCATTATCAATAATTGTGTAAATGTTAATGGAATTTTTAAAATTTTTCTACTATAAATAATTGTATAAATGTTGATGGCAATGTTTTAAGTTTTTTAAAGTTTTTTGCTATAAATAATTGAATAAATGTTGATGGAATTTTTTTTTGTTATTAATAATTGTATAAATGTTATTGGAAATTTTTAATTTTTATGTTCTTTAATGATTGTATATAGATTTTGGCATTTTTTTAAAATTATTTCTAATTTTTTCTTATTAATATGGTTAGCTAATTGATTTGTTGGTGTTAACAAACCGATTTTAATTTCATGAAAAATAAAAATTATTTGAAAATAATAAAAAATAAACAAAATAGTAGCCATCATAAATAAAAAATTTAAAAATACCTAAGATACTTGTTAGGATAAATTAATAGTTTTTAATGTGAAATATTGATACTACAGATCCTTTAATGTGTTTATATTAACCTCTTATGATCATTTCACAAATGGCTGTAGCAAAGTTAATTGAAAATTTGGTTAAATTAACATAATTAAAATTATTCCATTGACATAGATTGACATAAAATCAACTGGTTTGTAGCAATCCAATTTAAATTGTTGTGTATTTGCAAGTTAAAATTTTTTAGGTAGTTGATGCAACCATATTATTTAAGAGTTTTACCCATATTTACCTAGTATTTTACCCATGTTTTATATATAAAACATGGGTAAAATATTCTTTATTTTATGTTCTGAAGACACTTTTGGAAGTAAGATTAAAAAAGAAGTAAATTAGAGATAATTGGCATATTTGACTCTCAATCGATGTTTTATGCAGAGCTTGAGCTCTAGAAGTCGAAACGAAGTGATTCTAGAGGCATTAGAAATCTAACATCCATACCTTTCTATATATGACAAGAAAAATAAAAAGAGAAAGAGCATGGAAATGGTGGCCTTCAAAGACAAATCTCGCATTATGTCAATGTTAACCTTTAGCCATTAAACCGATTTGAATATCTTGAGCTACAGAAGTCCATTTGATACAAACTCAATTTTATTGGATTCCTAACTCAAAGAGCTATCCGCCTACCAAATTTAAGAAGAAAAAGATCTCATATGAGAGAGATATTAGTTTTCTAAGATGACATGAATTTTGCCAACAGACAGGATTTGTGAAGAAACAAGTCCAAAGTACTTCTCAAAGCATCTAAACCGATATCCAAGTTTTTATTTTGGCAATTTAGCTCCTCTAAGTCAAAATTCAAAGCTTAAAGATTTTATGCAAGGCTATTTCTCCTTTGTTTTTGGAAAATAGTTATTGAAACTGAACTTAAAGGTAAATTGTCTACTTAGAAAAGGACGACTTCATAGAAAAGGGATTAGGGTTTCCTAGGATATAAAAAGAAAGAGAGAAAGAAAAGAAAGGGGAGGCCAGAAGAGAAAAAAACACACCCTTTCCTCCACAAACTCGAATTCCTATGTTCTTCTTTCTTTTTGATTAGTTGTGTTATAACTCGAATTTTGACTCATTTGCCTTTTAATCTAATTTTAAGGGGTTTAAAATTTGAAATTGAAAAGATTAGAGGTTTATATGCAAAATTTGGAAACTGCAAGGACCAAATTGAGAAATGGTCAATTTCGATCCAAAACGGCGTCGTTTCAGCCATACACAGTTTCTTCTTCTTCTTCTTCTTCTTCCTCTGGTGTTGCAAACCCACCTACAAAGAAGAGCAAAAATGTGAAATGACAGCGTCCTAGTCCTGCTAAAACACAAAGACTAATCCCTATCCTCATGAAGATAAATGCCCCGGGGAGGTAAGGATCGAGCTCAGGTATTCGAATCCTAATGAAACACCAACGCATCCCTCCCAGCCGTGCTTATCCAAAGGCAAGCTGTGCGCGAAGAGAAGACCAAGCACGTCCCCTATAAATACAAAGCTTTGGAGAGGAGAAAAGTGGGAGGAGGAGAGGAGAGATGGAGAAAAAGGCAGGGGAGAGACCGAAAGAAAAAGGGAGCAGAAAACAGGGGAACAAAAAACCAAAGGAAAAGAGAACCCATAACAAAAAAACACTAGAGGAAGGGAAAGAATAACAATCTTCAGAAAACCATCACTTTCATCTCCATCTTCGCCAATCACTTTCGTCATCGCCAGGTAAGGCCTTCTTTCTCTCCTTTTGTTTCTGCATTTTTTTCATTATAGAAGAAAGGAAACAGGGCGAAGGTAATTTAATTACCTTCGCCTTGTGCAGCGCGCGCGTGGTTTGAACCACGCGTGCCTGCTGCCCAGCCGGGTCACTAGTTGGGTCAGTGACCAGGCTGGGTCGGCTGAGTCTAACCCAGCCCATGCGGGCTGAGCTGGACTCAGCCCCCTCCCTAAAAAAAAGAGGAGTTGGCCGGGTCTGGGCTTTAGGCCCAGCCGGCCCAAAAGTGTGTTTGCTAAGGGTCTGTTTGGCAAAACACGCCCTTATGCCTTGGTCATAATTTTTATGCCCATTTCTAGTTTGATATTTGTTCAAACGAGCCCCTTTTTGATATTAGAAAATTCCAAAAATATTTGGGGGTCTTTGCTGGTTTATTTGTGGGCCCCTCACACTTTATTTTAATTTTTTTTGTGCTTATATAATTTTTTTTTAGCTATGTGGACTATTTCTATTAAATGCAAATATGTCTTGCAATGTTTTTTTTTACTTCCATATAAAAAAGGACAAATAATAATAAAGGATAAACAAGAAAAAATGACATAGAAAATTTCTTCTTCAAATTCATTTTTTGTGAAAATATTCACTGACAACAGGGTCAGAAGTATCGTATTTTTTGGATTTGTGTGATATTTACCAACCTCAGAGTTGGAAATATTCGTAGGAATTGTTCACTGACGCTAGAGTCAGGAACATGAAAGGAAGGATAAAAAAAGGGAAAAGGAGAACAAATTCTTAGCAATTTTAGACAAAACCAGCAATGCAGCCTGCCTTAGGTAGGACGCTTAAGGGATGATAGCATCTTCCCTTTTACGTAACTAGTCCCGTACCATAGAATCTCTGTTGACCAGTTAGGGTTCCTAGTGACCATAATATTAGGTGGCGACTCCTTGAACTAGACATTTTCCCTCAAAAGAACAAGATGCCAGATATCTGTTCTTTTTCCACTAGAGATTAATTTTTAATTGGTCGCCGCGATGTCCGGGTGTGACAGAATGGCAACTCCACTAGGGACATTAGGACTAAGCTTTGCTATTTGTCTTTTTATTACTAAACAATATTTGTCGTATTGTTTTTTTCCTTGTTGTGGTTATGTTGAGTTTATCATGTCTTATTTGTTTTTGCTCTTTTTATTGTTTTAACATGCATAGTTATTCATGTTTATCACGCATATATATTGGATATGGATCTAAGGCCTTCACACATCACTCATCTCATTTTTAAAATACACATGATATCAACTTTAAGATAAGTGGAGTAACGGCACCCCAATGATAGTGGTCGATATGTCGAACTGATATTACTCAGGGCCTCTATCTTAACGCTACTTGAAAACCTCATATCAACCTTTCAAGGACGATCACTGAGCATGCGAAAGACCTTTGAGACTAGATAGCAAAATTACCCTAATGCATTTAATGACCAGAACCTACCTTTTAGGTTGATCCCTGCGTAATTTCACTGAGATAAGCTTAAATGTGTAAGCATCCTTATTACAAGGCTTTCGGGTGACATAATGATTGCTATTCCTAAGATAACAACTGTTAAGTATGGACTCGAGTCTGATTCCTTGCAAATGACCGAGGGAGACTACCCTAGACTAGATGTCGGTGAGATACCGCTACTCAAAGACATTATATGCATAATGAAAGACACCAAAAATGTGGTTGAAAGCTCATATGACAAAATGCTAAACAGATCTCCTCTCGGCATTGCAATGAATATCGGATTCGGATCTGACCACACATTTAAAGAATAGTGATTGTTATGTCACCCCCCAAAAGGCGATTCCATACCCAATATGTTGTATTCATCTTCATGCATGTTTGAACATACAATTATGAACTGTCATAATACCGCACACCAGGTGAAATATAGGTCCCCCATACCTCTAAACACTCGACTACAAAAAAAAAAGACAAATGGAAAACGAAGAAAAAAAAGCCCATTTGGAAGCCCACCACCGAAAAGAGATGGAAAGTCTTAGAGAAGAAGTCGCCAGGCTTACTAGCCTACTCGAACTAGCAGAAGATGGTGTGCTACAATGAACTGCATAGTAAAGGAACCAGTCACAAGGAGTGGACACAAATAGCAGGTTAGAGATAGATCTATTAACCATATGCAAAGAGCGATTCCTCAGTGTTCCGTATGGGCGTGTTAAAGCAGCTGTTCCTGTTTTATATGCAACATCCTCGATCTCAGAAGCATTTAATAAAGTTAAATTCTCTGAATGTCTAAACTCGCACAACTCTTTCGAGGAACAAGAACACTGCCAAATGACCACCCCACTAGCTGCTAGCTTTCGCATTTTCCCTACACGCCACCTGCGATATGGTGCTTCCATCAAAGTTAAAAAATTCTACAGAGCTACTGAAGAACTTTAGCTATAGCGTACCAGTCAAATGGTGATGGATATTGTAACATCATGTACTTTCTGGTGTGGTTTTACTTAATCTCAATGACGAGCATATAAGAATTAAGAATTTACAGTTTAGCAAAAATTTACAGTTTAGCCTGAACCTATGCTCGTAAATCCACAGAATCTATGGGCAAATGAGGTGTCTCAACAGGCTATGTATTCCCAATTTGCTCAACCAGCATATCTCATAAGAATGTCATCTACCATTGACCTTACAATAAAGGAATCTCAAAAGAACAAGATGGTAAAAGAAGATGGCCTGGACAAATGAGTTGCCCTGGAACAAAGGTTGATGGCATTCGAGGGATCTACCCTACTTGACTATATAAAGGTTGCTGAGATGTGTTTGGTACCTAACGTAGTCATTCCTAAGAAGTTTAAGGTGCCGAAGTTTGTCAAATATACAGGAACTTAATACCCTGTAACTCATCTCAAAGGATACTGCAACAAAATGGCTGAGGTGGTCCATGATGAGAAACTGTTGATTCACTTCTTTCAAGACAGTTAAAGTGACGTTGCCCTTACTTGGTATATACGGTTGGACAATACCAAGATAAAAAAAAATAGAAGGACTTAGTTGATGCCTTCATTAGACAGTATAAGTTCAATATGGATGTTGGCCATGATAGGTCAAACTTGCAAACTATGGAAAAGGACAACAAGGAGTCCATAAGAGAATACACTCAAAGGTGGCGTGAGACTGCCGCATAAGTGAATCCTCCTTTTATTGGAAAAGGAGATGATTAATTTGTTTGTCAACACTTTCAAGGCCACGTAATTTGAATACCTGGTTGGAAGCTTTGCATAATATTTTTCTGACTTGGTTGCTATAGCTGAGAGGATCGAACAAGCTATCCATTTAGGAAGGGTTGCTGACTCGACTGAGAAGAAAACATTTTACTAGGGAAAAGAAAGAAACCGAGGTTCACAATGTGAAAGGTGGTTACAAAAACGAGAGAAAGAGCTACCAAAACAAAGACATCTAAAGGTCACTCGTCCTGAAGACGAAGCTACAGTGTCACTAAGCCATGACTGATCTATGTGTGACCTTAACTGACTATTGGAAAGGTGCCCCTGTCAAGGAATTTAAAGGAGAGGGTTGGTTGGTAGATTCCAGAAATTCCAATCGATGATTACTAAGTGTTTAGCCCTTTTATGTGTAACCTTACTAGTATAAGTCTTTGTTTTTGTCCTTCAATTGTGTCTATTCCTTTGATTTACAACCAAAATATCCTGAAAGGGGTTTCATCTAAGAACTCACAAATACACTTTTGAAGCCTCCTGTGACCTCATAGACGCAATTCATCTCTTTTACCAAAATCAGTTTCCCTATTGGAGTTTTGAAAAATTAAACTTGCATTTTGATTTCAAAAATAATTTGGTGTTTATTTAAAACAATATTTATGACATTCTACTAGTAAAATGACACATGAATCATGCAACTCCTTCATTAAGGTGACTAAACTCTGAACCAAAATGCACGAATAGAAAATGAACTGTTATCCTCACACCATGACTCTTGAGACATGTTGTTTTAAATGTATGAATACTAATATGTAGTGAACTCATTGCTCATAGACTCACGAAATGCATCTCTTTGCAAAGACCAAACCATCACATTGGACGAGGCCAAAGTATATTGACCTTAACTGCTTGCGTTTGAAATGAGGAAAGGCTATCTTTGTTATTCCTTTCACATTCTAAAAAGTATATCCCTTGTTGTCCTTTTTTGAGCCTGAATAATTTTTCTTTCATGAAAAGTACCGACTAGGATCACACCTCACACTGGGGGCAAACGAGAATTTTAAGAGCTATGAGAAAGACAGAAAGGCAAAAGAGCCCATGAAACTCAAATGCTAGGGGGCATGCCCATATCACAAGAATGAGTGAACCAAGATAAAGTGAGTATGCCCTAAAAAAAAGAAAAAAGAAAAAAAAAGGGCAAATAAAAGAAAAACGATAAAAGAAAAGATGAAAGACATAAAGAATTGAACTACTGATAGTGATCCTATCTTTGAAGCCCTGAAACACTCTTTGAGCCTTATGAATCCTTTTCTTTCATACCCAAAAACTATAGCCTACGTTACATGCCTGTAGAAGTCCTTTCTAATCAAGCACGCAAGCAATCTGGAACAATAAACAATGATCTCAAAATGGAAAGAGTACTTTTTCATAGGAGTCATGACATCGAGAACAAACTACTCATTATTATTCATGCTGATAAAATAAGTGTTCAAAAAGAGACAAGTTTTTCTTAAACAAAACTTCGAGCTTTTTCTCGAGCCCTTCACTTTGGAAACCTATAAGTAACAGAAGGTCACCTCATGATGTACTTTTACCAAATACTATATTAACAAATACAAGAGCAAATAATCTCTTTTCTAAGAAAAAAACCAAGGAGTTGCAAGATTTCAAAAGCAAATGCTTTTAAACTTACATTAAAACAATTTTTGTTTTCAAAATGCAAGATTAAGATTTTAAGATTCATCCTGGACAAATATTCCTTCACCAAACTAAAAATGGGAGAAATGAGAAAATGGTCACTTAAAAAAAAAACCCATTATTTGGCAGAGTTGTTGACAAAGCACACCTAAGGGCAATGACCAGTACAAGGGGGCAACATTATGTTTATAAGAAAAAATCGATCCCTTCTAGAAAAAGAGATGAACATTTCCTACAACAAGACAAGGGGGCATCTTGGTTTATAAAAGGCAGCTTGATCCTTTCAAACAAATGACAACGAATGTTTTTAAAGGTGAGACGAGGATTAATGAATGATCCTCTCAAATTATTTGACGGGATGAAAAATCTCTAGCAAGCAAGTAGGTCACGATGGGCACCACAACGGCTAAGCTGTGTAAACTAATCTAGGAAGAGACTTACATGGGCCAACTCGAGTAGGCTAGAAGCTAAATGATGAAGATGACCCAAATCAGAGATAGCAAGTCGTCATCAATCAAACAAAAAGATTAAGAAGAAATAGGGGCCTATATTTCAAATCAGGTAAAGATGCATGCATATCATCTAAACTTTAAAACATTAGACAACGAGTTTTGCAAACTTTGCAAGAGAAATCTCTAACGAGATCCATCAAGTGGAAGGCTACCTTGAAAGGGCCAAGTTTGAAATTGCTTTTGAAAATTTTTCACCTTTGAGAAATTTTAACTTAGGCAGGCCGCCCACGAGAGTTAAGCCGCAAAAAAAAAATCTCTTTGTATTTTTCCACCACTTTTCCTCAACCATCCTTTTAAGTGCACCTTTGAGCCTTCATTTTTCTTTCTTCTGTTACTTGGGTAAGTCACCCATTACAATGAGACTCTTTCTTTTTTTACTTGGGTAGGTCACCCATTACAATGAGACCTTTTTTTTGTATTTTTTTTCCACCTGGGTAGGTCACCCATTACAATGAGACCACTTTAAAAAAAAACAATTTGTATTTTCACCATCGGGCAGGTCGCCTGGAACAATGAGACCACTTGCGAGTTTCCTCACATTTTATCATCGGGCAGGTCGCCTGGAAAAATAAGACCACTCGCGAAATCCTTCGCGATCCTTCTTCCTATCGGGCAGGTCGCCTGAAACAATAAGACCACTTGCAAAACCCTTTTTGCGTTTTATTCTTCATCGGGCAGGTCACCTGGAAAAATGAGACCACTCATGAAATCCTTCGCATTGTTTCTTTCTATCGGGCAGGTCACCTGGAATAATTAGACCACTCGCGAAACTCTTTTCGTGTTTTATTCTTCATCGGGCAGGTCACCTGGAAAAATGAGACCACTCACGAAATCCGTCGCGTTGCTTCTTCCTATCGGGCAGGTCGCCTGGAACAATTAGACCACTCGCGAAACCCTTTTCGCGTTTCATTCTTTATCGGGCAGGTCGCTTGGAACAATTAGATCATTTAAAAAAAACAAAAAAAATTCAATAAAAAAAGAGAGAAAGAAGAAAAGAGGGAGAGTTTTTCACGTTTATTTTTCTTTACAAAACTTACTATTCAAAGTCAAAAGAAAATGAATTTTCCAATGCCTTTGCACCATAAGCATTGTAAAGATGGGGCAACTGCTATAACCCGAATTTTGACCCATTTGCCTTTTAATCCAATTTTAAGGGGTTTAAAATTTAAAATTGAAAAGATTAGAGGTTTATATGCAAAATTTGGAAACTGCAAGGACCAAATTGAGAAATGGTCAATTTCAGTCCCAAA
>Ga0325403_1004176_pt1 | contig 13403 bp, 8 predicted proteins | sample PopdelMetagenome_19_FD_205665 | JGI IMG/M metagenome (GOLD analysis project Ga0325403, IMG submission 205665) | Populus deltoides microbial communities from Bellville, Georgia, United States - Xylem-PdKOR-R4 | ecosystem: Host-associated > Plants > Phyllosphere > Stem > Wood/Secondary xylem...
AATATTAGAGAAAGATATAAGAAAATGGGCATGGTTTTTTAATAGATGAAAAATATTTAATTTTGATCAATAAATTTAATTTTATCTAATTTTTTTTCTTTCTAATTATCAATAATTTAAATTTAACTATACTTATACTACTAATTAATAACATATTGGGTACAAAATAGGTAAAAGTAACCCTCCTTTGCATCATTTATAGGTTGAATTACCACTCTCCTCCCACTTTTTTTGATGTACAACGTTAAAATAAATATATAATTTCGCATTTAAAATTTTATTTAATAACACAGAAAAGAAATAAAACTTTTTTACGAAAAGAAAAACCAAAATAGAAATTTATTTTTTCGAAATTGAGGAATTTTCTCAAAAACCTAGATTCTGCCATGTCCAGGAAGTCTAAACAGGGTTAAACTTGACTTGTACTTGGGCCCATAATAGTATGATCTTCTTCACGAAATAAATATGGGCCTTAACGTTGAGCTGGCAACTAAAAAATGAAAAAAACACACACAGATTATAAAGGCTCCTTCCTCTCATACAAGATCAACGAAACCTTAAAACAAACAAACCTCCTCTAGGGTTTCACAGTAAAAATTGTCAGGTTATCAAACAATGCACAGGTCTGCAATTTCACGCCTTAGAGCTCTCAAGGTCAGTTGTTTGAAACCCAATGCAACCTAATTTCTTTTTTGTTCTCGAGAAAATTCTTCAAGATTGAATATCTCTCGCCCTCTCTCTCTGTTTTTTTTTTAAGACAAAAATGAGGCTAAAGTGAATGCTTGACTTGATTAATTACATCGATTAACAGTTGAAGTGCAAACTCTCGCCTAAAATCCTTTGCTAAACAAATCTAACCCATAATGTTTTTTCAAGTTAGATTACTGTTTTCTGTATAGTTTAGCCTAATTAGACTCCATTTTTTTTTTGCCTTGAATGTGGAAAAAGTCGATTATAGGATAGAGCTTTTATGATAATGTGACAGGTAGCTCGGATGATGTTTTTATAATTTTCTTGAGTAGATTAACTTTGCATCCTGCAAATACAATTGGGAGTTTGTGGCTTAATTAGTGGGCTATTGGTATTTTTATTTTCCTTCTTTTCTTTACCTAATGCAGTTGATATGGTTGATTTGACTAAAACGTGACACTGTCTTCCTTTTTAATGGTATTTGCATGAATAGGGTTGTGCCGGCAATTTGGGAACCACCCGGTATGCTACTTCAACTGCAGTAGCTTCTAGGCCATCCTCACCTGGCTTCTTTAGCTGGCTGACTGGAGAACAGGCTAGCTCTTTTCCTCCCTTGGAAGTACCGCTTGCCGGTGTTGCCTTCCCACCCTCATTGCCTGATTACGTTCAACCAGGAAAGGTTGAATCAAAAGTTCTGGAAAATGGTTTGATGATAGTCTCGGAAGCATCATCGGTATGCTCCTATTGTTTTTAACCATTCTATGCTTTATTTTACTGTACTCTGAGTTTCCTTTATGAGTGAGTTATAATTATTAGTTTCATTTGTTTTGTAATCTTAAGAAGCTTATTTGGTTGGTTTATTAGAATCCTGCAGCCTCAGTAGGATTATATCTTGATTGTGGTTCTGTCTATGAGACCCCCATTTCATGTGGAGCCACCCATTTGCTTGAAAGGATGGCATTCAAGAGTACTAGAAACAGGAGTCATTTGCGCATTGTCAGGGAAGTTGAGGCAATCGGGGGTAATGTAGCAGCTTCAGCATCTAGAGAACAGATGGGGTACACTTTTGATGCTCTTAAGACATATGCTCCTGAGATGATAGAGCTGCTTATTGATTGTGTAAGGAATCCTGTCTTCTTGGATTGGGAAGTTAATGACGAGGTAATCATCTTAGATCTTGCCTTTCTTTCCCATTCTGATCTAGTTAAAATGTGATTGCCAATGTTGTTGTTCATAATTCTCCAATGGTCCTTAGTAGGTTCCTTTCTGTTATTTATATATTGTCTTAGGTTTTGATGGATCTGTGTCCTTGGATGCTTTAATCCTAGATGATGCATCTCCATAGCTGTATATTGATTTATTTTATATTTTTACTATAATGTGCATGATATCATCCACTAAATTACATGCATCCACCATTCCACCCTGCAGGTGAGGCAAACATATTTATTTCTAAACGTTGAATTTTTATTTCTAAATCTCAATGTATTTTTATATATATTAAAAAAGTTGTACTACCAAGTGACAAGTTGACTACTTTTTAAATCGTTTCTGGGCGCTCTGTTGTAGACCATGCTTTCTGCATTTGTAAACTCTTATCTATGTTTGCACTGCTTCACAAATTTTCTTTATGTTTCTTTTGTATTTCACTTGCGCTGTTGAAGAATGATGGACATTTCTTAGGATATTCTGTAGTTTCTGTGTCTGATACATTTAGTTCATGTTTGTGGGCCACACTTGAGTGTTGCTCTCTGTCGATTTTCAACCATAACTGATGCCTGCATTTTACCTGCCCACACTTACTCGTCCTTGTTAGAGTCTGCACCAAATGTCTTGATTTTATTAATAGTCCAATGTTTTGTCTGTACAGCTGAAAAAGATGAAAGTTGAAATTGCAGAGCTCTCTAAAAATCCCGAAGGCTTACTGCTGGAGGCTATCCATTCTGCTGGTTTTCTTGGTCCATTGGCGAATCCTCTCTTGGCTCCAGAATCATCACTAGACAGACTGAATGGTGACATTTTAGAGGAATTTGTGGCTGTAAGACCATGGAACTTTATGAATACTGAACATTTGTTAATATGCTATGCACCCTTTTACATTCATTAAACTTTGTGCTCTCCTCTCTGTCTATTCTTTTACTTATTGATTTCTGATGTGGAATTTTAGAAGCATTACACAGCTCCTAGGATGGTCCTTGCTGCATCCGGTGTTGAATTTGAGGAGCTCATCTCTGTTGCGGAGCCACTGCTTTCTGACCTCCCACGGGTTCCATGCACTGATGAGCCAAAATCTTTGTATGTTGGAGGGGATTATCGCAAACAAGCTGCTTCACAGGTCTATATTATTTAGCTCCCATTGGTTATCTTTTACCTTCTCTTTTTTTTTTTTTTTTTTTCCCATCATTAATATAATTTATATTTTATTTATCCAAATTTTATTTTAATGGTACTTACATGTGTGACTTCTTATGAGGCCAGTTGGCACATGTTGCTCTAGCTTTTGAAGCCAGTGGGGGATGGCATAAAGAGAAAGATGCTATAATGCTGACTGTTCTTCAGGTTCTGCGTGTTGACTTTGCTCTCTTAGTTTGTGCATGGAATTGTCTTTCTTCATGTTGCCTTATACATCCTATTTTTAGCGTATCAGTTTTGCATTTCATTAGAACAAATGTAGTGTATAAAAGTCATAATACTATTTACAGATGCTTCTGGGAGGTGGTGGCTCATTCTCTGCAGGGGGGCCTGGAAAAGGGATGCACTCACGACTTTGTAAGTTGCATATTTGCTCCTCTCTATTGTTACTATAGCCTAATTACTTGCTTTTGTACCATTTAGCTCTCTGACTTCTGTGTAATTTTTCCAGTTCCTGCATGTTATACCAAAATGTTAGTTCATGCTTGCTTTTTTTTTAATGCATTTGAACACAGATCTCCGTGTCTTGAGCAAGTATCCAGAACTCCAATCTTTCTCTGCATTCAACAGCATCTTCAATAAAACTGGATTGTTCGGCATCTATGCTAGCTGTGTAAGACCAATGGCATATGTAATTTTGTGTTTAAATTTTTCCTGATGAACTATGCTGTTCTGGTTTTTTTTTGTTTTTTTGGAAACACTTGTGAGAGTTTTGTGCACATCCTTGCTTGTGTGCACTTTTTACTTGAGATCCTTTTGTTGCCTAACTTTGATGTTGGTAACAATACTTGTCTGGCTTTTCTGTTCATGATGTGCATGCTATCATACATAGCCCTTGAGTGACATAATGCATACTGTCAGTACATATTAAGCTCATTTGTTTTTGCGTTTCAAAAGCACTTTTGAAAAATTTTAATTTTTTTTTAATTTTTTCTTTGCTTCAAATTATCTTTTTATGATGTTTTCAGATTGTTTTGATGTGTTGATGTCAAAAAAATAAATTTTAAAAAATGAAAAAAAATATTATTTCGATGTATTTCCAAGCGAAAAGCACTTTAAAAAGCAACTGTTACCACAATACCAAACGGGCTCAAGTCTGTTAATTGCTTATAAATTAGTTGGGTGGGGATAACCTTGCAGAAGTTTACAATATATATATATATATATATTTTATATGGATGCTGTTGATGGTACTCAAAGCTTGACGTCTTTCATTGAGTTCAGGGCCCGAACTTTGTGCATAAAGCAGTTGATTTAGCAGTGGCGGAACTAATTGCTATTGCTACACCTGGACAAGGTTTCCCTTTTGCACCTCATTTTGTGTATTGTATAGGCTACTTCTGCCTCTGCAGCGTTCTTGATAGAGCCCCCCCCCCCCCCCACTTCTTTATGTTGCAGTTACCCTGGAACAGCTTAATCGTGCTAAAGAGTCCACAAAATCTGCAGTTCTGTTTAATCTTGAATCTAGGGTACTCTCTCCCTCCCTCTCTCTCTTTCTCTCTCTAGGCCTTTGTGTTTGCTATGTCTAGGGCCTCTTGGCCATTGCACTTCACTGTACCCTCTCAATACCTCTGTTCTAGTTTGTTTTGTAGTTTCTTTTTGTTTATTATGGTTATGATTGTGCTTGGCACAGATGATTGTAGCTGAAGATATTGGGAGACAGTTTTTGACTTATGGAGAAAGGTATTGGAAGAGCATTATGCACCCTTATTCTCAATTTACAATTCTGTGATAAGAGATCGTCACCTTCTTTTTTTGGTATTCTTGCATCTTTATACTGGCGTTGTATGCATGTAAACAAGCATGCCTTTCGGAATATGCCCACACTATTAGGTTCCCTCTCATTGTAGTTATCTTCTGGAGAGTGTGAAGAATTTGTCCCAAAATTTGTAGCGGTTTGGCAATCAAAGCATCAGGTTTCTTTTTTGAATCAGTGTGTTCCATAATTCTGATTAAAGTTCAACAATTATTTTGAGAAACTCATTTCTTTGGTGGAGAAGAGGGGGATGTTGCAGGGCAAAGCCTTACCCCTTCATAACTAGATCTATATAACTAGATTTCAGAATTTCTTGTGGATTATTTTGTTATTGACAGTAAAGAAAGGCTTCTTGAAGTGGGGGGCAAGAAGTATTTGAAAATATTCTGTTCTTATATTATTTTTTGCATAAAGTGTCTGCTCTCCAGATTCAAACTTGTGCTTTGTGTTTGAAGATTGCGCACCAGCAAGGGCTCCTAGAATTTAGAACAGTGGATTTTACCTTTGGAAAAATGCACCCTTTTAATTTGCTGTTAATTTTGCCCAAGGAAACGAATTTAAACCTCATTTTGGTGATATGACTATTTGTCATCTTCTCAGGAAGCCTGTGGAACACTTTCTGAAGGTTGTGGATGAAATCACATTGGATGACATTACTTCCATTGGACGCTCGCTAATTAGGTCACCTCTAACAATGGCATCTTATGGGGATGGTAATGCCTAATTTTCAATTGTGACTGAAAGGAAATGTCTAATTTTCAGCAAGTTATTGGATGTTTCGGTTGGTTGGCACTATAATCGCATTGTAACTTTTTTGTTCTTTGGTGGCAGTCCTTAATGTCCCAAGCTATGAGAGCGTTAGCTCCAAGTTCGAACGGAGAGGAAAGTAAGAAGCTGTACTATCGGCCATCATCTCTGGACCAACTGGCAACGTTGGAGCCCTTCTCATTTTGTTTCAATTGTTGAATAAAGGAATTTGGTAAAGAAACTTGTCCATATGAATAGGGAGAAATACAATCCATGGAAAACTATAACCAACAGATTTGTGAAATGACCTGTTCGGAATTTGGATGGATCATGAGTGTTCATGTCCATGATTATTGATCATGGAAAGTTTTGGATATTAGTTTTCTTCTGTTACCTTAATTCTACTTCAAATGGAAGTGAAGGAAATTGAGCTATGATTTGTTATTTAGATATACCAAATAAAAACTCACGATCCTGTCTCTTTGTTTGTTCTTGCCTCGACGACTGGTCTATTGTGTTTACTTAATTTAGCACAATTGTACGGGATATGAACAAATTAATTACTACATCAAATATTTTCTTTTATAGTTCCTCGTGCTAAATTTGTTGCAATACCCAATCGCGTTACTAGGCAATGTCGAATCTGTTCTGATTGTTCCGAACAAACGAATGACTCCGTAATGACAAACTAAATTAACCAAGGAAATTTTGAGTAAGAGATACTCTTTACTAATTGAAGTTGCTAAACACAATTATTCTAGTGCTTCTAATGCCCGTATGCATTTTTTTTTTGAGAGGGTGTATGAAAGTGATATTGATTGTTTTTTTAAAGTATTTTTTATTTATAAATATATTAAAATAATAATTTTTTATTTTTTAACATTTATTTTTCATACCAGCACATCATAAGACACTTGGTTAAACAAAAAAAAAGGAAATTTTTGGCCAATCTCTATTAAGGCTGCAATCTCAAACGAAGGTTTAAAAATGATAGAGAAAGAGTGTACATATAGTGTCATTCTCCATCTTCCTATATAAGAGAAGAAGAACTGTCATCTTGTTGAACCTCACAACAGGCTTTAAGGAAATGGAAGAAAAAGGATTGAATCGTTGAAATGACTTGCAGGTTATTGGCAAGATGCTTGCTAGAGGTTGCCATCCTAATATTGTAATTAACTCGCAACATCTTGATTCTCTCAAGAGGAATGGGAGAGCTGCTGAAGCTGTGGATTTGCATGAAAAAACTTAAAACACCAAGGTTTAACTGCTGATTCCATGACATATCCAGTGCTTGAACGATTGCAAAGTCGTTCACATAGAAATGTTAAGAGTTTGCAGGCAAAATCCAATCATAGGTTGGGTTGTTGGCTCTTTAAAGTGAGGAAGATGATCATAACGGCTACCTTAAAGTTGGTGGGAATAGAAATATCCTGCTTCTAATTCAATGACTGATGATGACCAATTTCCTGGATGCTTTTTCCTGAGCAAGATTAATAATTAGTACACTGCTCCTTTAAAAGAATTCCTTCCTAATTACTGCATAACAAGTAATAAATTGATATATGAAAGGGTTGCAACTTAGGCTGAAACTGAGGAGACCAAAACTGACAAAAAGGGTGAAATTAGAGCCAAAATCAATCAAAATACTTGGAATTAAAACAGAGTTTCATGTAAGTTGGCCTAAAATCAGGACCAACAACTTAACAGTGATTTTTGACTTCGTTAGTGGCATCATCTATAAGAGTTAGAATAAAAACTACTTCATTCCTTTTATATATTTCTAAATTTTATCCATTATTGACAATTTAGAAATGTCAAGAGATAAAAGAGTGATTAATCTCTCTATCATCAGTGTTGTAACCCAATTTTGGCCCATTGGCTTTTAATTTAATTTTTACAGGGTTTAAAATATAAAATTAAAAGATTAGAGATTTATTTCGATGAAAAGTGTGATTTGTTAACTTGCGTGAAAATTAAGGACTACAATGTGCTTTTGTCATTCTATCTTTATCTTCAAGATAATTCCTATCTTCAAGATAATTCGTATCTTCAAGATAATCCTTGTCTTCAAGATAATGATAGTTATCCACTTTTAAATTTGATTCTTAATCAAATTCAAACTTTTAAAAAAAGAATGAGTTTGATTGAAACTTGGTTTCTCACACGCGAAGAGACTTTGACACTATAAATAGAGATCTCAGGGTATGAAAAAGAAAGTGGAGGAAACCCGAGAAGAAATCTATTACCAGAAACCTAAAAAAAATTAAAAAAAACATTTACAAAAAAGAGAGGATGCGACCGAATCTTAGACTAGCCGCTGCTGCCCCATCCCCCCAGCTTTTTCCTCTCTTATTCCTTGGTCTCAAACCAGCCATACATTCCCCCTCCTCGGCATTTTCCTTTTTCTTCCTTCCCTCCCCGCCAACCGAAGCCTTACCCCATCAGCAGCTTTCTTTCTTCCTCGGCCATTTACCTATAGCAACGGAGAATCAACACCCGAAAACCCAATGGTTCGAGCCACAGGCAGCTGCAAAACAGAGACAGGTTTTTCTCTGAACTTAGCTGCAACAACAACCCCTTCTCTTCGGCCCAGCATTTAGAGCAACACCAATATCGCAGCGCAATAACAACAAACAACGTCGCCTCCTCCTCTCATCATTCAGCTTCCTCCTTACGTCCAGCCACCACACCAAAGTCCTGTGATGTAGCTTCTTGTCCTCCAGTGGTGCAGCTTTTTCTTCCATAGACACGGTGAGCTTTGGAAAGCAATATCAACTCCTTTTTCTTCTACATTCGCGACGTCCACACTAGTAGACTCACGGTGCAACTTTTTCTTCACTAGAAGGAACCTCGCGTCTTCATCAACACAGTAACAGTGGCGGAAGATCTTCCTTCCAGCAGAAAAAACAGCACCTTCTTCTCCAGCCATTGATAGCAGAAAATTCTTCCAGCCTCTATTAAAGCAACATAAGAAACTCTCCTTCATGACAACAACTTGTCCTCGCCATGAGCAGCAGGCCGGATCTTCAACTGAGAGCAGCGCCAGATCGTCTCCCTCAGCTGCGCCTCCAAGTCGCAGCAATGCTAGGTGAGTTCTCCTTCTTTCTCTGTTTGCTAAAATTAATTAGCATATTACTGTTACTTGCATGCGTGAATTGTTCACGCATGCATGCAACAGTGGCCACACTGGGTCACTGGTTTGGACCAGTGACCCGACTTTTTTTAGTTTTGAGACCGGGATACATAAATAAAAAGAAAAAATAAAAAAATAGTTTTCATTTCTTTTAATACAGAATTTTACAGATTTATTTACTGACGCCAGAGTCAGAAATACCGTACTTTTTAAGTTACAAAATATTTACCAACGCCAGAGTTGGAAATATTCATAGGTGGATATTCACTGACGCTAGAGTAGGGAATATTACAGGATGACCATAAGAACATAACACAAACAAAACCTTTAGCAATTTTAGACAAAACCATCAATGCAACCTACCTCAGGTAGGACGCTAAATGGGTGATAGCATCTTCCCTTTCGCGTAACCAGTCCCGGACCATAGAATCTCTGTTGACCAGTTAGGGTTCCTAGTGATCATAATACTTGGTGGCGACTTCTTAAACAAGACCTTTTCCCCAAAAAGAACAAGATGTCAGATATCTGTTCTTTTTCCACTCGAGATTAGTTTTTAATCGATCGCCGCGACGTCCGGGTGTGACAGAATGACGACTCTACTAGGGCCCTTTAGGACTAAGCTTTGTTTTTTTGTCTTTTTATTGATAAAAATGTTTGTTGTATTGTGTTTTTGTTGTTGTGTTGTTTGTGTTTATCAAGTTTTATTTTTGTTCGTTTTACTGTTTTAGAATGCATAGTTATTCATTGTTTATCATGCAGATATATTGGATATAGATCTAAGGCCTTCATATATCACTCATCTTTAAATTACATGTGGTATCAACTTTAAGATAAGTGGAGGAGTAACGACACCCTAGTGGCTTTAGCCTGGGTAAGGTTTGCGAAACTATCAAACTCTCGCATGATTGTTTGCTCGACAGTGGTTGATATGCCGAACTGATATTAATCAGGGCCTCTATCTTCACGCTGCTTGTAAACCTTATATCAACCTTTCGAGGACAGTCACTAAGCATGCGAAAGACCTTTGAGATTAGATAACAAAATTACCCTAATGCATTTAATGACTAGAACCTAGCCTTTAAGTTGATCCCTGCGTAATTTCACTGAGATAAGCTTAAACGTGTAAGCATCCTTATTACAGGGCTTTCGGGTGACATAATGGCCGCTATTCCTAAGATAAACAACTGTTGAGTATGGACTCAAGTCTGAATCCTTGCAAATGACAGAGGGAGACTGCCCTAGACTGGATGTCGGTGAGATACCGCTACTCAAAACATTAAATGCATAATGAAAGATACCAAGAATGTGGCTGAAAGCTCAGATGACAAAAGGCTAAACAGATCTCCTCTCGGCATTGCAATGTATATCGGATCTAACCACACATGCAAAGAATAACGATCGTTATGTCACCCCCCAAAAGGCGAATCCATACCCAATATGTTGTATTTATCTTCATGCATGTTTGAACATACACTTATGAACTGTCATAATACCGCACTCAAAGTGAAATATAGTCCCCCATTAAAAAGCACCCTTAACACGCGGTTGCGAAAAGAAAAAAAAGGGAAATGAAGAAAAAGCCCAATTGGAAGCCTAATACCGAAAGAGATAGAAAGTCTTAGAGAAGAAGTCGCAAGGCTTACTAGCCTACTCAAAAAGGCTTTGAGATCTAAACCTGAAGAAGCAAAATTTACAGCTCAGCTTGAACCTATGCTTGTAAATTCACAGAATCTGGGGGTAAATGAGGTGTCTCAACAAGCTATGTATTCCTAATTTGCTCAACCAGCATATCTCATGAGAATGTCATATACCATTGACCTTACAATAAAGGAATCTCAAGAGAACAAGATGGTAAAAGAAGATGGCCTGGACAAATGGGCTGCCTTGGAACAAAGGCTGAGGGCATTTAAGGGAACTAGCCTACATAACCATATAAAAGCTGTCGAGATGTGTTTGGTACCTAACGTAGTCATTCCAAAGAAGTTTAGAGTGCCAGAATTCGTCAAATACATAGGAACTCAATGCCCTATAACTCATCTCAAGGCATACTGCAACAAAATGGTTGAGGTAGTCTATGACAAGAAACTGTTGATTCACTTCTTTCAAGACAGTTTGAGTGAAATTGCCTTTACTTGGTATATACGGTTGGACAATATCAAGATAAAAAAGTGGAATAGGCAATATAAGTTCAATATGGATGTGGGCCATGATAGGTCAAGCTTGTAAGCTATGGACAAGGACAACAAGGAGTCCATAAGAGAATACACTCGAAGGTGGCGTGAGACTGCCGCATAGGTTAATCCTTCTTTGTTGGAAAAGGAGATGATCAATTTGTTTGTCAGCATTTTCAAGGCCCCGTAGTTTGAATACTTGATTGGAAGCTCTACACAATATTTTTTTGACCTGGTTACCATAGCTGAGAGGATTGAACAAGCTATCCGCTTAGGAAGGATTGCTGACTTAACTGAGGAGAAATGTTTCACTAGAGAAAAAAAGAAACTGAGGTTCATAATATTGAAGGTGAATACGAAGGCGAGAGAAAGAGCTACCAAAACAAAAACATCTAGATATCACTCGTCCTGAAGACAAAGCTACAGTGTCACTAGGCCAAGACTGGTCTATGTGTGACCCTAACTGACTATTGGAAAGGTGCCCTTATCGAGGAGTTCATAAAAGAGGGATGTTTGGAAGATTCCAGAAATTTCAATTGATGGTTGCTAAGTGTTTAGCCCTTTTATGTGTCTCCTTGCTAATAATATAGAGGTCTTTGTTGCTTTTTTTTTAGGATTTTCAATGAAATAAGGAGTTTGTCCTTCAATTGTGTCTCTTCCTTTGATTTACAACCAAAATATCTTAAAGGGGGTTCCCTCTAAAAACTCACAAATACATTTTTGAAGCCTCACGTGATCTTATAGACGCAATTAATCTCTTTTACCAAAATCAGTTTCCCCATTGGAATTTTGAAATTTGAACTTGCATTTTGATTTCAAAAATAATTTGGTGTTTATTTAAAATGATATTCTACTTGTAGAATAACACATGAATCAAGCAACTCTTTCATTGAGGTGACTAAACTCTGAACCAAAATGCACAAATAGAAAATGAACTGTCATCCTCACACCATGACTCTTGCGACATGTTGTTTTAAATGTATGAATAATGGTATGTAGTGAACTCGTTGCTCATAGACTCATGAAATGCATCTCTTTGCAAAGACCAAACCATCACATTGGACGAGGCAAAAGTTTATTGATCTTAACTGCTTGCGTTTGAAATGAGGAAATGCTATCTTTGTTATTCCTTTCACATTCTAAAAAGTATATCCCTTGCAGTCCTTTTTTGAGCTTGAATAATTTTTATTTCATGAAAAATCTCGACTAGGATCAGACCCCACACTGGGGGCAAGTGAAGATTTCAATGAGAAAAGATGAAAAAACCGTGAGAAAGCCGAAAAGGCAAAAGAGCCCAAGAAACTCAATGACCAGGAGGCATGCCTAAATCACAAGAAAGAGTAATAACCAAGATAAAGTGAGTATGCCCTAGAAAAGCAATGAAAAAAAGAAAAAAGGTGAATTAAATAAAAGCAGTAAAAAAAAAGGAATGCACAAAGAGTCGAATTGCTGATAGTGATCCTCAATCTTTGAAACCCTGAAACACTCTTTGAGCCTTATAATCTTTTCTTTCATAACCAAAAACCTCAATCTACATTACGTGCCTGTAGAAGTACTTTCTAATCAAGCAAGCAAGCAACCTAGATTAATAATCAATGCTCTCAAAATGCAAAGAGTACATCTTTATTAGAGTCATGACATTGAGAACAAGCTATTCATTATTATTCATGTTGATAAAATAAGTGTTAAAAAAGAGACAAGTTTTTCTCAAACAAAATCTCGAGCTTTTTCTCGAGCCCTTCACTTTGGAAACCCATAAGAAACAGAAGGTTACCTCATGATGTACTTTCACCAAATACAATATTGCCAAATACAAAAGCAAATAATCTCTTTTCCAAGAAAAACCCAAGGAGTTGCAAGATTTCAAAAGCAAATGCTTTTAAACTTATATCAAAACAATTTTTGTTTTTAAAATGCAAGATCAAGATTCATTATGGACAAATATTCCTTCACCAAACTGAAAATGGGAGAAATGTGAAAATGGTCGCTTAAAAAAACCATTATTTAGTAGAGTTGTAACCCAATTTTGGCCTATTGGCTTTTAATTTAATTTTTACAGGGTTTAAAATGTAAAATTAAAATATTAGAGATTTATTTCGATGAAAAGTGTGATTTGTCAACTTGCGTGAAAATTAAGGATTACAATGTGCTTTTTTCATTCTATCTTTATCTTCAAGATAATCCCTATCTTCAAGATAATTCATGTCTTCAAGATAATCCTTGTCTTCAAGATAATGATAGTTATCCGCTTTCAAATTTGATTCTTAATCAAATTCCAACTTTAAAGAAGAGAATGAGTTTGATTGAAACTTGGTTTCTCACACGCGAAGGGACTCTGTGATTAGTACTTAAAAGTGTATTTTTATCAAGGTTTTATATCATCATTTTGCACTTGAAGTATCAATAACTCCTTAACTAAAGCATGTTTTATAATAACATATCTAATAATATAAGATACCTTTAATTTATGGTAAGTGTTCATCTTAAATGCAGG
>Ga0325403_1004177_pt1 | contig 13401 bp, 13 predicted proteins | sample PopdelMetagenome_19_FD_205665 | JGI IMG/M metagenome (GOLD analysis project Ga0325403, IMG submission 205665) | Populus deltoides microbial communities from Bellville, Georgia, United States - Xylem-PdKOR-R4 | ecosystem: Host-associated > Plants > Phyllosphere > Stem > Wood/Secondary xylem...
TATCAATTTTTAAAATACAAAACCAAACAGAGCATCAATGATGCTCGGTCATTTAAGAAAAAGGAAACGAACAAACAATATAATGGCAATGACTAAAAGGAATTTCCATGCAGTGATGATAATTTACTGAAGAACCCGTTGCACACAACCATACTTATTCCAAACAACAAATTTTCATTCCTGAATATTGACTCGAGTACAAGTTCAATACATGTACACCCTTTTTTACTTAACAAATAAAAAGATTAAAAAGAGAGTCAAATAATCACAGATGAGATACATTGTGACCAAATAAAAGAATTTGTGCTGCCAACTGCCAGAGACTACAATCTGGTATCAATAAAAGAGGCAAAAGTTGATTCAAAGTGAAAAAACACGGGCAAAACTCACTCTTCAGGCATAATCACAACCAATCACGATACTAATCACAGCTACATTCCATCAAGGAGTAAATAGTGAAATGCTAGACGTAACAAGCCAGGCATGGTTCACCAATGAAAGCACGGTTTTTCAACAGAGCAGTCAAGACCATAATGATTTGAGGAAATTTGAGTTAGAGAGCACAAAAGGGTAGAGAAATAATTCCCTTCAATGGACTTGATCTCTAGAATAAATCAAATTTCTTCTTCTGCATGTCCTGCTTCCATTTTGGCATTTTATAGAATGCTTCTTTTGTCACCCCAAAAATAGTTTGGAACTCCTCATCTGATAGATATGCCTGAAAAATCAAAGACAAAAATAAACCCTGAATACCAATCCAGAAAACAAACTCAAGTAACAGCATCGAGAATAGGACCAACTTCTCTGCGTTTAAAATCAATCCCTTTTACAGGATTGTCAGAGTGAGCCTTTAGTTGATCATAACGGAATGTACTTTGACCATTCCCATCATCACTCTCCCCATGCTCTGTATCTTGCTTTCTTTCTGAATCCTCTCCTCCATTGCTTTCAGATACAGATGCAGTTTCTTCCATTTCCTTGACTTCCGCAACTCCTTCAGAACCCTCTGCTTCAAATAATGTTTCACTCTTCACTTCAGCTACAAGTGTTGAAGCTTAAAATGTCTTAGATTGTTCATCTCATATATACACATATGAGATCAAATTAAATTGAAGGATCTCAGCAGAAAAATATACTCTTGCAGAATAAGATGCATACATTTTAAAAGCAACTGTTATTTCTTCATATTTAAGATACAATCATCAGAAACATGCAAAAAGAAAATTTTTTCTTACCAGGAAGGTTAGTTTCTGAGGGAGGACTACGAGAAGGAGAGGTTTCAGGTGTTTGCTTCTTTTCAGCAGTAAGAACTGATGAAAGAGCAGCAACAGCTGCTCTTCTCTGTGATCCCTGACCGGTTCCAGATGGCCTCGGACCAGTAGTTTTCAATCCCGGGGATGAATTGAATGCAGAGGATAAGGCAGCTAAAGCAGAAGCTCTCTGTGTTGCTCCTCCTTGATTTGACCCGTTGGACCTATCCTGCTCCTCACATCACATGCACCTCATTAGGCCGGAAGTTGATTCATTGGATGAATTCATAACACATACATACATGATAAACCATCATTATTGGGTACAAGGGCTTTTATGATACAAACATGCTTTGAAGAAATTGCAAGAAATACATGTAAATAAACAGAAGTCAAACAAGCATAAGCTAATGTCAGAACAAGACATCCAAATGCAAATTCTGTGCGGAAACAAACAAAAATGATCGGCAACAGATGCTTGTAAACCCACAAAAGGTGCATAGACAATGCTTTGTGCCCAACAAATTTCCATCTAACTCCATTCAAACCAAATGACTTGGAATTATGGAAATTATTGGGGGGGGGGGGGACAAAATAGTCAATTACACAGATTTTATTATCTGTAAAACGCAGCCTCCATGGTCTTATTAAGAACGTGAAGGACAAAAGGGCCATACTCTTCCTTACAGTTGGTTTGGCAGGGAGGTTTGTTCAGAAAATATGAGAAATGTTTATTACAGGAAAAAAGAAGCAACACACTAAATATAGAAATACACATACACACAGTAACCAAAAATTAGTGAAGATGGGTGATACTGATACAGACAAGCAACATGCAGCTAACACTGAAAGAGAAAGAAAGCAGACATCTAAGAGAGTCAGAGAAAAAAGATGAAAGGCAATTTATCAAAATCTTGTTGTATGAAAAACTTATTTACCAGATGTGATGACTTCCCAGATGATGGGTTGAAAGCAGAAGATAAGGCAGCTAAAGCTGAAGCCCTTTGGGTTGGTCCTCCTTGATTTCCGTTGGACCTTTCCTGCAAAAAAATGCACGTTGTTGTCAACATCAACACCACATGTAAGATACAACTTCATTCACACATACAGGGAGAACAAGAAAAGCGAGTAAATGACAACTTGGAATGCAAATCCTATTCTTGACTGACAGTCTCCTATAACCAGATAATTGCTCAGTAAAAGATGTATGCCTCGCAATTGGGGGTCGGGGATGTGGGGAAAAAAGGATACGCGTCAATTAAAATAGAGAGAATAAGAACGAGAAGAACGGAAACAAAACAAAAACAAAAGGTGCAAAGGACATAATGTCAACATAATTTGTGGGATTGATGAGAAGAAATGTAGCCAGAAGAAGCTACTTACATTATGGAGAAAGAGCATGGGAGAACAGGATTACAGAAAAGTCTGATCATATTATTGTGGTAAAAGATAAAGACATCTCATAATAAAAGACAATATATTACTTTAAATAAGAAGCATTCAAACAAAATTAGGTGCATAATTATCTATCCATCACCAAGTTATGCACCAGCATTAAGCAACGTATTTACCTCCACAACATGATGTCCTAGCCCAAAGAGTAGTGCGGCCTTCTTTTGGAATGAGTTTCCTTGAACCTGTAATGCAAGGATGAAGTTTTTAAACATACAATCAAACGATAATGTATTGAACAAGCCATAAATGTAAACAATGAGAGTTTTCAATGAAGCATTAACCTTTAGAGGGACCAAACAACGTGTGCTTTTATCTTTATTTCCTTTCCTTTTCTTATTTTTTTTTCCCATTTCACAAATGAAACATCCAGATGCCGGGCTCCAAAGTCCCAGCGGGACTAAAGTCTTTTTGTCTTGGTTCTATTTCTTTCTAACAAAATGTTCTTGTATTGGAGAGAGAACAGAAGGTTAAACAATTGCCAATGGATCAATATTACAGTTTTCCTTTCACCTGTATTATATCCATAAATTTACATGCTGCTACGATTTTCTAGATTCTATGCACTAACCAGTATCTATTTCTAAAATCTATCAATAAATGCTTCTCATCTTGTTCCCATTGGTATATTTAAAAGACTTGTGATTCTATCCTTGTCTAGGAGATTAACTTCCCACAAGCTTCTTCCTGATGCCTCAAGTTCTCACTTTCACCACCTACATTCGTTCAGTTTTGTGTGTTTTTTATGAGACTTGCCAAGCTTGAATAAGTTCGTGTTAAGCTTTGGAGATAACTATATAGGCAATCAATGATCAGCTTGTACATTGAAACAACTCAACTATTTCAACCAAGCTTCAGTCAACACTAGTTGGGATTGACTGCGAGGATTTGCATAGCCCTTAGTTAACTACCAAGCTAAGCCTTCTGTGAGTAATTCAAACTACATTTTCTATTATCTCCCACCCAATCACAAGACTTCTGGGAATTTTTCCGCAAGGCACGCCCAACACCAACCTCAACTCTAAATTTTCCACTCATGACATTCTGAATTTTCTTATTCCCAATAACAATTTCTCAATAGTGAGAAAATAAATTAATATAAATTGAGAAAAGATAAATAATGCTGATGCAGTACATACAGTGGCTTTTATGGGATCCCATGAAAAGTATGTTGTGAAGAATGATGGTTCATTTCCTTCAGTAACTTTATACAGTGGCACATTTGGAGACAAACCATCCAGAGACACAGCCATCTCAATGTATTTCTGCAAGGAAAATATACTGTAAATAACATTGACAGGAAAAATCTAACAAAAGTGGAACAGGTTAAGCACTACCTGGCCGATGTCAAAAACATTTTGCTTTTCTTTGGGATCTACAGATTGGCCAACCCAAACACACACTTCTGCGTGTGTATCAAGTATCAAGATATCCTCAGTCAACAAGTCATCTTGCGAGAAGTTGTAAACTTCCTCGACCTGCTCAATTGAACATGAGAAGCCTCTAAGAAGCTGCATAGAAAGAATTTTGTACTGCACTTAAAGTCTAGAACTCACCTGAAATTTCCCTGGCAGTCCACATAGCAGTGAAAATGATCATAAAAAAGCCCAGTTAGAATGTTATCTCAACTACTTCAAAATCTCAGATGCCAGCTTCAATCTGATTTATCTCAAAGAAAATTAAATGGAACTTACAGGGTATCAGCCAAGATTCAGAATTAGAAATGTCACCTTTATTAAAGGAGAATGTGAACAAGTGAGGATCTCTGACAGTTTCTGGAGAAAACTTTTTGCTGGTGTAACTTTGTTTGCCTCCAAGGGCAAACCAAAAGGCTGAGCTTTCAGTTCCTTCTTTAGCATGTTTCAAAGCAACTCCTGGCTGAATTTGTAAGGCAAATGATAGTAAGAAGAAGTTCAAATAAAAGACAAATATGGCAGAAGAGGATTTTAACCAAATTTGTAGTCAAGACTTCAAGCCATTGACATTCTTCCTATAGTGACAGCATATTTCAACAAAACCAAAATTCTACAATTCCAGAAAGGATAATACCTTCAAAAATTCAGCAATTTTTGCAGCTAACTGCTGCTGCTCAAAGGTGCTTTGATTCCCATGCCAGGTGAAAATTGATGAGCCAGATTGCAGAAGGAAGCACTCAGCAGAGTTCAATGACGTTGCCACCTGAAATAGAGTAATGCATTGGGGTATATGAAACTGTTAGTTCTACTCCTTTTCTTTTACCAACGATGGATGCAATTAGATAATATGACTATATTTGAAATGCTTTTCAAGAAATTTGAAAAAAGTTTTCCTTTTCACGTTTTAAAGAAAAACTAGATAAACTTTGAATTGTTTAGAAGTGAGAAAGGTCATTGTTTCTAAAACTGTAACAGACTTTGTTGACCATAATGAATAGAAGAATTTGTCTCCAAATTACAAACATACTGAAAACAACTTTGCATCATGTTATATTTTATTGCATCATGTTTCTAAAACTGTAACAGACTATGTTGACCATAGTGAATAGAAGAATTATGATCTCCAAATCACTTACAAACCAAATACAACATTGAATACACCTGTGAATACAAGAAACACGATGCAATAAAATATCTTCATAGTAGACTTCACTATTTAAAAAAAAAATTCAGCAGAAAAGAACGCTCAATGATCAAACCACATACCGCATCCACTTGCACTGCCTTATCATTATGAACTGAAGTTCCAGATATCCGAAAGAGTGCAATAGAATCTGCTGTGTAACTTTCATCCGGCAATCCTTTCTCTGCTATGCTTTTCTTGTAACCAGAGCTCAGACCACCCTGAAAAGGAGTTGAATCAAAGTATTTTTTTTTACAGCTGACCAAACGAAAAAATTCAACATGGCAATTATAATTGAGATTGTAACAGTAGAATGTGGCTTTAAGCTGTGTACCTTGAGGATTACTATAGGCTGAAAAAGCGCAATGAATTGTGGAGGTTCCTTACCTTGAAAAATACGACCCTGCAAGAAGCAGCTATTAAATACAAATCATAGAAGCAATATCCACAATTTAACTTCAGATTATATCTTACCTGTACAGGCCTGCCCTTTAATGAGTTGGACATTGTATTAGCCAGCCGAGCAGCCATCTTCTGGTCCTCCTGGATTGGATGACCATGAAACTCAATATTAAACTAACGAAAAGGAGACCACTGATATAAGGCAATATAAAATATTAAACCAACGATAAGATAAATTTAAGGGCATATTACTTCTGTTGCAGCATCATGACTTGGCAGGGTGACATCAGCAACTAACCTTTTAGACTAAAGAACCAGCACATATATTACAGAGACATAGTGGTCCAAGTGTCTCACTAATCCTAATTTGGGAAGATAACACAAATTATAGTCACGTGCTAATAATAAGGATAGTGTTTATTTGGAAATCTTTTTACATAGGAAACTGCGAGGTGCTGATGATAACAAAAGTAACGCAACAAGACAGATGAAAAATTTCATATGCCAAAAATACTACTAAAAGGAAATGTGCCTAATTGATTGAGCTAAGCAGTCTACTCTGCATCAAATGGACAGCTTAAATGAGGCTAATATGCCAGATTAAGTGAACAAACATCAACAACTATGTCACCAGGGCTCACCTAGCTATTAAGCAGATGAGGAAAAGGAATGCCAAAAGCAATGTGGACCCAGGCAGCAAACACAGAAAATAGATCTCTGACGAACTCATTTCTATCCAGCCACCTTAATTTAGGTGATTCAGAAAAGATTTGAAGGAGGTAGTGAACATACAAAAGTCAAATTGCAGTACCAAACACTAGTGGTTCTTTACACATAATGCAGGAGCCAGAATTTTTACAGTCACATTCAAACTTCAAAGACAAAAGAAAACTGCATCTGTTTCACATTAATACCAGAACAATGCATGCACTATGCCAAAGAAGTGGACAAATGTACAATTTATCTGTTTTTACATGCATAAGAACCCTCTACAGCTGTTTACACTATTTTCTTGGAGACATCACCATTATTGACTGTCCTTTTTTCACTTATCTGAAACTCAACTTTAAATAATATAAATTACCTCTAAGCTATCATTTCCAAACCAACAGCAGAGAAGGTAGTCTTCTTTCCTATCACCAGAGTGATATGTATAGAGAATGATGTAGCAATCTCCACTATAAAATTTACCAACATCCTCCTTTGGCAATGGAGTCTTAGAACTGCCATTAATGCACCATACCTGCAACCACACAGAATTCAATACTCCAAGAGATACTGATTTTAACAAGCCTAAGATTCCAAAATTCCCAAAAAAACAATAAAGGAAGCCAATCTAAACCTCCATCTTTCCACCTCCTTCAAGTAAAGGTGGTACTTCCTCATTTACAGGAGCACTTTTTGTCATACCCTTGAGACCAACACCTTGTTGCTTCAGCAAAGCTACCATTGCAAGACACACCAAATTTAATAATGTTACACAAAAATATGTTGCTTAATTTAACTCTCAGCATGTGATCATTACCTGCAACTTTCCCTCTTCCCTCTTCAGCTCCAGGAGCTGCAGATCCAGCAGGCCAAGAATCAAAGTTTGACTTGAATGAACGTGTCTCGTAACCTTGAATCAGCCGGGTTAATCGAGTAGCTTTCGGCCTGTTTTGGCTTGCAACAAATTCCTGAAAAATAGTTTTGAAAAATGAAATCCCATATTTTTGCATGCATAGACAAGACATGCAAAAAAGGCTTGGAGGTGGGATTTCATATTCTTGTTTAAACAAACAAATGCATGCATGTCTCTACCTCAGCAGCCTGACTGGCAGCTTTTCTCTCCTCCATTTGTGTTACACGACCAACCCAAACAAATATCTCAGCACCACAGTCAAGGAGAAAGCATTTATTGTTTTCTAACAATCCTTTGGACAGCTCACCTTCTACAATCTTCACCTCACCATCAGTAATACTGTGTGAAGCAACAATTACAAAGTAGCATTTAGTATCTTACGAGGATAAGAGAGAGATCATGAAACATTAGAAGCAGGTTAAAAATGCCCATGTTTCTTACAAAATAAAGGAAATCAAACTCTTTGAGGACAATCAAAATGTAAGACAGAAGGTTAAACTGAATTTTAATGAGATGTTGACAGCATGGAAATTAATAGTAACCAGATGAGTCTTACCTTTACAGATAAATTCTCAGCACAAGAAAAACACTGCAATTTTACTAAAATTATTTATTTCTATAAAATTTTACCCATACCATCAAGAGCCAGGAAATACATGAAATCACAATAAGAGATGCTTGTAAGGAGCTAGATTACAATGATGAAAAATTGATTGCATGAGACCAGCATGTCTCCATTCTTCAACAATAATAGTGCACACTAACATTAGAAAACTATATGCAACACATAATGGTATATCAACTAATAGGTCGCGGATTACACAAATCCCAGACTATTGATAGCATATTAAACATTGATTGAATGCCAACAAGAACATACCAATAACTGCCACGCTGATGACAAGGAGTGCGTGTAAAGGAGTTAACCCTGTATTTTTTAAACTAATATGCAGAATCACAAAGTGTAATGTTTCAGCATCCTTAATAACCAGTTCTGTAGTCTGAATATATGAGTGAGGAGGGCAACAAAAACATGACAGTTTAAAGAAATTATGTTCTTCATAACCTGATGAAGAGCAGAAGTAAGCATTTCCATGTATTGGCAATAAAATGTAAAGAAAAGGAAAAACCCTATATTAATTTTCAAGCCTTCAAATTCTACTAGGATGCACAAACAAAATCATATAAGATCAATATACCTATAAAGTTTGGCTGGAGTTGTCTCTGGGATAATGTCATCTTCGTTGGCAACCTTTTTGCCAATTGGAGCAAAACCACCAAACAGGACCCAGAATTCACCAGAGTCTGACTCGGTGTCTAGTTTCCCATCATCTAGATCATAAAAGCAATCATGTAGAGATAAGTAGTAGGATAACAATAATAACAATAGAATTGCAGAAAACAAATAAAAGATGGCTGGATAAAGCATGCCTGTTGAAAAGTTTAGGGACTTGAAATGAGGAATGCGACATGAAATTCTAATACAGGTGACTTACCAACAATTGCAACATCGCATGTTCCTTCATGATGCTTTTCTTTCAAAAACTGAATCACTTCCAAAGCCTTGCCTCTTTCCTGGATATTAGAGTTTGCGCCATTGAATTGATAGATCTTTTGCTCAGTATCCAAGATAAAAACATCATCATGATTTAATGATGACCGGGCAAAAGGAACCTGCGCAAGCAAAACTCATAATCATGTGCTCTTGACTCATGGTGGATTCACATTTGAAGAGATTTTATTACGTATTTGTGAAGTTGATTTTACGAGATCTGATATGGTGATACCTGCTTCAATCTGACAACGCGTTTCCCTCTACATACATACAATCGTATTTCAAATGCTTCCTCCTCGGCTTTTTTAAACCCAGTTGCAACACCTCCCTCTAACGGTATAATACAAGGTTTGAAGTATGACAAAAATTTGTCGGATTCATGTCCTTGAAGTTCCCTGTGCTGCACTGCACGTCCTCCAAGAACTGCATCTAGTTCGACAGTTTTGATAGCTGCTGTTCCAGCTTCATCCTGTGATATGTTCCAATTATGTGAGAAAATAAATTCAATTCTTAAATCGAATGTGAAGACAACAAATAACAGAACAAGGTCCCTAAAGAGGAAGTTTGGAAAGCCAAAAACACACCTGACTAGTATCTTTTCCAATCCAGAAGTGGATATCGTACAGATAAGCACCTCCCTTGCCAGGGGTTGTCTACAAAGAAAAGGAGGCATGCAAGCAAAAGATGAAGAAAAGAAACAAAAGGAAGTCCCTCCTTAGCAAAATAAAATATATAATAACACAAATAGGTTAACATACTATCTTCAAGAAAGATATCTACAAGACACCATCTATTAATGCAGACATTTTAGCTTAGAAACTAATAAATAAATAGTTAAGGGAAATATTAATCCCGATACTTCAACATGCTCTACACCAACAAAGAGTTTGTCATTCATTCTAGGACAAATTAAAGCAAACACAGGAAACAGACAGTAGAATATAAAAAGTGTGTGTGTGTGTGTGTGTGTGTGTGTGTGTGTGTGTGTGTGTGTGTGAGAGAGAGAGAGAGAGATGGAGAATGTTAATACCTGCAAAACAATGTAAGAATCCCCGATGTAGAATTTTCCATGATCAGATTTTGGCAGTGGAACTGGCTGAAAATTCTCAATTCGCCAAATTTCAGTCCCTCTACAAAATGTCAAGTATAACAGGTGACCTTTAATGAATTTCATGCTTGTATTTTTGAGTTACGCCGAGATCATTAGAATTTTCTCTTAGAGCGAAATCGCTGCCGTTCGTGCTAGTTCTTAGCCTGGAATTCCCGGTTTCACTACTATTTCTACTTTCACCCAAAATGTAAGTAGAAATGTAACTTTCGCTGTAATTTCCACTACCACTTAAAATAGAACTAGCAATCCCGATTTAAGAACGAAGATAACTGTCAATGCAACTATTGATGTAATTATTCCAACTATATTTATTATCATACATAGAATAATCATAGTGGGACCGAGAAAAGTCACACACTTACAACTCTATCCAATAAAACAGAACTTATGGCACATGCATAAAACACAAATCATGTATGAAGTTGCTTGTCAGTTAAGGATACGGTCTCTGGCCCACTCCCTGAAATGCAGGATCCAAAGCTTTTGCAGAGCTAGACATTGCCTAAAATCCTCCTTATGATTGCTTTTTATGCAAAAATAGAGTGTATGATGTTTGAAACCCAGCTATTTGCTATCCGAAAATTGCACAAGAGCCTTCTGCAAGATTGAAAGATCAGTAATTTGGGCAAATTACATATGCTGCAAGTTTTTGGACCACTCACAAAAGAAGAAGGTAATTTTACTGCAATATCCAGAACAAACCAATCAGGAAAGTTACATGCCTATCAAATTTCATGGTCAATAACTAAAAACTGCCAAGACACAGAAACTTTTTTCTACTAGTTGGACTCTAATGATAAGAATTCCCACTGAATACTTTCACAAGATCCTAAACTTATCCCATGCCATCTGGACAGGATATAGCTAATCGTTTATCATCTTCTTCTTCTTTATTTTTTAGGCACCACAATGGAGTTAGCATTAATTGATTAGCCACTTCAGGGACTCCATTCAAGGAAGTAGGCTGAAATGTTGTTGGAAATAAGGCAATAACAGAGTGGTAATCACCAATAATTCTATGGTTTCCTGTAATTTTTCAAACACAAATCCAGTCTTTGTAATAGAAATATGCATCTAAACTGGATATCTAAAGGTATAACTACCATGCAATATGCAATCAAAATGTCATATTTATTATATCAGACATGAGGAAACAAAAGTACATTTAAAGGGAGAATCCTCGAGAAATATGACATCACATGGCATGTTTCAAAGAACTAAACATCTAATTGAATATTTGTTCACTGAGACGTACTTATTACTCTTTTGTTGATATATTGAACATTTTTTCTGCTCATTGATCAAGCAAGCAATCCTATTTTCTAAAATAGATAAAAACTCATGCTAAAGTCTGTGCACCTTCACAAAGAATGAATTCTTTTTATGTACCAATGGAAAGCTGCCAGCATAACACTCAACAGGTATTCTGTTCTTTTTTACTTTTCTTTCTTTCTTTTTTCTTCCCGGGGGAGGGGGGGGTGCTATCCTACATGTTTCCAGAAGTAAGGCATTGATGACAATCAAAAAGCTAAATAGTATATGTGCTAATAGATATCATAAGGATACAGTTTTCAAAAAGCATTTAACTATAGTTTTTCTGTACAGCTGGATATCTTGTTAGCACTTCTGATGTTAATTCTTTAGTTTAAAGCTCCAACTTTTTGTCTTAGACGGGATCACACTAATCTTCTCCCCTTTTCTTTAGCATCTAGCTTGCATAGCAAGGCTCAGCACTCATCTAATTCAATCCACAAATCTGGAAGTTTTTCTATTAACATAATGCCCTTCGCAATAGACCAGGAACCAGTAGATTTCCCCTCTTCATATTTCTCCAGAACCACCAACTTCTACGCTCCACTTCAGGTTGTTTGTTTTGCTCGCTAAGTTTCCAGTACATATTATCCATTATCCACTAGTGAAAGAAGACAAACTATTTTGAAATACTGGGTAATTGGCAATAACTCTCATCTTGTTGACAGGTCCTGCATGTGCAAGATTCCCACATGCCTTGGCTTAAAGCAGAAAACCTATCATTCATGTAGCATGAAAATGTCTGTATGAGGAATTACATGAATAGAAGCCCCATGGTATAATAGTATAATCCTCGTAAATCCTTAGATTCCCATCAAGAGCTACATTTCCCACTATCCATCGCAAACAATAGTCATCTACCCACTTTAAATCCTACCAGAAAAGGTATGAGAAGCCGTGTGGCTATTATCCTAGCATCAGACAGTCTCAGACCAGAAATTGTAATGCTCCTTCTAAGGAGTCTGCATAGTTCACGATCTTGTCAATATTCACAACTCATTAACTGTGAGAAGTTAAAAATAAATTCAAAGTTCCTGGCCAAGCATCATGCCCAGTGAAGCTGCTACATCTGTGCAAGAACCACGACCATCAATTCAACTTGGCGGTAACCTCAAGTTTTTTCTCCCCAAGCATTCTCAACTTATAATTTAAAAAAGACAGCACCGGTGCTGGGGGATCCTCTATCACCCTTATGGTAAGAGAAATAATCACATCTCTTATATGCCTTTCATCTGCTTTCAGATATTTCTGGAACTGATTGATTCTTTAAACTAGACATAGAGTGTTCCCATATTATCCACTGAAAATCTACCATGTTTCCGAGTTGCCTGTGTTCTTAAGCAATCGCGATTTTCATATGGAATCACGAAAATACTATATGAAGATCCTTGATCAGCAACCATCTCCAAAAGCTGACACCCCCTGAAAGCACTCTCTGCAAATCATTCCACCTTTCAAAAAGCTCTCCCCGTCCAATAAACGATAGCTAAATCCTGCAGTCTGAATCATCATGTACTAATCCATATGTCATGTGTGAACAATGACTGTTGTGTACAAGGTGCAAACCTTATCAATCAATGATCTAGTCATTTTCTATCACAAGCAAACATCATTTGATTAAAAACCCTGGATTTTCCTCGATCAACCCTCGATGATGCATTAACAAATATATTTAATTAAGATCATAATACTCTCAAGCTAATCAAACCATCTCTAACACATAGAACCACGTTGGTCATCAACTATCAAACACCAAATAAATCAACATCAAATCAATACAGCAAGTAAACAAAATTCAAAGATGATGAAACAAAAAAACCAAAAGTACAACAAAGAGACAACAAGAAAAAATACAATTCACAATCAGATCAAAGGTCAGATCATCAAGAGAAATAAAACCCACCAATATTTTGACAAGATCACGAAAACCCAGATCAGAAAACACGAAATAAAATGCGAAATCAAAAAGGATCTATCAGAATTCTATATATTTAAAAATAAAATAAAAAAGACAGAGTCAGAGTCTAGCTCTCTGTCAAAGAATATACAGACGTACCCGGAAATTTCTGCGTCAAAAAAGATGATCGTGCGTTATGAGGGG
>Ga0325403_1004178_pt1 | contig 13397 bp, 7 predicted proteins | sample PopdelMetagenome_19_FD_205665 | JGI IMG/M metagenome (GOLD analysis project Ga0325403, IMG submission 205665) | Populus deltoides microbial communities from Bellville, Georgia, United States - Xylem-PdKOR-R4 | ecosystem: Host-associated > Plants > Phyllosphere > Stem > Wood/Secondary xylem...
CTTATTTCCAGCCTAAGAATAACTGTGTGCTAATTAAAGAAACTATTGTATATGCTAATTCTTGGTGATTTAGACAACAATGTACTGGTTATGGGAGATGGATTGGTACTTGGAACAGAAATTTGCACAGGTTAGGAAGCACCCATTTGGCCTTCGTATTGGACATACTTTCATAGGATAATATCTGATGCTAAAAAGAGGTGCATTTTGCTTTTGGTAGTTTCTGGACTGGGTGGCTGGTAGCAGCTAGCTGTGCATGTTTGTTTGGGTATTCTATTTGTACATGTTTGTCCGAGTACTTTCATATGTGTTGATCGTTTGCGGGGCTTGCGAAAGAGGTGTTAAAATATCTACCTCCTAGCATTGTCATTAACGCGTTGGCAAAGCGTTATCAGTCATTTACATTCCATGTTTGCTATTTAGGTTGCCCAATCATCAAAGAAAGTGGCTTCCTTTGTGTCTAACTTCATTTCTGAAACTTCAGGTGAAGGGACTTCTAAAAGATAAGAAGTTGGAGATGCTGGTTGATGCTGATCTGCAGGGAATTTACACCGATGATGAGGTTGAGCAACTGATCCAAGTTGCTCTACTGTGTACACAAAGCTCCCCAATGGAACGACCCAAGATGTCAGAGGTGGTCAGAATGCTTGAAGGGGATGGATTGGCGGAGAGATGGGAGGAATGGCAGAAAGAGGAGATTTTCCGCCAAGAGTTTAACCACACTCACCACCCAAACACTAATTGGATCGTAGACTCCTCATCCCACATCCCTCCAGATGAATTGTCTGGACCCAGATGATCCTCCCTTTTTAAGGGCACCATGGAAGTCTCTTCAAGAGCTATTGTGTTTGAAAGTGATATCAACCATTGTGCATAAACTGTTTTTTCCATTTACCTTTCCTTTCCTTTCTTTTCAATGTCTAGTTTTATATCATATATTGAAGTTTCTCGCTGCTGTAATTTCTATAGGGAGATATGAAAGCTAAGGTGCCATCAAACACGGCAGGAAGGGGCCATGGAAGCACCCATATCACTTTTAAGTATTATAGAGATTTAGTCAAGATTGTTACAGGAATAAATAGAATCATATTTTTCTTCTCCACTCAGGGTAACAACACAGCAATTTCCATCAAGACAAGGCACTCTTCTATGAAATTTGAAGTTTCCGCCACTATATATATATGTGTGTGTGTGTGTGAAAAGAAAAGAAAAGAAACTATATGATAAACAACACAAGTGTTTTTGACCCCATAAAAAAATATTTATTTAAATGGGAAGGAAGAAAATAATGAAAGAAATAAAATTAAAAAAAAAAAGAATATCGATTTTATCACCAAACAATTTTTTACATCAATTTTATCTTTAAACTTTCAAAAATCCTCAATTAAAAACTTTCGTCCATTTTTTTTAATTTTCATCCATATCTCCATTCATGTTGTAATTAAATTTAAAGAAATACAACATTATTGAGGACACTTAACGTGTTTCATTGAATAATATTAATAAGGATTTTAAATAAGAAATCAAAACAATTTAGAGGTAAAATTGATATAAAAATAATTTTAGTGTAAGATTAACAAAAAAGTGATGTATTTGTGATTTGCCTAACTTAGTTTTCAAAAACAAGGAACAGATACTAAGCCTCCACCACACCCATCAATCAAAACATTGAAACAACTAATAGCATTAACTAGATTATTTATCTTGTTATATTGCGAGTTAAATTATTATTTTTTTATATAAAAAAATATACAAGTGTTAATTGTAAATTCAAAATATAATATATATTTAGATGATATTTTTTTTAAAATATTGATACGATGATATATTGAATGATATTTATTTTCAAATATTGAGATAACAACGTAATAGATTTACCCGGGTTAACATGTCAAATTTTTTACCCCAATCATGAGACTGTAATAACTTTATAGAAAACAAATCAAAAAAAATTATGAAAGTCAATTCTTAATTAATATAATGTTGAAAGACAAAATTTAAAAAAATATTAAATTAAAAAAAAAAATAAAAATTGGGTCAACCCATCACATTAGCAACTCAGGTCATGAAATTGGGATAATCTCATAGAAAAAAATAGAAAAAATCAGGGTCAATTTCCAACCAATTCAATGTTAAATGATGAAATCCAAAACAAGTAATTAAAAAAAACAATACAAGTCAACTTAGGCCAACCTTTTAAGTTCAAGACTTACCGACTCAAGTTATAAGATCAATATAACTTCATAAAAATCAAATAAAAAAAATTATAAAACTTCATTTACAATAGATTCAATGTTCAAGGTTGAAATCAAGAGAAAAAACAAAAACTAAATTCATGAGATCATGATAATTCTATAAAAAACAAATATAAATCTCAATTTCCAAATAATCTAATATTGAAGGATGTGATTAAAAAAACTAAATAAAAAAAAGATCCAGTTGTTGGAGTGTGAAATAAAAAAAATATTTTGTAAAGCCCCATATAAATTTAGGACTAAAAGTAATGAGACCTTGAAGAGTAATTGAAACTCAGAATGAAAATAAATGAATAGATGGTGAAATTAATAATAAAGGTGATGTGTAATGAATGAGATGATTACCATAAATAAATTTAAAGGTGTAGTTGAATTTAAAATGAGGATTATAAATTTTAGTTTAAAATTTGTAATGATGGCAAAACAGTGACGACAAAAACAACGGATAGAAGAATTAGAAAAATTTTAAATAAATTTGTTCCGAGAATGAGAAAATAATTTTGAGAGATTATGATGGAAATGAGAAATAAGAAATAATAAAGAACTATACGAAAAAGTATTGGTGTAAACTCGACTAAAAATCAGTAATGTTATTATGAAACATTAATAAGTCAAAAAATAAAATAAATGATAAAAATATATTTTTTAAAAAAATAAATAAATTGTCCCTAGGACCTAGTGGAATGATTGATATGATATATGTAATAATTGGATAAGAAAATTCAGATTTTTTATAGAAAATCATAAACTGACTTTTTTTATACCATCATGCATAACTTTTAATATAATTTTCGGATTAGGCTAAAACTTTTCTTGAAGTCTCCAAACATATTTTTTCATCTATTTTTAAAATTTTAAGTCAGGCAAAATTCAGTAAGGCCTTATGATTTAGGTTGGAGACTAGGTATTTTACATGAAAATCACTTAAAGGGTTAAATAAAAGGTAAAATTATAATTAGAAGAAAAATATCATCTTCTTGCTATAAGAACAATAGCCCAGCAACTGTGAAAAAGGAGAAGGAGGGTGTGTCTTGAGTAAGTGTTCTTACTTCTTATTTCTTGTTTATGATGAGTAATTGGAGAAATTGATTTGGTTAGTAAACTTGAAAATGAAAGGGAAGGAACCATATCCTTTCCTGAACTTTTAAATTCATTAAAGGAAGGGAATCTATTTGAAATTCTTGGTTCTAATGGTGATTTAATTGATGTATAAATGTAGAAAGCATGTATAAATGGAGTTTGGTTTAAAAGTATGAAGAAAATTTTAATAGGAAAGAAAAGCATTTTAGTAGAAAATGGTGATTTGAATTGGTTTGGATTTTTTATACTAGAATTGTGTTAAATGAATTAATGTGTTTTAATGTGTAGTATAGTTGTTTTTTTAGTGGGAATTGTAAGGGAAAAATTGAAGAAAACAATTCATGAATTATCTATGTCTAAGGTTCAATATGGAGGGAAAATATTGGAATCTACCAGAGTAATTGTTTTAGTTGTGTTTAACTATTTAATTGGTTTTGAAATGAAAATAAAGTGATACCATGTATGTTAGATTGTTAATAGATTATTATACCTTGAGTAAATAGTAGAATTGGGGTTTTATAGGTGATAAGAACAATGGAAAGTATGGATATGTATTGAGCCTTGTGAATTTACTTATTGTTAATTATATATACGCATTAAATGAGAATTGAGATAAGGTTCCTAAGTTAATTTTAATTGTTTTATAATAGCTTATAATCCTATAAATACAGGAGATATTACTGGAGTTAGGTAGCAGGCTAGTGGAGCAGGAACTACACACTCTACAATTAGGTGTTTGTCACCTCATCCTATTGAAAAATTTTGTACTTTCTTTAGCCTTATTTTATTAATGTGCATTAGTACAAATTGTGTTGGAAATAGAAATGTCATGAATTAACTCGTAAGAGGAAAATATTGTATGACTTGATTTAAATAAAAGTTGAGAATCTATTGTAAATGGAGTTCTCACTTCTAATCAAATATAATTACCTATTTATTTAAAGACCAATAATATTTATGGACACATGGATGTCTGATACTTAGTATATCATAATGACGGTAGCTAAGGAAATGAATATTGATGTTGATCAATAATGTTGACGGACATAAAGGATGTTTAATACTTAATATACCATAAAGGTGGTAGGTAAAGAAATGATTATCGATGTTGATCGATAAAGTTGATGGATATAAAGGATGTTTGATATTTGGTATACTATAATAGCAATAGCTAAGAAAATGAATATCGATATTGGTCAATAATGTTGACGAACATAAAAGATGTCTGATACTTAATATACTATAATGACGGTAGCTAAGAAAATGAATATCAATGTTGACGAACATATAGGATGTTCGATACTCAGTATACTATAATGACGGTAGCTGAAGAAATAAATATCGATGTTGATCAATAATGTTGACAAACACAAAAGATGTTTGATAATTAGTATACCATAATGGTGGTAGCTAAGGAGATGGTTATCGATATTTATTGATGAACTTCACGGGCATGACAAAGAAAAAAAATGTGTTATAATACTCAGTGACCATGTTCATGGTGATTAAGGAGATGGGTAGAAGGCTTGTTATTTCGCGTGGATAATTACTGGCATGAAGAATAGATGTCTTAGTCATTTGTATTAACAATAATTAAAGGGATAGGTGTAGGGTTTGTCAGAGTTATTGGCAACCATAAGATTTAGCCAGAATTAAATAGTATCATTGATGATGGTAGTTTAAAGTTGTACTGGATAACTAGAAGGTATAACCAGTTATTCAAGATTGTTGATGTGTGAAATAAGAATTGTAGGAAATATAATAGTTGTGGGTTATATTAAAAATCATGAAAAAGGAATGAAACATAAAAAGAAAAAACCAGAAAATAGAATTAAAATATAAAAAGGAAAGGAAGTAGAATGTGGAGTGACCTGAATGAAAGATTTGGATTTGGCTTCAAAATGGAGAAGATTTGACTAGTGATATTAATATAGAATCTATTTAGGTAGTCAACCTTTAATAATGGTAACTAATGATACTAGATTACCGTATTTTAGAATGACGTTGGAATGCAATTCGTAAGATGCTTTTAGACAACTTATGATATGAGTTATAGTATTGTTATAGAGATAGTAATAGGATGCTTTCAAATGTTATGTTGGGCAGCGTATACATGGAGATTTTAAAGATAACGATGATAATAAGATATGAAAAACAAGAGATTAGTTAAACAATACGGTAAGGTGCATATGAGCTATTTTAATAACAGAAACTTGGTACATTTGAGAACTATTAAAGTGGTTCTAGCATGTTAGAGTGATAGCTGAATTGACAACTTAAAAGTGATAGGTAATGAGTAAATTGGAAAACTCTAGATGCTGAAAAAAGCAAGAATATGTCAAACCATGACTTGGCAAGAATATGAACACCATAACTGAAAAACATGTAAGTGTATAACTTGTTTGTTAAATAGGGGATTAGTAAGTATATGAAGATGTAAATAAACAAGTATACATATTATATTGATAAATATGGAATGTTAGAGTTATAACTAATTAAGTAAAACATATAGATAAGAGATTAAGATACTAATAGTTATAGTTTGGAAATTGATAGGAAGTTATCCATTATGGTGATCAGGTTTTTAAAAGTATCTATGATGAAAGTTTGGTATAGGCTTACCTTTTTTCTTAGTTTGGTTCACGGGGTGGTACCATAGGATAGATTTACCTCAAAGTTGGAACTTGAGGATGTGGTCTAGAAGGGAAAGTTTCTGAGATGAAGGTTAGATAAGAAATTGCCTTCAAATTTAGAATGAGGATTTGAGTAAAGAGTTTTCAAAGAGCATAAGTGAAGATCGAGGGGAAAATACAAATGAAAATATGCTTATTGAGGTATAGAATGAAATATAAGGTAAATGGGCTATATGATGTTACATGTGATGCGTGAAAATTTAGTAAAGTTCACTACCTAGTAAAGTTTATAGATACTTAGATCTATCTTATAAGTTCTTCAGATAAAAAGCTTATATAAATATGTTATTGTTAAATAATATTTATGTAGTCTTATTTATTAAGGATAGAATAGTACTTTCAGTTTAACCTATATATACTTTTTTTTTTTTAGATTAAGACTAAGCACTCATAATATACAGATTACTCAGAATTCTAGCATCCCTTTTGTGTTTGATCTTAATTTATTTTAACAGATATGATTGCAAGGTTTTCTTACTCATCTTCACAAGTCAACAATTAAACTTATCAGACGACTAGTGTTTAGGAGATTTGGTGACATGGTGGATGTAATAAATAATGAATTAGGTTGTAAACTAGTTTAGGAGATTTGGTGACATGGTGGATGTAATAAATAATGAATTAGGTTGTAAACTAGTTTAATGAAACTTCGTGAACATGTATCTTGTAAAATTGATCATTTATGTAATTTAAAAAGTATTAGCTTAATATGTGTAATAAATGTTGTCATATGATTATTTTTTTTTTGGTTGTTTGCTTGAGTGGCTAGAGGCCCGTTGTGGGAATGAATTATTGTATGGGTAGGAATTAAAATTTTCTTAATTTTCTATCCTAATTTTTAAGAAAAGAGAAGAATTGTTAATGATCTGGCTAGGAAAAATTTTGCTGAAATTTTAATAGAATTGTTAATGACAAGTTAAGGATTGAAAATACAATAGCAAAAAACAATAATGATTTTATGAGAGTAATTCTGGAAAAAACATTACCCTGTTTTTCACATAAGTTCAAGGCTTGAAAGCTTATAGAATTGTCAGTTGTTACATATTCAATTCAAAAAATAAATCAAGTTAACCCAGGTTAATTTACCAAACCCGAGACTCGGGTTATGAAATTGGAATAACCTCATAGAAATCAAATTATAAAAAAATATGAAGTCTTATTTAAAAAAATATTAAATTAAAAAAGGACCCAAAAATAAATAGAGTCAACTCGAGCCAACTTGCTAAACCGGTGACTCAGGTCATGAGATCGGGATAACCTTATAAAAAGTAAATCAAAAAGGAATTTATAAGTTCAATTTTCAACCAACCCAATATTGAATGATGAAATTAAAAAAAAATAAAAAAGCAGCAAAAAAATCACCCAAGTCAACTAAGTTAACTTGTTAAACCTACGATCTAGATTATAAGATCGAAATAAATTCATAGAAAGCAATTGAAAAAAAATAAAACCTTACTTTCAATAAATCTAATGTTGAAGGTTAAAAAAAATTAAATTCATTAAATTAGTATATAACCCAACAAAAAAAAAGATTGAAAAATATTATGACACAATCCTTTCAATGAAATTAAAAAGAAAAATTAAAGAAAAAAATGGGTTGGTAAAGGGTTAAAAAAATATAAAACACTTTTCAATAAATAGTATTGTATGTAGCGATTTATATCATTTACAATGAAATGTTGATCTAGCGGTAAAGGCACTACTATATCATTGCAAATGTGAGAATACAAGTTCGATCTTCAGGAAGCGTACTTGTTAGGAGGGGCAGCCACGAACACCGAACGAGACTAGTCTCACTCTTTAAAAGGGTGTGAGGATACCCTGGTAAAAACAAAAAAAAAACATTTAGTAATTTTTTTTTTTTTTGCGTTAAAGCTATTAAAATAATGTTTTTAAAATAAACATCTATAATTATTTTTTTCAAAAAATCTGTGCAAAAACTATTAGGACATTTATTATAGGAGTGAGGTAGGTAGTAATATTTTCTGCCAGCCGCATATCACTTACTTGTGAATTCATCTACTTACCACCATGGAATCATAATGAACTTGAACTTGCATCAATCTCGCATATAAAGTTGATCAACGAAGAAGAAACATAAAATAAGTGTTGACTTTTATTTTTTGTTCTTTTTTTTTCGGAGCGAAAAAAATTAAAATGATTTTTTTTATAGTTTTGATATAGATACCATGTGTTTATATTAAAAAAATAAAAATATTTTTAAGAAATTTCCAAAAGACACTGAAACCAAGAGGTATGTATGTCTTCAATGGACACATGTAGAAACAAACCAGCAAGCACAAGACACTCTTCAAAAACATCAATCTGGCAGGACTGCAAAGCAGAATCCTCCACAACTGCCTCAAAGGTATAGCAACAATAACTTTAGGGCAGAGGCATTCCAGCAGCTGCAGTTCCTTCAAATGGCTACAGAACTTACAACTTTCTTCCCATGAACATACAGTGCCTCATTCAGCAGTGTTCTGAAAATAATTTGAGGGCTTATTTTAATTGTCAAATTGTGAACTAGAAAAATAAAGAGCCTTGTACGGTATCCTACCACAATAAACACTACCACTTAAGACCAATTATACACAGTTATTAAACAGGCATCACACTTTTGTACAAATTTACTCCCTGGATAATATATTTGGATGCTGAAATTCACCAGATTCAAACTCCATTGATTGCATTCCTCAGATTTCCACCAAACAATGACATAAGGCCGCCGCCATGCACCCTTCCCTCGGGAACCAGATAGTCGAAATTCTTTTTCCCACCACTGGTGGCACCGTAACCATTTGTACCTTCCTCTAAGTTGTCAGCATTCATAAAACTTGTAAAAGACGACGTGGCCTTCATAGAATGAGGAACCAGTACTTGGGGTGGTATGAGATGTAGTCTTTTTGCTGGCTTTTCTAGGGAATCGCTGCAGTCCGAGACAGCACTAACTCCAGAATATGAATGATTGTTGTCAATGCTGCTACCTGCTGTTGAAGCAGCAGATACAAGGCCATGGAAGAGTCCCGGTCTGATCAAACCAGTCCTGTTTGCCTCCCTCTCTTGGACCATGCTGCTGTGTGCAGCACATAGACCACTCTTACCCCTGGCAAACTTCTCGCATTTTCCCTCACCCCAGGTGCATCGTTTACCCCCACCATGAGCTTTGCAGAAGTCAGTGCTACCTTGGGCACTCTTCCCACAGTTGTCAACCCTGCACCGCTTCCCTCCACCATGCCTAACACAGCAATCAGTACGGCCACGCGCACTCTTTGTACAGCCTGGCACAACACACCTCTTTCCACCACCATGGGCAACACAAAAGTTTGTGCCTCCATGAACACTTTTTGGGCAAATTCCACCACCATCAAACATGCAGCGCTTTCCCCCACCGTGTCCCTTGCACAGCGGCGTGCTCCCTTCAGCTCCTTTGGTGCATCCTGCAAATACGCATCGCTTTCCCCCACCATGAGCTTTGCAGTACCCAGTACTCCCCTGAGCACCCTTTGTACACCCTTGGTGTTCACAACGGCGCCCACCCCCATGAGAAATGCACAACCCGGCCTGTCCTTCCGCACTACGAGTGCAGTCTGCAACCCTGCACCTCTTCCCCCCTCCATGTCTAATACAAAGCCCTGATTTGCCTCTTGCAGCCTTAGTGCATCCGCCTGGAAACCCACATCTCCTGCCGCCACCATGTGCAATGCACAAATCTGTCTTCCCCTCAGCACTTTTAGTGCAACCCAAGTGTTGGCACCTCCTTCCTCCACCATGGACCTTACAATAGGCTGTTCGGCTCTCAGCACCTTTGCTGCAACCCGGCTTCTGGCATCGCTGTCCGCCCCCATGACCAATACAAAGGCCTGAAGCACCACGGGCTCCCTTTGAGCAACCCAAGAACTTGCATTTCTTCGGGTTGCTTGTTCTGTGGTCAGAAGAAGTGGTTGAAATCGCTTGCTCAGACATAATGCCCATGGAGAAATCTGTGTTAGCAGATAGTTCATGGCTCAGCTGAAATTGATGATTAGATCTGGTTCCAAAGTTGAGAAGTTCAGTCTGTGATGGAGCTTTTCTGACATCCATTCTAGGAGCCAAAAGAAGTGATGTCATATAGCCACCAGACTTCTTTGCTGAGGTGGAACCCTCATCGACAACAGGAATCGGGGATCTAATATCATCATCAGAAATTTGGTTCAGCATAGGTGTATTAGTATCATTCTCTGAAATTGAATAGTCGAGACCACTCAAGGCTTCCTTATCCCCTCCGGAAAGGCCAAGTTTTAGGATTGAATCACTCTCAGACAGCAAGCCCTTGGGAAATATAGCAGCAGAATCCAGCCCTTTTTTTTTGTTAACCCCCAAGCAGTAACAATCATCAAAATATGCACTTGGTGTTGGACCAAGTCCAAGCACCAACTTGCAGCCATCATCAGAACCATTAGAAAAATCAACCTTAAGATTATTTTGAGCACCCTCAGCATTGGTCGAACTGCCTCCTCCATATCCAAGGCAGTTCAAGCTCAAAGCAGTATCACCAAAACAGTCATTTTTTGGAAGCTCATTATTATTAGAAAATCGCAGACCGTTTTTGTTAAGATTCATTGTCTAGAAGATGTAAACTAAAGCGCTGGGGAACGTAAGGCTTAACTGGCAGAAAAGATTGCAGCAGATGATACTAACAGGAATAGGTTATAGAGAAATGGAAAATTCCCAATATTCTAACTCCACCACTAACAAAACCTGACGTATCTGACCTGTCCATATTTGTAAAATCAGAACCCACAGCAGAGACTGAAGCAACGAAAGCACTTAGGACCTAGAAATATCTGACAACATTTCTAGGATAAAACCCTTTAACACAAACAGTCACAATTGATGTGCGCAGATCTTTGGAGCCTCTTATGCTCCTTCCTTCACAATTCTTAAGTTTCATCAATCTGATAGGAAGCAAAAGAAATGAGAACCTCTGAATGATTACAATACATGGTCAAACAAAAATGGTTTTCAGCAAACCAAAATCAGATATAATTCAAACTAACTTATGAGTTCACAATTCACTGGACAGAATATAGCACTATAAGCCATGTTTTACAGGACAAGATGCGATATTTTCAACACATAGACAGCATAAAGTAGGACAGTGCAATATCTAGCGGAATAATAATAGACAATTAATATAATAGCTCTTCCAGAACATTGTCATGCATTTTTCAAACTCAAAGTAATATCTGAAAAGGAATGGTACCCAAACCTTAATCAGAGAGGGCCCTCCCTACCAAAATGACACAGCACAAATTTTTCGCTAATTCTTCCCATCCCACCCCTCCTATCACAATTACCTCGACCTCTATCCAACATTATTTACACCAATATACATATAAGACTACTAAATAGTAATACAAAAAAGGTTAAAAACTCCAGACCCCATATCATTTAAATTCAAATTGCAATACTGTGAGTCTGAATCTCCAATAACACACACACACACACACACACACATATCAGCTAATACCTAATCTACCGACCTCCTTATCCAGCAACTGTAAAACCAAGAAACAGGCCCCTTCCATCAAAAGACAAATTAAAAGAAAAGAAAAGAAAAGAAAAACCCACCAACAATTCAACTTAAATAGCAGATCTGAAACTGAAAACATCAGCTCACCATAAACTTGAGCATATAAAATCCAAACTAATCAGAAATTATTTTTACCAACACCCACAAAAAAAAAAAACATAACATATAGAAACCAATATTCTCAAGCAAACTAATCTATTTTCACTCACTCATCCTTTCATTCTTGCCCAAGAAACCACCCACACATATATGTATTAATTGTCACACTGAAATAACATAAATACCAATACCATACCATCAGAAAACATTACTGAAAGAAATACAAAGGAAAAAGGAAAAAAGAAAAGGTGATACCGTGATGACCAAATTTAGAGGATATGTGGACAAAGGGGGCGGATCTGAGAAGTGGCTATAGACATCGCTGAAACGCGTGTGTGTGTGTGTGTGAATGAGAGAGAGAGAGAGAGGGAGAGGGAGTATTTCTTCTGTTGTGTTCGGTATCAAGCTCTCTCCAACCAATGAAAAAAAAGTTTATATTGATTTGGGCGGCTCAAAGGACTTTTAGCCCCCTTTTTGTTTTTTCTATACGACTCTATTTTGGGAAAATTATTTTTTAGTCCTTGTATTTCTTATGATTATACATGTGAGTTCTTTTAGTTTTGAAAGTCATATGTTACTCCTTTGACCTTTTCGATTTTTGTAAATGTTAAAATTGTTATTTTAACATATTCGTTTTCAACGGGTAAGATTTGAAATTATGACAAATATTTTAATTTATAAGTTTATTATTAAATATTTTTAAATAATATATCCCTCTCTAAATATATATTTAACTCCCTGCATAAACTTAAAAACTTATCTAAATCAATAATAAAATCTGAAAATAAAAAAAAGTAATAATAGTTATAAATAAACTTGAAATAAATAAAGATAAAAAATAACAAAAGGGTTGCAATCCAAATAAAAAAATAATAATCTTAAATCAATCAATAAATTATAATAAATTTGTTATAATAATTTATAGGTTTTATTTGAAGATCTTCCGATATAAAATTTTAACCTTAAAAAAATAAAATCTTTAAAATATTCTAATAAAACTTTAACAAATTCAACAGTCAATTAAACTGCATAGCATAAATATAGTTAACGATAAAAATAAAATAACTTTTAAAAAAACCATTAATGAATTCTTTTTATTCCAAAAAAAAATTTGCATGAACACAATTAGGACATGGATTTAAGGACTGAGGGAGTAACAAATAAACTAAGAGTATTTAAGACAAGATTTTGTATGCCATGAGGTTCGATAATTATTTTTCACAAAGTATAGGGACCAAATAGTAGTTTACTCATATTTTTATGCATCCATCAATGGATGGATCTATTTATTAAATATTGACAAAAAAAAAAAGATGATTAAAAAAAATCAGTACCAGGAATGAATGGTGAAAGATCCAAACACGCCTTATTTTGCCAATTATTTGAAAGGGACGTGCAATGAAAAGATTAATATATAATATAATATAAAATATAACATTGATAATTACGTCCATTTGGCATTTTTCTATTGGGATTGGCTCCTCAGGGAAACTAGAGGCCAAGGTAGAGTCGTCGTATGGTGGAGTTGTTTAATATCGCGTCGCGGTATGCTATTTAAAATCATTTATTATTTAAAAATATATTAAAATATTTTTTTTAATTTTTTAATATATAAATCCAAACACGCCTTACGGTTTTGTTTTCCATCTATAAATATAATCTAAATCAATGATTTAAAATATTTATTTTTTTTAT
>Ga0325403_1004179_pt1 | contig 13397 bp, 12 predicted proteins | sample PopdelMetagenome_19_FD_205665 | JGI IMG/M metagenome (GOLD analysis project Ga0325403, IMG submission 205665) | Populus deltoides microbial communities from Bellville, Georgia, United States - Xylem-PdKOR-R4 | ecosystem: Host-associated > Plants > Phyllosphere > Stem > Wood/Secondary xylem...
ACAAACTTTCACCTGTTGTACATTTCCACAAGCCAAAGAACGCACAAGAGAAGTAAGATCATTAACTTTATTTTCAAGGTTAGAAATACTTACCTCATTTACTCGTTTGTTTACGAAGTCTCCACGCATGCCAAATTGTTTTGAGTTGGCTGCCATGTTTGAGATTAATTGGCGTGCAGCCTCGGGTGTCTTATCTACCAATGCCCCTCCACTTGCAGCATCAATGATACTATGGTCAGTAGGCATCAATCCTTCATAGAAATATTGAATGAGGAGCTGATCGGGTATTTGATGATGAGGGCATTGAATGCATAGTTGCTCAAATCTTTCCCAATACTCGAAAAGTGTTTCTCCGTGAGATTGTCGAATCCCATATATTTCTTTCCTTATGTTGGCAACTCGAGATGCTGGGAAATACTTTTCAAGGAAGATCTTCTACATGTCATTCCACGTTCCAATGGAACCTGGGAGAATAGAGAAAAGCCATGCCTTTGCTGCCCCTTTCAAAGAGAAAGGGAAAGCTTTCAACTTAACTTGTTCTTTGTCAACTCCATTCGGTTTCATGCCAACGCAAATCATATGGAATTCCTTGAGATGAGTATGAGGATCTTCTCCTGCAAGACCATTGAAAGTTGGTAGCAAATGTATAAAACCAGATTTGAGCTCAAAGTTTACATTATTATCGATGTTTGTGCACAATGGCTGATTTTTCACGTTAGGAGCAGCAAGCTCCTTGAGTGTTTGTTGTCGTGCAACAGACATGGTGTTAAGGCGAGCTTCCTTTCGTAACCTGCGTAAAGTTTTTTCTATTTCAAGATCCAACTGCACTTGACTTTTATTATTAGAACGGGTTACTGGCATAAATCATCAAGAAAACTCAAAAGAAACCAACCACACGAGAGATCGAAAACAATGCAAATTGTATGAAAATCCTACGGTAGAAAACAAAAACTGCCTAAAAACCCTAGAAAAAAGTAGAATTTGGCCTCAATAGGGTGGGGCTAGTGGTTTTACCACTAGTCCTGTTTAGAACATCGTATCTCTTCAGGAAAAAAAAGGCTGATACCTAATTCCACCAAAAAATCTGTTTTGAAAAGTACTGCTGCCGTAAGTGAACAGTACCATCGCAAGCAAAAATTCTGTTTTTTTTTTTGAATCACAGTAAATAAAAATAACAGAACAAGCACAAGAATCAACTAAAATTACCTCTCCGACAATGACGCCAAAATTTGTTGCGATGTCGCGGTCGCACAAATTAATTACCCTAGCTTCAAGCACAACACACAAGATAGTATAGAGCAAGCAAGGGGTCGATCCCACGAGTAAGATTCAAGTCAAATTTTTATGCTAGATGATATGCAATTTAGGGGGGGTTTGAACGTTATCTAGGCTAAAGCAAAAGAAAACAAAAAACTATCAACCAAAATTTAATAAAATCAGAAAATTATCAAGAGAACAAACCTTGGTTGCAATCACACATCCACCTATAGAAATCAGAACTGATCATGGAAATGAAACATTAATTTATATTCTGAATATTTATCTCTTCTTAACACTGGTTAATTAACGGATCCGCCGTATAACTAAACCTCACCATCAAACAACCACAGTGTCCGCACTAGTAATTTAATTCAATGGAAGCCTTAAGAACTAGATAAGTTGATTAATCAAGAAAACATAACTGTCCTTCGTCTATGTTTGATTTGATTGAATGTTCTCCCTAAGATTAATAACATAGATCCGCCATAATTATTAAACTCAGTTGCTTCACAAGTTCATATACCACAACTCCGGTTTTGATATCAAACTTAGCAATAGATTGTCTACAATAATAACTTAGAGTCCGCTCTAGCAATTAAAATAAACAATCATAGGAAAAATAAGCATAGGAGAACAAACATATTCATCATATAAACTGAAAAGAAAAGGTAAAATAAATCTCATAGTTCTTGAAATCCGAAGGTTTTTGTGTCCTTGCAACTAAGAAAAAGTGTTTAGCCTTGCATGTTTGTTGAACAACTAATCAAAAAGAAGGAAAAATGCATGATTTAGAGTTTCTTAGAGGAAGAGGGCATTTCTCTCTTCTTGGATGGCTGCCCCCCTTCTCTTCTCTCATTCTTTTTATATCCTAGGAAACCCTAGGTCTCTATTTTACAAAATAGTCCTCCATTAAGTAGACTGTTTACATTTAAGTACTTCAATAACTATTTTCCTAAAAAAGAAGAGATAGCCTTGCATGAAATCTTCAAGCTTTGACTTAGAAGAGCTAAGTTGCTGAAATAAAAACTTGGATATTGGTTTAGATGCTTCGAAACATAATTTGGACTCGTTTCTTCAAGAAACCTGTTTGCTGGCAGAATTCAAATGTCATCTTTGAAAAATCATATATCCCTCATATGACATCTTTTTTGGGTTCAATTTGGAGCATTTATAGAAATTTGAGTCATGAATCCAACAAAATTGAGTTTGCATCAATTGGATTTCTGTAGCTCCAGATATCCAAGTTGGAATGGCCGAAGGTCAACACTGGCAGATTGCGAGATTTGACTTTGAAGGCTGCGATTTCCATGCTCTTCCTTATTTTATTCTCTTGCCTTAGATGTCCAGAAAGGTTTGGATGTTAGATTTTTAATGCCACTGGAATCACTAATAAAAACACAAACAAACAGATTTACGTGGTTCCCCAAAACCGAGTACTTCCACAGAGGCAGCAGATTGTATATTATTGGAGGAATGATACAAATACTCAACCCAACCCAGTATAATCCCTCAAAACCAGTGTTTCACTCTTACACTCGGTGTTTCTCTCAAATCTGCACTTTCTCACTCTCACAGTTGCACTTCCTCTACTCTTCTCACACTTGCTTTCTACTCTGTCTCCATTTATAGGAGAAATGAGAGCCTTGGCAGCAACCAATAAAGAACAAACAACTCTTAACTACTACAATAAATATAGTGGTTAAAAGTCATGGTGGTTGAGAAAATGTTGACAAATTTGCTACATATTGGACCCAAGAAATGGAGGGTAAGCTATCAGCTTTTGGCCTTCATACTGATGCTTTAGCTTTATTAAATGCAAAAGATTAACAAAAGATGCTGAACATTTAACAAAGACTCGACCATAAATTTTATAGATTCCATGGGTTCAATCATATACATTAATTTTAAAGCTTGTGGCCTTCATGCTGATGCTTTAGCTTTATTAAATGCAAAAGATTAATAAAAGATGCTGAACATTTAACAAAGACTTGACCATAAATTTTATAGATTCCATGGGTTCAATCATATACATTAATTTTAAAGCTTGTGGCCTTCATGCTGATGCTTTAGCTTTATTAATCTTTCTCTGATCGACAATACAAAAGATCGACATAATGGAAACAAAAGATCCTGAACATGAACAAAGACTTGATCTTAAATTTTAAAGATGCCTAATTGCTTCTCACTGCTCTCTTCATTGGACCCAAGAAATGTAGGGTAAGCTATCAGCTTTTGGCCTTATTCATACTGATGCTTTAGCTTTATTAATCTTTCTATTCTCGAGAGTGCAAAAGATCGACATCATGAAAGCAAAAGATCGACATAATGAAAGCAAAAGATGATGAACATGAACAAAGACTTGACCATAAATTTTAATGATGCATTATTACTTCAGACTCCATGGTTCCAATCATTTACATTATTATAATTATTTTGTCAATGTTAAAAAATCAATTCAATTAAAAAATTTAATACAAAACAAAATTAAATTAAATATTCACTTGAAAAGATATATTATCCAATAATATAAAATTATTATTAAAACTTTTAACTTTTAAGTTTATAGTGATTCTTTGATAATAGCAATTTGTAATGGGTAATTAGTGCGGAAAGTATAAGGAATTTTTTTTTTTTATCTTTTATCAACAAAAAAGAAAAGAAAAGGGACACTATAAGATTTCACAGTTTTACCAACGGCAATATTCTGTCGATATATGATTCATAGTTTGTCGGTAATTTTTTTACCGACGTCTTCACCGATGGAAACATGCCGTCAGCTTTCCTTTCGTCAGTAATGTCTGATTCCGTCGCTAACTTCATTGGTAAAAAAAATTGTCGATGGTTTTACAAACGGAAATTGCGCGCAAAAAAAAAATTCCCACTTGAAATATACCGATGGATTATTCTGTAGGTGCGTGTGAACTACCAACAGAATATTTATGTCGGTCAAGCCGTCGGTGATTGTGAAATTTGCACAAAGCTTCTGTGAAAGGCCGACGGATTAAGGCCGTCGGTAAATTCATCGCTAAAATGATTGACATTTCCCCCTCTCTGTCAAATGCCGACGGATACAGTCCGTCGGTAAAACCCTCTGTGATTATTTTTAAATATGTTTTTAAAAAATTATTTAGAATTAATAATATAAAATTATATAAATTAATAGTTAAAAAACTAATTATGCAAATAAAATTTTTATTAAACATAAAAAAATAAAGTTAAATAATATTCATTACAAACTGAATGTATTTAAAAAAATATTAAATTAACTATTAAAGTTAAATAATATTCATTGCAAATTAACATAATGGTGGAGTCGGAGTCGGAGGAGGCTAGTTGTTATACGACCAAAAAGGAGGAGGCGCAAATCTATCACCACTCTGTGATGCCATGCTCAGGACCATTTGGCGAAGTTGTTCATGATTCGCTTTCAGTTCTGTATACTCCACCATTAGGAGGTCGTATTTTTCGATGAGATGAACCGTGTGTTGCTGGAAGGCCATGAACTCCTTAGACTGGGTGCTCAATACTGATTAGGAGCTCCCAACGGTTGAGACACTACAGGCCGCCCGCAAGTTCTCAGCCGTAGTGTTGGAGAGCCCATACACCCAATTTTTATCGGGTCCACTAGACGATCCAACCTCCATCCACAAATCCAAATCGAAATCCGGATGGGTTGAAGGATCGTCCCCATATATCTCCCTCAACTGGCTATTATAGGTCACATGAAAATGAAAAAAGTAATCATCATATTGAATTCAATAAAAATAATAACTTACAAAATAAAATGGTTGAACAAACATACCACAAAGTGTTGAGCACGGTTGTCAACGAACTGTTGCGCCCTCTTTTGGCGGTCTTGACTCTGCATGTGCGTCTCAACAAACAGCTCCATGGGTCTTGGCTCACGTCCAAGAGACGTAGCCTATAATGAAAAAAATTAATTAACAACAAATTAATTTAATGATATATTTCATTTAAATTAATTTTACCATCCGTTTCGCATGTGCAGCAAACAAAACGGAGTCACCGATGTGCGTTGTCACCAAGCCATGAATTGGCCGGTTCTAGTTGCCAGCACCGGACTGTGAGTGTCGTGTGAACCACTCAGACATCACGTGCTCAAGATAGTGCGGCCATATATCTGTCGGGATGTATATCGGTTTGAAATCCCTCCAAACCGCCATGTCGTTCCAGCTTTAGAGACCCTTATCTCTTGCAGTTTTTTTTGCCTTTTTTTGTGATTCATACCAAAAATCACGCAACTTACTTCCATAACGAGAAATTAGATTTTGAAACATAAATTTTTTCTAAAAAAATCTTGTATTGTTTTCGATGTTACCTAGTTGCCGCGTGATTTTCCCACACCCCCCTCACAACTTTGTCATGCGCCTTGTCCCAAGTGAATTTGTGCCATATATAAATAATTAGGTAAATAAAAATAATAATTTCTTTACAATTATATTAATAAATTATAAGAAATAAGCTGGAAATTATAAATTAACACCAACCTCAAATCTGTCAAACCATGCATCGATTTGAGGTATTCATTCAAGATGTCTGGATACTTGACTCCATTGAAATAATGAAATCTCCATCGACGATTTAAACACCAATGATATTACTTGGGCGGCCTCAATGTTTGTAAACCTGAAAATAAATTAAATTAATGAAATATTGATTTAGTTCATAAATTATTTTATAATTTAAAAAAAAACTAAAACCTTAACAAACTTACGTTGAAAGGTCGTCCTTCCACTGTGCCTTGTACTTGCGGGTGAATTGATTCCGCTGTGAAGGCACGCCGCCTCTACGCTGTGAAACCGCGCTGGAAGAGGCATCATCGGTTGACAGCGCAGGTGCCTCCTTTTGAGAGGCACCTAAGGATATGCCATCCTCGCTGCTAGAAGAACTAGCTGTGACCATACGTGAGCGACGAGCCGTGAATTTCGTTCTACGCATCTACACAATTTTATACGAATAATTATATAATTAAATCCAAATGTTAAAAAAAATCGATAGCACCTCTCATATATTGGAGACTATCTAAATCCACAAACCTGCAAATATTGACAATAGCCACAACCAATTGACCCCATCTATACTAATATTGTATATAACATAACATCTATACAAATAACATCGACACTAGTTACAAGGTAAATTCAACATTAACAATTACAATTCAACAAATTATTCAATTATTATGGCAACACAACAATAAAATATATTCAATAAATTCAAAAAAAAAACTCTAGACTAACAATTACAATTAATGGAAATAATTAAACACAAATCATGCAATAATAGAGTAAAATTACGAATTATTCCAACATATTCAATTACTAATTCTAAGGTAAATTCAACATTAACAATAACAATTTAACCAATTATTCAATTATTATGGCAATACAACTATAAAATATATTCAAAAAATTCAAAAAATTAATTTTGACTTTAGGAATGAAATATGCTTACCTTAATAATGTGTTTATTTCAAGAATTTATCTACATTATAAAAAATATACCAAAACAAAAAACATAACAAAAATAAGAATAGCTAAAACAAAAAACAAATAAAAAAATAAAATATTAAAGAAATGAAGAAGAGGAAGTACATACCTTTTAATTTGCTGAAGATTGAACTAAAGATCACAAGCCAAAAACACAAAAATTTTGAAGGAAATGAAAGGAAAAAACCAAACTATGAAATGAAGCACATGAAAAAATGAACTGAAAGGGCAGTCGCTAGGATTTATAGCGCAGTTTTACCGACGACTTCACCGACGGACATAAAAAATTAATATTATCTTAAATTATTCCGTCGGTGAAGTTTTGAAAATCCATCGGTAAATTTTGAATTTCGCCTTATGGTTTTTAATTACCCTCCATTTTTTTCGCGATCCGTCAGTAATTCCGTCATCAATCTGACGCGGTCAGAGATGCATTTATTGCACCGCCCTTTGGAAATCGCACCGTCTGTCGGTGATGTTGTAGGTAATATTGACCCGCTGACAACATACCGGCAGACTTAAATCCGTCGGTAATTGTGGCATTTTCCGGTAATTATTGTCCAACTCTTTATGGAATGCCGACGGATCTTAATCCATTGGTATGTACGTCGGTGATTGTGATATTTTCCAGTAATTATTTTCCAACTCTCTGTGAAATGCTGACGGGCCTTATTCTGTCGGTATGGATGTCGATGAATGTGGCATTTTCCAAAAATTATTTTCCAACTCTCCGTGAAATGCCGACAGACCTCATTTCATCGGTATAGACATCGGTGATAGTTCATGTAAAGAAAGATTATATTTGTGTTACCTATTTACCTTTCTGCAAACACTTAAATGATAAACTGTCGATCGCACAAAACAATAACTGTTTTACACAGGGCTTAAAATACAATACATAAAATTATAAAATAAATATTTTGTGTTATAAAATATATCATCCATAATATATATTACATGAAAAAAATGTTTTACACAGGGCTTCATTCTGATAATTAGTCAAAATTTTCTTCTTCTTCATCTTCAATTGAATAGTCATCACCTTCATCGCAATCTTCAATATGGATATCATCATCTTCATTGACATTTGCTTGACCGCTAGAGATCAAAACAACATTAAACTCCTCAGTGTCAACATCAACAAGACTATCATCGAAAACACGAAAATTTGAATTTTCTTCCAAGTCAATTATGGTGCAACTCGATATGGTTCAACCAACTCACTAACGTGAAAGACTTCATCTTGCACACTTGTGTCTTTGTTCTCATCCTGAAAAAGCTCGACACGATCCCTAGGTTTTGTTTTTAAAATGGACAACTAATCCACTCTTGATCGATCCTTTCTAAAAAAAGGGGTGTATGTGTAATAAACTTGTTGACATTGCTTTGCGAAAACAAAGACATCATTTATGTTGCGGAGTCTAGCTTTTGAGTTGATTTCAACCAGACCATAGTGCGGATCAACTCTGATTCCTCTGTCAGTCGTGTCATACCAATAGTATTTGAATAAAAACACTCTATTCTGCTCGTTATGATATTGCAGTTCGACAATCTCTTCTAATCTACCATAATAGTCAACTTTTAACTCACTACTAGTCGATCCCTTAACACAAACACTGTTGTTGTATGCCTTTCTTCCATGCCCGTATTTTTTAGTACGGAACACATATCCATTGATAAAATACCCATTGTAGCACTTAACTTTTCTTTTAGGGCCCAGGCTTAGTGAAGACAATGACTTAGCAGCACTCCTTCCCATTTGATAAACCTTGTATGTAATGTACATCAATGAACAATATATATTTTTCTTGTAATGACATACATACAATAATTTTACAAGTGAGGATGAGTTTATGATAGTACTTACATGTGTTCTGAACCACGTGGCAAATTGTTCATCTTGTAATTGAAAGACTTGAGATTCGGTCAGCTATGAGTTATTGGATAGCAAATTTGTCGATGTTGCCTGCAAGTGATAATGACAGTATGATATGTTCGAGGTATATAATCTCAAGTATATATATTATTGACAAAGTTTAATTAGTATTACGCATATATATACTTACTGAATAAAAGGTCTCAGCTCATCACTGTTAAATAGAACATAATTGTGTGCTTGTTTGAACTCTATTTCTGACAAATATCTTCCTCTTACAGCATTTTTAGGTGTGGGTCATCCAGGATTGGAGAATATTGACAAGTTCCCACTAGAAGGCACTTCATTGCCATCATCATGCCAAGGAACACGATTGATTCTCGTTCTCAGATGAGGTTCAAAATAGTACGAGATAAATATTGAGATCTCCTCAACAATATAAGCCTTACATATCGAAGCCTCAACATGCGCCTTATTCTTAACCTTTTTCTTGAGATTGAAGAAGTACCTGCATTGAATTAATCAAATATTTTCAATTAAGAAAAACAAAGAAAATACTTTTATATATGAATTACATTACAACTGTAATATCTAACCGTTCGAATGGGTACATCTATCTATACTGGACCAGTCCTTCAACTTTTGCCTCGAATGGTAGATGTATGGGGAGATGCTCCATTGAGTCAAAAAATGATGGAGGGAATATCATCTTAAGTTTGCATAGTGTCTCGACAATATTCGTTTCAAGCCTCAAAATGTGATCAACATTCAACTTGTTGGAAGATATATCTCTAAAGAAATGACTGATCTCCGTGAGCGCATCCCATATCCCTTGTGGCATCAAATCACGAAAAGCTAATGGGATGAGTGTTTGCATAAACACGTGGCAGTCATGACTTTTCATTCTATACAATCTGCATTCCTCCATATTAACCATCCTTGATATGTTTGAGGCATGTCCATCGGGAAAATGCAGACTCTTAAGCCATTTGTAGACTACTAGTTGTGCGTTTTTCTCTAATACGAAGCTTGCTCTTGGTTTTGCGACCCGTGACGCATCACTAACCAACTCTATATTTTTACAGTTACAGAATAAAGCTACATCCAATCTAACCTTGATGTTGTCCTTTGTCTTCCCCTTCACATCCATGACCATGTTGAAAATATTCTCAAACAAGTTCTTTTCAATGTGCATAACGTCAAGGTTATGGCAGAGAAGATTGGCCTTCTAATAAAGAAGCTCCCAAAAACTACTTCGCTTTACCCAATTATGGGTTAAACCAAAACCAGGAAACTTTTGCTTACCTGATTGAAGGCCAAACACAATGTCACCGTACTCTGATACAACATCATGCAATTCTTCACCAGAAAGACGCGGGAATGCAACATCCTTTTCAACTCTGCCAACAAAAAAATCCTTTCTGTTCTTTCTGTACCTGTGATTATGTGGCAAGAAACGACGGTGACAGTTAAGAAAAGAAGCTTCACCTCCGTTTGTTAGCGTAAATGCCTTGTTGTTTTCCATACAATATGGACATACTAGTTTCTCATGCGTGCTTCAACCAGAAAGCATTCCATAAGCTGGAAAATCATTGATAGTCCACATTAATGTCGCCCTCATAAGGAAATTTTGTTTCCTCGATATATCATAAGTCGAAGCTCTAAAGGACCACAACTATGCCAACTCCTCAATCAACGGTCGAAGACAAACATCTATATTCCAGCCCAGGTTGCTTGGACTGGGTATGACAGTAGATAAAAACATGAACTCCGATCTCATACACATTCCCAGTGGCAAGTTATAAATCGTGAGTATGACCGGCCAACAAGAATAAGGAGTAGCAAATGACCCGAATGGGTTGAATCCATCTGTACACAACCTAAGACGCACGTTCCTTGATTTAGCTGAAAAGTGAGGATGCATATTGTTAAAGTGTTTCCAGGCTTCGCCGTTAGAAGGATGCACCATCACTCCATCAACCGCATCATGTGATTGGTGCCATGTCATATGCTCAGCAGTCCTTGGTGACATGAATAACCTCTGCAGTCTAGGCGTGATTGGGAAGTATCTAAGTTTTTTATATGCCACTAGTGTCTTTCCCCTGCCAGTTATGGGTTTGTAACGGGAATGCCCACATGTCATGCACTCAATCAGTTCAGCATTTTCAAGCTAGTATAACATGCAGAAGTTAGGGCACATGTCAATTTTCTAGTATCCTAAACCGAGGGATTTCATCATGGACTTTGCAGCATAGAAGTTCTCTTTCAGCCTATTCCCTTCAGGTAAAATGCTTCTCGCCAATTCAATAATTTTGTCATACCCGGCCTCACTCAACCCCTGATCTGACTTGATGGTGAACACCTGTGCTACGGCCGATAATTTACTATGGTTCGTGCAGCCATCCCATAATGGTTCGTCAGAATCTTTCAACACATTAAAAAACCTAGTTGTATCTGCATTAGGTTCTTCTTCTATGATTGGACATTGACTGACATTACCTTAATTCATTCTCATTGCATTCATAACCATATTCCTGTAAGGATTAGTGTTGTCATTTGTCGCTTCATGCACGTTGCTAGCACTAGAAGTTGACCCAATCACCCTTTCTTCCATTCTCTTCTTACTAACAAATACTTCTCTATGTGCATACCAATACCGATAATTCTCCATATACCCTTTGTGTAGTAGATGCATCATTATAACATCTGGATGAAGATACTTTTTATTTTGACACTTCCTATATGAACACCTAATACCGCCCCCGGTAAAATTTCTAGAAATAGATGTTGTGAAATTAATAAAACCCTGAACCCCATTACAATAATCCATCCTCCACAATCCTTGTGGTGAATCTTGATACATCCATGAACGATCATCCATGACTTTTATCGAACCTCTATAAAATTATGATGACAACATGTATTAATTAACTATGTTAGGTAAATAAATTTGCAAAAAAATATTGATTTACCTCGAAATTATCCAACAAACCATTTACAACTTCTCATAAATATTAAATATTCATTATCAATTATCAACATCCATACAAATTAATACATATAAATTTACAGAAATTACAACTCCGCAATACCATTAATAAAAATTAAAGCGGACCCGTTAAACAAGCTATAAATTATTTCAAAACAACACATGTAATTCGGTAATTCAATAAAGTTTCAACAATTTACAAACAAATATAATTTTACAAAATCTAAAACAAACCATAACAAGTATAAAATTATACATTCATATACTACAAGTTTGTTTGAGAAATAAGAATAAAACATGTAAATATACTAACAAAATACATATACAAAAAAAAATTTCATCTAAATGTTAAAATTTAAAAAGATAGAATTACTTACAAAAACTGATAAAATTCATCGGTAAATCAGAACATGGATGTTGTGACCACAAAACTTTAAGAAATATGACTTGCTGTGCTGATGAGAGGGAGATTTTTTTTGTAGGGGGGCTGGTTGTTTGCAGTAGGGTAGGGGAGAGTTGGGATTGGGAAGAAGAAGAAGAAATACAGGAGGAGAGAGTCGGCAGAGTGGGCATATATTAACTTTTACCGACAGACTCACCGACATAATTATTCCGTCTGTGATTCCGTCAGCTATTCTGACGGTAAACAGGGCACGTCACTGTATGAAAATTTCGCTTTGAATCCCTCGGTGATTCCGTCGGGATGTTAAATGATGAATCGGTCACATCACTGTACGTATCTGCCGTTTTGAATCCCTCGGTGATTCCATCGGTAAAATCACCCGAAAAACATCCACGTCAGCGAACCTCCTTTTTTTTTAATTATGCATATTCTGTCCGTCATTTTGTCTATAAATACCGACCGAATGTGTTCGTCGGTATATACTGGCGGAATGAAGGATGGAAAAAGTCTGTAGGTAATTGTGACCTTAAAGTACTGACAGAAGTAGGTCGTCGGTAATTCCGTTGGTATTAAGCGAATTTCTAGTGGTGGGAGTCGCCACCTAATATTATGGTCACTAGAAAACCTAATAGTCTATGAGAGTCCAGGTAGGGGGACTAATTGTGTAAATAAAAGACATATAACTCTTAGTGCACCTTACTTATGATAAGCTGCTATTGTTTGTTCTAAGTCGTGTTTCTATTCGTTAATCTATTTAAGGTTCGAGAAAAGTTCTTCTCATTAAAGAGATTCTTATCTTATCAAGTTAAAACACAATCATTTTAAAGCCCAAAAAAGGTATATTTAAGGTTTAAGAAAAGTCATCTTTGGTAAGGAGATTCTTATCTTATCATATTAAAACCTAACTATCCTAACACGAAAGTTTGTTTTTCTTGATAAATTTTGGTTTTCTTTGATTTAGCATTGATTGCTTCTTTCTGTTTTCTTTTGCTTTAGCCTAGATAACCTCCAACCCCCCCTAATTTGCATATCATCTAGCATAAAAATCTGACTTGAACCTTCCTTATGGGATCGGCCCCTTGCTTGCTGTATAATATCTTGTGTGTTTGTGTTTTAAGCTAGGGTAATTAATTTGTGCGACTGCGACATTGTAACATATTATTGGGCATGAATTAAACACCATATGAATATGTTGCTAGGTACCTCGCACCCTCAAACTAGAAAGTAGATGCATATATAGAAGTCTTTTATTAAATTAATTATGTATTCAGAGTAAATAATATTTTATTGTTATATAACATCTTGTGTTTAAGAATTTAAATGTTTAAATTATCTTTTGTAGATGATGCAATTAAGGAT
>Ga0325403_1004181_pt1 | contig 13396 bp, 10 predicted proteins | sample PopdelMetagenome_19_FD_205665 | JGI IMG/M metagenome (GOLD analysis project Ga0325403, IMG submission 205665) | Populus deltoides microbial communities from Bellville, Georgia, United States - Xylem-PdKOR-R4 | ecosystem: Host-associated > Plants > Phyllosphere > Stem > Wood/Secondary xylem...
GAAAAAACAGGGGGTCTGGCTTGAAAACCAGGCCTAAAAAGCTTTTAAAAGGTGTTGGGTCAGGTTTATCAATCAGATGTACAATTATTAAGCTTGGTTAAATTGCCAAATATTTTTATTTTTTTTTTGTTTTTATAAAAAAAATTCTTATTTAATTTTTTTCTTATAGTTAAAAGAAAATAAATTGATAAACTTTTTTATATTGTACAAAAAAAAGGGGTGATGATAATTTTTTTCATTTAACAATGAGTTGAATTTCCTTAATAAAACATGTTTATTTTTGTGTTTCAAAAAATTTCAAATTGTTTTACTTTTTTTAATTTAAATTAATATTTTTTTGATGTTTTTGTATTATTTTTATGTGATAATATAAAAAAATCAATTTTTTAAAATAAAAAATATTATCTCAATATATTTTTTAAAAATATTTTCAAAAATAACCGTTCCGTAATAGTATAATAACTAGCAAAAGCACGAAATATATTTGCAGCATCACCATCTTCAAATAAAGTATTTTCTACAGTAGCAACTAATTTACACCAGCAACTAATTTCTTTCCCTTTAATTTTTTTCCTTTTAATATATTTTCAATTTTATTCTTTTTACTCTTTATTTTTTTTTATTTTCTCTTATTTAATTTTTTTTATACTATAAAGAGGAAATGTAAATTGATATGATTTTTTTTTATTGTATAAAAGTTGGGTGATGATAATTTGTTTTTCATTTAAAGTTGGGTTGAATTTCCTTGTTAAAGCATGTTTGTTTTTTTTTTAAATGCTTTTAAAAAAATTTGAATTTTTTTTATTTTTTTCTTTACTTCAAATAAATATTTTTTGAAGTTTTTGTATTATTTTGATGTGATGATATAAAAAAATTTGATTTTACAAAATAAAAAATATTATCTCAATAATTTTTTTTAAAAAAATATTTTAAAACTTTTTTAATTTTATTTTTTTAGGATATTTAGTCTGGCTCAACAACCAGACCTAATGTTGTTGAGTCTAACTTCGCAGCAGCCAGATCCAAGAATATTAGGTCTAGTGCTCTATACTTTTCATATTTGTTTTACATTTGAAAAAAATTGTTATTGACTCACTGCAGAGTGCAGACCAATATACTAGTGTAGTATTTATTGTCTCAAAATAGAATAAATAAAATTATTAAAAATAAGAGAAACAAGATAGAAATAAAATTATGTTTAATACTAATGTATAAGATAAAATGATTGTCTCTGTATCATATTTGGTTATGGTAAATAAGACAAAATGAAATATAAAAAAAAAACTATTTTACTTTTAATATGTATTGTTATCAAACTTATATATTTAAAAAAATAATTAGATACTGTTTTTTTATTATTTTAGTTTATATTGAGTATTGAAATTAATAATATTATAATAACATTAATTATAAAATTAGAACTGACTTGACGAGTTGACCTGAGACCTGAATTAATTCGAGTTTAAGAAAAAAATAGAGGAATGATTGACTCGATCTGACCCGATCAAAAATACAGATTAACCTAGGATAAAACACAGGTCAAAAACCCTTTGACTTTTTTAAAAACATTAGTCAAAACAAGGTTGTTGTGATTATTTTTTTAAAAAAAAATTCAGGTCAACCAAGTTGACCCTCCCAACCCGTAACATGAACCTTGCCTCCAGTAGATTCTCAAATCGGGTTTTAAAATTATGATAATAATTACTTTTATCCATACGATGACTTGGGCAACTCGTGTTAACCCTCCCGACCCGTGATCTAGGTTTTACCTCGGTTAACCCCCAATTCTTGTTTTAAAACTATAATAATAACAATTTTTATCCTTGCATTGACTTAGGTCAACACGGGTTGACCCTTCTAATCTATGACCTGAGCTTTTCCTCGAGTTGACCATAGAATCAAGTTTAAAAAGTAGGATGATAACCATTATTATTTTATGTTGACCGGGGTCAACCCGAGTTAACCCTTTTGACATGTGACCCAGGTCTTACTCAGGATCGACATCGAGTCAAGTTTTAAAACTATGAAAATAACCACTTTTTTCCTTAAATTTACCCGAGTCAGCATTCAACCCCACTCATGACCCGAGCCTTGCCTTGGATCGATCACCGAATCGAGTTTTAAAATTATGATAATAACTATTTTTATTCTTACATTGACACGGGTTAACCCCCAGATCAATTTTTGAAACTATGATAATAATTACTTTTATTTTTACGTTGATGCGGGTTAACTCAACTCGTGACCCAAGCTTTGCCCTGAGTCAACTCTCGAGTTAAGTTTCAAACTATGATAATAATTATTTTTATTTTTTCATGACTTATTTAAAATTGAAAGTTTTTTAAAATGATATTTAAAAATAATAAATAATAAATATTATCTCTAGAGACAAGTTTTTTCTCTACCTTCTATTTTAGATATACAAAAATTCAATTTAAAATTATCTTAAAAACAAATTTATTTTTATATTTTTAATTAAATATATTTTTATTCTCGTTAACTCCATCTTTTCTATCACAGAATAGGAACCAAACACTATTTTATAGTTTTTGAGTTTCCAAAGGTTACAGACCGTTGCTGATAAGGCGGCTGCGTTTCTGGTTCATTTTGGTTGTTTCCTTTCTGCACCAGTGACCATCCCCTTCAGCCACAGCTCCATGTTCCTGAGAGCTTGGGCAGAAACCAGGCCCATTTAAGACCAGTCTCGAACCCATGCGTCACATCCATTTCAGATTTGGGTGGTTCCTTAGATCTTTGGACTATGCATGATAGTTTAGGTGGACTGGGGTGTGGGCCTCAATTAACTTAAAATATTCTTAGCTTTAGGTTTTTCTGAAAACATTTTTCTATAAAAGTAATTTTTCTTAAAAATATTTTTTTATTTATAGTTTTTTAAATGATGATAATAAAATGAAAGAACCTATAATATTTATTATAAAAATAAGGATAATGATAGTGATAATTATAATGAAAACATTAATAATGATTATGATTATAGTATTTATGATACCAATAATAATTGTGAGAATACTAATAATTATAAAATGATAATTGTTATAGTGATAATAATAGAAACAATAATAATGAAGTGATGATTATTTTAATAATAAGATGATAATAGTAAAAATAATAATGGTGATGGTTGTTATATACTTAGTGTTAAAGTTTTCTCGTGAAATAAAAATAAAATATTAGTTATATTAATAATAAAAAAATGATTGTGGTGGTGGATAATAATTATAGGGTAATGGTTATTGTAGTGGTGAATATAATATTTGTTAATAGTAAGGAAATATTTTATACCTTCACGAAGTTAAAGTATTTTTTATTAAATTAATATTATTCAAGGGTTAATTGAAAAACAAATTATTGATTTATTTTTAAGTGTTTGTTTAGGTAGTTTTTTTTTATTCTATTACTTAATTAATCGAGTTTAGATTTTGTAACCATTATTCTTTTTCCCAACATTTTCTCTTTATTGAACTTATATATCCAAGTCCCATTAATTCCGTCTAAGAGGTGAATTTCAATTTCAATATAACGAAATATTTTCTATATTTTCTTAAAAAAATTTCTCTTTTATTAAAAAAAATACTTGTATTGTATAATATAATTCTAATTCTTAATCATAAACTAATTCCTCGTTAGCTTGGTATTTCAAAACTTGATAAAGCCTCTTAATAGGTGTTTTACATAGTAAAAATAATTTATTTATCTTGATGTGTCATATTCAAGTCTTGATATACCTACACCCATCATAATCTTGATATAAATGTAATAAAATCCTTATATCAAAATAATTATTTTAACAAAAAAAAAACTAAATCTCCTTGAAGCTAATGTTGACCTAAACTCAAAATATTATTCATTATAATAATATAATAATGGTCTTTCCTTCAACAATATAAAACCTTTTAACCATCCATTGGATCAATATAGTTTTTTTTTATCATGATTTAATTATTATTTTCAAATTATACAAGGACGAATTAATCTTTTTTATTTTTTTACAATAAAATAATTTAGTTACCCCTAAAAAAAAAAGCTTACATCCATGAGCTTTTTAGACTTTTCAATTTTTTTAGCATAATAAAATGATTTAATTACCCTAAAAAGCAAAATCTACAGAACTATATTCCATTGATTTTTTCATCATTTCATCTTGGTTTTTTGGTTAATATTAAGTTCGCTTAGAGGCATTTTTGTATTTTACTTAATATTAAATAATATTAAAAAAATTTGGTGGCACGTGCAACAAGTGGAGAGCCCTCGTGCCATTCGAGCTATGCGTATGTTGATGTCCAATGACCAATAATTGCCTTCCACAATGACATTTGAATTGTCTTGGCATTGCCTTCACGATGAGGCAATGTGTGTGGATAATGACCGATTGGTGTGACATCAATAACTTTTTTTCTATTTTCCCTTATTTTCTCTCTCATCCTGTATTGTCATGTTGCCCCTTTTAAAATTTTAAAACAATCCTTTAATTTGTTATTCCTTCATATTTGGTTTATATTCTTTTGATTATTATTTGTTATATTTGAAATAATTTATAAAATTGAAATTTCTTTTCAATTTCACCCTTTTGATTTTTTCATCTTTCAAAATTGATCTCCATTCTTTTGATTGCTATTTGTTTTAATTAACATAATTTTTTAGATTGCTATTTTTATAATTTCATCCTCTTTAAGTTTTTGTTTCCTATCAAATTGATCTTTATTTTTTTTATTGCTATTTTTTTTTACTTTGATAAGTTTTATAAATTGATTTTTTTTCTAATTTCATCATCTAACATTAAATTGGTTGGAACTAAGTTTTTTGATTGAGCTTGGGTCTTAGATTTCACGAGTTGTGAGTTTGAGAGATTAACTCAGGTTTATAAGGTTCGCCCGAGTTTGCTTGATTTTTTTAAAATGTTTTTTAAGCTCATGCTTTTACAACTTCATCTTTTAGCATTTATTCAATTGGAGATGAGGCTCCGTTATTTTTATTTATTTGCTTTCTATATAATTTTCCAATAATTTTTAAAATGACTTGGTTATTTTGGTTCCTTTTATTTGTCATTTTTTTGTTGAACTTACTTTGATAAATTTTTTAAATTGATATTTTTATTTTTTAATTTTATCATTCAATATTAGATTGATTGAGAATTAATTCTCCTTTTTAGTTTCATCCTTCAAGGTTGGAGGTTTTTTTTTATATTGGGCTTAATGATTTTCTTCAATTTCCTTTTTATTCGTTTATCTTGGTCCATCACTTAGACAATAAGGTTGGCATGCTAGTCTAAGTTGGCTCAGGTTTTTTTAGAATTGTTTTTTTTAATTTAATATTTGTTATGTTTCGTCCCTCAATATCAGGTTGTTTTTTAATTCAGATTTGTAATCTTTTTCGGTTTACTTTCTATTAAGTTATCTTATTTGCATGATTTGGGTTATAAGATTTGGTTGGCTTGCCCAATTTGCTGGTTGTTTTTTTTGTTTTTGTTTTTTTAATCTCATCATTCTACGTTGGATTTGTTTAGAATTGAACTTTGACTATATATATATTTTTTTCATTTCTTATCCCGATCTCATGACCTTACTTGTATATTTAGCATGCTCACTGTCACACGTGTGCGGCGTTGCGGCGAAAACATCCACCCTCAAAATCTGTTATTATCTAAAAATATGGCAAATGTGAGGAGATAAGGAATTCTTGTCTTTTATTAGTGAAAAAATAGAATGGGAGTCGCCGGCTAATATTTTGGTTACTAGGAACTCTAACCAGTCTCAAAGATCGGGTACGAGGACTGGTTGCGTAAAGGAAAGGTATTAACACCCTAAATACGCCCTACCTAAGGTAAGCTGTATTTTTTTATTGTCTGATAAAATCTAAGATTTTGTCGTGTTTTCTAGTTGTTGGTCCGTCTATGGTTTAAGAAAAGTCCTCCTCGGTAAGGAGATCCTTATCTTATCAGGTAATTCTAACGTCAACAAAAGAATTTAATATCCGGAATACATCTTACGTATAAAGTCACAACCCCAGATATTAAAAGAAAACAAAATAATTTTTTTAAAATTTTTGAAATATTTTCCTAGTTCTCATGACTTTAATAAACTGGTTATCAAAACCAAAATGCATGCTAATACATATTTTTTTGAAATTTCCCTTTGTTGTATGAAAATACAATATGAATTTTTTTATTTTTATTTTTTGAGAAACTTGGCCATATGCATGAAAACAAAACAATTTTTTTTGTTATGTTTTGACGAAAATCCGATAATTTAATATTGGATTTGTATCTTTGCAGTATAAAAATACCAACCAATATTGATCAAACTGCAGTAAGATTTTTGAAAAATCATATATTTTTTTAAAATAATTTTTTTAAAGAATTTTTTTTCAGGCTGGGCCCAGCCTGGGTCACTGGCCCAAGCTAGTGACCTGACTGGGCAGATAAGAGGCACGCTCAACTACTGTTCAAGTTAATTATAATTCACTTGAACAGTAAAACATAACAATTAAAAAAAACAAATGCATGCAGTGACATAAACAATGCAACGTGAAGAAAAATGTGTGAAGCTTACCTGGTATCTAAAACAGATGAAGACGATGGCGATGAAACTGCTGCGTAGGATCGGTGGTGACTGGTTCTGGAGATGATGAAGACGATCAACACTAGGTCTTTTTTCTTTTGGTTTTTCTCTGTTTTTTTTTGAAATGATGAAGCCTCTGTATTCTCATCCTCTCCGTCTTTCCCTTCCCTTTTCTTTCTGTTTTTCTCTCCTGTATTCCCCTCTCAGCGGTTCTTGGCGTGGCTGCTGGGATGAAGAAGATGATAAGCTGACGACAACTTTGGCAGTGCTGGTGCGGTTATGATGGAGAATGGTAGTGGCTGCTGGGATGAAGAAGATGATGAGCTAACGATGCCGTTGGCAGTGTTAGTACAGTTGTGATTGAGAATGGCAGCGGTTCTTCCCCTGTTTTAAAACAAGCTCCTCCTTGTTTTCATATCTTTCCCGTCTTCTTCTTTCTCTGTTCCTTTCTGTATTTTTTTAATCTTTCTCCCTCCCCCTATTTCCTCCTGTTCTTTTTCTTTCCCTCTCTATCTTGTCTTTTCTGTTTTCTCCCCCCTCTATTCTGCTCTCTGTCTCATTGCTTTTCTCCTCTTTGTGTTTCACCTTCTCTGTTTTCTTTCTCCTCTGTCTCGTTCCCCTCCCCCCTCTATGTTCTCTCTTTCTCACGCTTTTTATAGCCCAACACTGCATGCATTTTTTCTTTTCTGTAACGGTCCCATAACTGAAGCAATCTGCTATTTTTGTTTCTGAAATGGCTCCACCGTCTGCTAAAACGGCTTTGAAGAAAGGTGATGAAATAATGCTCTGAAACGGCATTGAAGAAAGGTGAAGAAATAGTGCTTTGAAACGGCGCCGTCTTCCTATCAAAATGGATATTTCTGATTTGGTCCTTGGATGTTTTTACAATTTTGTAATCAAGCCTCCCGGATAAATTGTAATTGAATCCCTTGATTTTAGTGCCTTTTCCGGTTTGTTCCTTGGTTTCGGATTGTTTCAATCAAGCCCCTAATTGGCTATCAAACTTCAGTAATTATGCAATTAAGCCCCTGATTTGACCAATAAACTTCAATAATTGGACCCCAGAACTTTAATTTCTTCCAATAAAAGCCTAAATTGACTTAAAAATCAATTTTTCTTACAATCAAACCTTTCCATAAATTCTATTAAACCTTAGATAAAATTTGATTAAGTCCATAAACATCTGATTTTAGACTTTTCTTCCTCAACTTGAATTTTCTTTGTCAATAGGGCTCTCATCAGTCAAAAATATACTATCAAATTTCAACCTTTTGCATTTTTGAACCTCCTCAACCAATTTTGATCTTTTTCGGAATTCCAACATTCTTTTCTCGCTCCTATTATTTTTGGATTTCTTCCGAATGTTTATATATATATATATATATATATATATATATATATATATATATATATATATATATATTTGTATTTTCTTTGGAACCCAAAAATGGGTAACAACACTCACTAAGGTTGTCTCATGTCATTTTGGTTTTCTTTTAATTGTCTGGAATTTTAGCTTTATTGCCTTTTTCATTTCAACAATCCTTCTTTTTTTAAGGTTCCTATGATTTTTTTTTTGTTTAAATTGGTCCATTTACTATTGTTATCTATTCTTTTATTATTTGATTAAATTATACCATTTTTTTCTTAGTCAAGTCTATATCTTGAATCATGTCTCTCTCTTTCCTTTTTTTATTTTACTTTTTTTAAACATCTTTTTTAATTGATAAAAAGATATTTCGGCTCGTGGCCACAGTCTCATAAATCTAATGATTTCTGAAACATGATAAGTATATTCATATAGTATTTTAAAAAAAATAATATAAAATATCTAAATGAGTTGATGCGAACCTCTTGATCATGTGGTCAAGATACCCCCAACAAAGTAGTTAACAACCCAAAAAGCTAAAAATCAGGTTTGATAAAATTTTGATCTAGAGGTAACCCTGTACCTAAGGACTAAAGGTATTAGAAAAAGTCTTGGACCTAAAGATAACCTTGTATCTAAGAACTCTAAGTATACGAATGAAACCACGAAACCAATTAATCTTTGATAAGTCAGTGTACGATTTTTGTCCCTGTAAAGAAATATTGTTTTGCTACAAACAAACAAAAGAAAAACTCACGTTTATTCTTCAACTTGCTACTGAAAGTTTTAGCTCAAAAAAAATAATATAGTCTCCGCTAACTAACCCTAATGAATCTTTTTTAGGTTGCAAGCTAATGAGATTAAACTAGTAATCAACTAACATAAGTTCAATAATAAAATAAACTCTTAAACAATATCTAACGTTCCAGAATAAACCCAAATTAAAATTAATTATTAATAAATAAATAAATAAATAAATAAATAAAGGTAATACAATCAAAGTCTTCATGTTAAAGTTCTTCCATGTAGCCCGAATCTCTAATTTTCACAAATTCTTGGCAGATTTCAGTCCTCACTTGTAACACATTGTTCTATCTCATCCGAGTGAATTATTGGGCCTACCATATATAGTTGAAAAGACTGATATGTTTAGTTCTAAAAAAAAACTTTAATTGCACCACAATTCTACTTGTAGCTCCATATATGTCTCAAATAGTACATAAAGATCAAATCTGATAGATTCATAAGATTCTTTTAGTAACTTCGATTCTCTAAAGTAATATGTTTCCAAAGTTCATTTGACTTCAAAAATTACCATGATATGGTTCTATATGTCTAATATCTTCCTATAAAGTTTCAACTCGATTCGATGTACGGTTTGAGAGATATGTTTGATATTGCAAAACTGGTTAACATATATTTTAAGGCCAAACTAGAATATAACTTGGTTCGTATCATCATCCCCTTCTTAAAAAAGATTCAACCTTGAATATGTATCATGGAAAACTTCTTATAATATTAAAAAATCAGTATCAAACCAAAGAATAACATCAACATCAAAACCAAGAAGAATCTTGTTAGCAAAGAAGGTCCTTATGATATACAAGCTTTCCGTTCAACAATCTTCCCTTTCTTCAATTTAAGTTGCTCCTCATATATTTGCTTAGGTGTTAAAGTTACAAGAGTTATAGGTCTTCCATTCATCTTAAAGGAATAACTATTTGTCACTCCATCATGCATAACTCTCCTATTATATTATCATGGTATACCAAGTAACAAATGACTAGCTTGCGTTGGCACAACATCACATAACACCTCATCGCAATATTTACCAATAGAAAAGGCAACCAAAACATGCTTATTCACTTTCACTTCACACCACTGTCATTCAAGCACTGTAATTTATAAGGTATGTGATGTTTGGTAGTGTGCAAGCTCAACATTTTCACCAATTCAGTATTAGCTACATTAGTGTAACTACCATCATTTATAATTACGCTAAATACCTTATTCTGTACATGACATCTCATGTGAAATATGTTCTCCCTCTAACCTTCTGAATCATCAACTTTGACATGCACATCTAGTGCTCTCCTCATCACAAGTGTCTCGCCCTCAACCAGAAACTCAACACAAATATCATCAACATCCTCTAATGGTGACATCTTCTTTTCTTCATCCTTTATATCAGTCTCAACCTCATTATTATATTTCATAAACATGACCTTTTTATTTGGACACTAAGAAGCAACATGGCCAAAACCCAAACAATAAAAACATTTAATGTCACGATTATAAAAGGTAAGAGTAACATTGTTACCTTTAACAACAACTAAGATGTCTTTCTTCTTTCTATGGTATTCAGCCTTACCCTTCTCATTTAGTTGTGATAGACCACACCCGATATTAGCCTTCCAATTGGGTCTCCAAGATGTCGAATGGCCTAATAGTTGGCTTTATCGAATGGTACCCTTCTGTTTAAGTTGTTTCTCTACCTTCACGACCATATACATCATCTTCTTTAACTTTATATAATGATACAATTTCACAATATGAACTCTATCACAATTAAGGTCATTCATGAATCTAGCCATAGTAGCCTCCCTATCGTTCTCAACATTAGCTTAAATCATAGTAAGTTTTATCTTCTTGAAGTACTTATCAACACTCTTTATACCTTGACTCAAACTCTGCAACCTTTGATACAAGTCTCTATAATAATGGCTAGGCACAAATCTCCTCTTCACAAAGAATTTTATCTCATCCCAAGTATCAACCCACCTCTCATAATTCCTCTTGTAGTTTGTCATTAACTGACCCCACTACATAATGGTATATTCAATTAAAGCAATCACAACAAGTTTGACTTTTTTAGGTTTCAGATAATTGTGACACTAAGAAATCTACTCTATCTTCTTATTTCATTCTAAATGAACTTCTAGATCATTCTCCCCATGAAAAGCTAGTATTTTCAGCTTAATTGTACCTAATCTCTACCAAACTCAACATTACAATCCTGATACCTATAACTACCTCTTTAGCTAAAATTATCACCATATCTTTCTCCTCCAAACTGATGATTTGTTGCTGTTCAAAACGCTCCCCATGTCCCATGAAAACATCTTCAAAATCAATATCACTCATGCCCACATTATCAGCCACAAATTCATCCACATCAGTGTTAACTCGCCTAACAACCATCCTAACATTAAGTTCTTTTTGCTTAGGCTTATTTTGAACCCCACCATGATTATTAGCATATTGCCTCTCCAACCTATCCAATCTATCTCCAAATTCATTGGTCATCTGATCCATACGCTGATTCATAATGCGTAACTGAGTTATAATTCCATTGTCTCATCTATGTGTTGCCATATTATTGCTTGACTACAATATCTTTGAATATGAAAATTGTTTAGTTGAGAAGAAACATATATTCCTCACGCACTCTCTCACGTGTTTACATTCCTTTCGTGTTCACTCAAATATGCTCGCTGTGTCTTTTTCCTCTTATCTCACATTTCTTCAGCCCTTGCAAACATGATTTCAACACTAAATATAATAGACTTAGCAGCGTTTTCAAATATGTGTGTATGACTTAGGAAGCAAGAAAAATATGAAAACAAGCAAAGATGAAACTACAATTATAATTTTAAGAGTAACAAGCGAATTTGTATGAAAAAATGATGTTTTTGAAGATGGGAAAGAAAACAGATACAAAGGTTATAAAAAAATTTAAATGACACCTAAATATATCAATTATGATGTCATTATACAGTCAAAATTGAAAAATAACATAAGCGAAACAAGTTTGAATTGTTGATGCGAATTAGACTTGTTATGACAAATTCCAATCCTAAATTTAGTTTTTATAGCAAAATAACTCCAAATGACCTTAAATTTTATATGGGATGCTATTAGTACCTTAAAACCTAGTATATAAATTTTGAGAATTTTCTAAATTTGTATGACTTAAATTCCCTTCTGATATGAATATGACCTGTTACGATAAATTTTAATCCTGACCTTGGTTACTATAGAAAATGATCTCTGAATGAGCTCAAGTTTGATATGAGATGCTATTAGGACTTCTAGAACTAGTATATAAAATTTTAGAACTTTATGAATTGGTTTGATCCAAATTATCCAATGTTTGTGTAATGTGACAGATTCAACAAAAGTGACTTTTGAAGGTTATTTTCTGTTTTTTACTCTTTATGATAATGATATATACTAAGACAGAAACAAACTAAAATAACGCCTCTTTTTTTTTGTAAGAACCCTAGTCACAAACTACTAAGCTCTAGACACGAAATTATCAAAAATCGAATCAAAGACAACTACAGCTAAAGAAGCTAAAACTAACAATAAGAAAATAAAGGATATAACCTGATTTTAGAGCCTAGCTCTGATACTAACTGATGCAGACCTCTTGATCATATGGTCAAGCAACTCTTAATAAAGTAGATAACAACTCGGAAAGCTAAAAATCAGATTTGATAGAACCCTGACCTAGAGAGGTAAGCATATACTTAAGAACCATAAGTGTTGAAAAAAGTTTTGGACCCAGAGATAACCTTGTATATAATAACTCTAAGTATATGAATGATACCACGAAACCAATTAATATTTGATAAGTTAATGTATGATTTTTGTCCATGCAAAGAAAGATTATTTTGCTAAAAGCAAATAAAATAAAAACTCACGTTTATTATTCAACTTATTGTTGAAATTTACAGCTAAAAAAACATAATATTACCTAAAGGTAAGCATGTACCTAAAAACAATAAGTATTGAAAAAAGTATTAGACCTAGAGACAACCTTGTATATATTAACTCTAAGTATGTGAATGATACCGCGAAACCAGTTAATTTTCGATAAGTCAATGCATGATTTTTGTCCATGCAAAGAAAGATTATTTTTCCAAAAAAAACCGATGTTTATTCTTTAACTTGTTGCTGAAATTTGTAGCTAAAAAAAAAACATAATATAACCTCCTTTAACTAACCTTAATGAATTCCTTTTGAGTTGCAAGGAAATGAATCTAAACTAACAATCAATTAACATAAATCCAATAATGAAATAAACCCTTAAACAATATCTAATGAGTTTGAATAAACTCAAATTAAAAATAATTAGTCAACATTAAATAAATAAATTAAGTTAAATAATAAAAATAAAGTTTTCATGCTAAAATTTCTCCACATAGCCTAAATCTCCAATTTTCACTTATTATTGACAGATTTTAGTCATGACTTCAAATACGTTATTCTTTCTTTTCTTGATGAATTAATAGGTCAACCATATATTTTTAGAAAGTATGAGATGTCTAGTTTCTAACCCAACTTGAATTGCAGTAAAATTTCAACTGTAACTCTAGATATATTTCAAACAGTACATAAAAGTATAATTTAACAGATTTAACAAGATTTGTTTAATAATTTTAAC
>Ga0325403_1004182_pt1 | contig 13396 bp, 8 predicted proteins | sample PopdelMetagenome_19_FD_205665 | JGI IMG/M metagenome (GOLD analysis project Ga0325403, IMG submission 205665) | Populus deltoides microbial communities from Bellville, Georgia, United States - Xylem-PdKOR-R4 | ecosystem: Host-associated > Plants > Phyllosphere > Stem > Wood/Secondary xylem...
GGAGAAAGCAGAATTATACCCTAGTGAGACTGCACCCTTTCTGTCCATTTTTCCAACTCACACGTAGCAACCAAATAAATTGAAAGAGAACTTCTCAGATTCATGACTAGTCATGGTAATATTAAGCCCAGCACCAAGATTTACAAAAGTTCCTAATTATTGAGATGACAGCATGCCATGTTAACCCCAAAAAGCTCTCTCAGTACGTAGCAAGCTTCATTAAAAAACAGCATCATGTTCCCTCCGTTAGAAAAAAGAAAGAGAGAGAACAAAGCTCAGTGGCTATTCATCCACGTCCCTAAGCACTAACATAAAGAAAAGGGGTCTCAAAACACGCACCCATGAAAAAACTCAAATTACCCATCCAACCAACAGCCCCAAAGCCAAAATTGCACACGCAATATTACGTACAATCCATAGTAAAAACACAATAGAACACAATAAAATAAAAGTAACAAAAAAAAAGTAGATGAAAGAAAAGAATTGTTGCAGCATCATTTTCGAATCTTCTAGCAAGGACAGCATGCATACATATATATATATATATATATATGTATATATATATATATATATGTATATATATATATATATATATATATATATACATATATGAGAGTAACACCAATCAAAGATACAAAAATGATTCTGCAACCTCTCTCTAGCTAATTCTCTCGTCGTAAATGCATATATAAAAAAAGACCCAATCAAAGTAGGGAATATAACCAAAATAGGAGCTCTACCGACGTTTTCTGCTTTAACTACAACTTTGAAACAAGATTTTGTTGTGAGAAAGTACAATAAAAAACATAAATTAAATATAACCTGAGGTGCATGCAGATATTGTTTTAACTCAAGGTTAAGTATATTCTAGAATTCAACAAGTTTTTTTTTCTAGAACGAGGGTTATAAAAATAGTCAGACTAAGATTAAAAAAAAATCAAGTCTTGAAAATACAAAAATATAATATTATGGTTTTTTTTTGCTGCACATTTTAACTGTAAAAGTGCATGGTATGTATAGGTTGTTAACATATAACAACTATGCAGAAAATAAATTAGAAAATTAAAGAGCTCTTACGACAATTAAAAGAATAAAAAAAAATGTTAGGGAATTAAAGAATTATAGTTGTTAAAAAAGTTTTAAAATAAAAAAGTTCTCAAGATTTTGTGATTGTTAGAAAATTAATTTCGAGTGTTTAAAAAATTATGGTTTCAATAGACAAAAGGTTTAGAAAATATAGGTGTTACCTCGCTCATGGGGAGACAGAAAATCAGAGGTTTTCATCTTCCTCGGCTCAACCTTATACATGGAAGCCCATTATCCTTTTCTTGTTGGTTACTATCTTATATCAAAGTTCACTATATAAACACTAGATAAAAATTTTATTTTTTCAATGTGATATAAAAACCTTTTGAAATAATCTTCATTATTTACAACAATCCCCTACATATATCAAAAGAATTTTGGAATAAAAGTATACTTGTTACATTTCTATTTATTGAGTGTAATGCATCTAATCCGGTATCGTTTGGACTATGAACCAGATCATATAAAGAATGATATTTAACTTACAAAATTATTGGTGAAATTTTTTAATTTCTATGAACCAAAAATTCTTATTGAAGTTAGGTATCTCACCAATTACATTAAACCCCCATAATTTCTATTTGGTTGACTCGGTTTTACTCTTAATAGGTCATGCTATCATCTGATTGTTTATAAATGCTCTAGAGATTATATTAGTATCTCATAGGAATAGCCCCACACCACACTCATATAGGTGATTCCATCAAGTGTTCACTGCAATTTGAACACTATCTATAAGGAATATGGAACATATTAAGAACTTTGTAGTTCATCATCTCTTTAATTGCAGACTAACATTATTCTCACATCATAAAAAATGATTTGTTTTATAGTGCTATAGAATCATAAATGACTTTGTTATTACCTATACGAACCTAATTCATAAGATCTTCAATCACATAGGTTGGGTTACCATCATTTTGATTTCTCACTTAGACATTAGTCACATTCTCCTCAATGTTTCTAATATCATCTTTCTACCAATCGTTTTGAATTTTTTTCAAGTTTATATAAAACATTAAATGAAACTATTTGACCACTTATAAGAGAGAGAAAATAAGATATAAAAAGTATAATGATGGGAAAAAAGAATCTATTATATCATATATTTATATATATAGTTTGTTTTATAAAATGTAAGTACACATATAATATAAATATTTTAAATATAATATTATACACATATAACTATTTTTTGGTGTTCGGAGAACAATAAAAAAATATTTATTGGAATGGTTGTCTTATTGTATTTATTTCTTTATCCTAAATAAATTATTGTAATTGCCATGCAGTTACATTTAAAATTGCAATGTAAGAAGCTTTTCAAAATAATTTTTTGCTTGAAAATATATGAAAATGAGTTTTTTTTTATTTTTGACATTACCACAATATCTCAACCATAAAATAAAAAAAAACATACCATAAAAAACATCCATTTAATATTTTTATAAGTCAAAAACATTTAAAAATTAAAAAAGCTAAAAGAGCAGAAAGTTACGAGAAATACCACCATTGATTCCTATAATCTTTGTCAGCAGCCAACCAATCACAACTTGCTGATTGGTATTATATTACATAAGTGTGAGCAAATCTCTCCTTAACTAGGATGGCATTTTTTATCTAGTCATAGGCTAGGAAGGACAATATCTTGAATTTTTCTCTGGTATCATAATTTTCTCAACGTAAAAACAAAAAAAAAAAAAGGAGGACTTGACACAGATTATGACCATGTCCGCAGAACCTTGCTTCAACTTGTAGCTTGATCTCTATCTTGCATCAATTATGATCAATTTTTAATTCTCAGTTCAACTATGGAGTACGAGAATTAATGACGCTCAACATTATAAAAATAGAAACGATACCTATATAATATTAATTATAGAATCTCTAAATTGAATCTAATTATTGTAATAACTAGAGAGTGCTAGAGAGTTTTTTTAATATAAAAGTGTTAGATTTTTTATTTTTTTATTAAGTGATTAGACCCAACAAATTTGATTGTATCCAACTCTCTTTCGAGATTACTGCTCATCTACGAGTCAGATTATTTTTTTTGCTTACTGCAAAACAAATAATTGTATAGAAATTATAACCATTGTCTATTTTAGCATAAATAAGAAGATTTAATTATAAATCAAAAGAATAATGTATAATTTTAATGAAACAAACCAAGAAAATTGATAAAAAGATAATTGTCAATTGAATAATTAAAAAGTAAAAGAAAATCATGATAATTATAAGGACTTTTCATCTTCATTGAGTATTTACGATGGAAAAAAAAAGAGTCGGTATAGCAAATTCACACATAAAAATCAGCGAAATGATGATAGGTAACATTCAAGTCAATTAACTTGGCTAAGCTGAAAGGAAGGCTGTTATCTTTCCATTTAGTTCTCTTGACATGCATGGCCATTGCAAATCCAGTCAAGAGCTTTGTGCGCAGTATTCATTATCAATTTCCCACTACAGGATATATTAATTCCATCAGATTCAAGAGCATTCACCCCCTGCACACAATCCTTTTTAAGCGCTTCATGGAGTTTTCTATTCTGGCTGGATATAGAGCCCTCTTGTGTATTGAAAGACTGCACTTAAAATGTTCATAGGTTTAAGCAAATGTTAGCCTAGAGCCATCCTTCAATATTCCACATGGAGAAAAAGAAACATGCCAGAGCATGGAAAACAACGGTCTCCAGCAAAAGAAACTAAAACAAAGACAATATTTGAAGGCAACTTGAACTGAAAGAGATAGAGGCAAGCCGGTATGGACACTTGTTATAGACATACTATTTTGTAGTTTGTCGATTGTAATCACTCATCTTCTTACAATTTTTTAATTTCCTGAAACGAAGTAGAGGTGATGGAGACCCCGGAGAAACTGAAGAGATGTGATGGTATGATATCAAAAATTTTGCAGATCTAGCGCAGGCACTGGTGTGCAAAGCTCTTTATTCTGCTCCGAAATATGTTCTCTCCATCATTTTACGAGAAAATGTAATTCTAGAAAGAGGATTCCGGGTCTGCTTTTCTATATAAGCCAATGCTTTCAATCTTCTCAAAGAGTTTTGCTCTGATCGATGGTCTCTTGGCTTGCAAGCTGGAGAAAGCAGAATTATACCCTAGTGAGACTGCACCCTTTCTGTCCATTTTTCCAACTCACACGTAGCAACCAAATAAATTGAAAGAGAACTTCTCAGATTCATGACTAGTCATGGTAATATTAAGCGCAACACCAAGATTTACAAAAGTTACTAATTATTGAGATGACAGCATGCCGTGTTTACCCCTAAAAACCTCTCTCAGTAGCAAGCTTCATTAAAAAACAGCATCATTACAATCTGCAACCTCTCTCTAATTGCACACGCATTATTACAATCTATAGTAAAAACACAATAGAACACAATAAAATAAAAGGAATAAAAAAATAGTAGATGAAAGAAAACCTATATGCGGCGCTATTTTAGCATAACCAATAAACATACAATCAAAAGTTTGAACCTATCTTTTTTTTTTTTTTTCAGGTAACATAACCTTAGCTAAACATCCCCCCACACTGTTAGACATTTTAAATTAGAAGAATAACATTTTCATAATTTATAACACTACCACAATCTTTAGATTTACTGACGGAATTTTCCGTCGGTATTTGCACTCCCATTTCGTTGGTAAAAAAATTACCGATGGACAGTCTCCGTCGGTGAATCTTTCGTTGGTAATTTTTTGTCCGTCAGTAAGTCCGATGGAAATAAAAAAAATATTATTACCAATGGATTTGCTGACGAAAAAAGCGAGGAAAAAAATAGTTCATTCAGTCGGTAATTTTCTCGGTAATTATTTATATATATATATATATATTACAAATCTATAAAATAATTAAATTAATATTAATCAACACTCTATAATACTCAAAATGCTTGGAAAAAAGAAGAAGAAAATCAACTCAAAAAAATTACAACAAATAAATAACACGGAAAAATAAATTCAACTAAAAAAATTTATAAATTCTATAAATAAATCAACTAAAAATTGATCTCATATGAAAAAAAAATCCGACAACAATATTCATATAATTATTAAGAACAAAAACAATTAAAAATAAAATAAAAAACAAATATAGTGAAGAAAACACAAAAAAAGAACAAATATTTTTTTCCCTTAATGTAGTTGCAAGTGAAGCTAAGAAGAGAAAAAAAAAACAAATTCGTAAAGTATACTAATTAAAAAAAACTGAGAAGAAAAAATAAGAAATGAGAAGAAGACATACCTAAGCATGGAGGAGAAGAGAAGGAGTTGAGGAGAGAAGAGAAGAAAAAGAAGAAGAAGAAGATATACCTGAGCATGGAGGAGAAGAGAAGGAGTTAAGGAGAGAAGAGAAGAAAAAGAAAAAGAAGAAGAAGAAGAAGATATACCTGAGCATGGAGGAGAAGAGAAGGAGTTGAGGAGAGAAAAGAAGAAAAAGAAGAAGAAAGGAGACGAGTATGTTGTGAAATTAGGGATTCTAGGCTTTTTATTGGGGCGTTTTACCGACGGATAATGAAATATTAATATTTTTAATCATTCCGTCGGTGATTTCGTCTGTAATATTTAATTTAAATTTTTAATTTAATCAAAAAATTTCAGAAACCGCCAAATATCACTGATGACTTTTCAATCCGTTGGTGATTCTTTCTGTAATATTTAATTTAAATTTTTCAGAAAACCGTCAAATAACACCGATGACTTTTCAATCCGTCGGTGATTTTATTTGTAAAGAACAGCAATTAACAGTGCAATTGAAAAGTGAATAGTTCTAGATTTCTCTATAAAATACCGACGGAATGTTCCGTCACTGATTCCCTTTGTAATTAACATAATGAATAATGTTGATAGTTTACCAATGATTTTACTAATGGAATTACCGACAGAATTTATTCTGTCAATAAAAATGGCACATCATCATTTTTTTTGCTTTGTTTTAATTATTTTTTTCCCACTGTAATTCCCTCGATATTTCCGTTTGTATTTATCAATTTTATGGTAGTATAAGGTGTTAAACCATTTTTCTTATAAGAAATTCTATTTTGTAAATGACATGCAGATAAAGTAGCTTCACCCCATACATTATCAGGTGTTGAAGAACTAACTAGCATAGCATTCATCATTTCTTTTAAAGTTATATTTTTCCTTTCAGCTACCCTATTAGACTCGGGTGAATAAAATGGAGTAACTTCATGTATTATACCTTTCTTTTCACAATAATCATTCATTAGAACATGCTCACCTCCTATATCAAATCTAACTTATTTGATTTTTTTATTTAATTGATTTTTTACTTATACTTTATATAACAAAAACATGTTATAAGCTTCATCTTTACTTCTAATCAAGTAAAGTTTTGTATATCTTGAAAAATCATCTATTAAGATCACATAATATTTCTTACATCTTCTAGTCATAGTTTGTTTTAAATCTCCTGAGTATTTGTGTATTAAGCTAAGTAATCCAATTTTTCTTTTAATACATTCATATGTTTTTTTAGTAATTTTAGCTTCAACATATATTTTACATTTGTTCATAAATGAAGAATTTAAGCCAAAAATTAAACCAAAAGAATTCATTTTCTTAAAATACGATAAACTAACATGTCCTAATCTAGCATGCCATAGATCATTAAAGTCAAGAAAATATGTGAAAGAAGATGCATTTTCATTCATTTCATTAGCAACATTGAGTACAAAAAGTTCATGGTTATAATATCCATTACCCACAAATACATTGTTCTTAGTCATTACAATCTTATTATATTCATATGATATTTTGATCCTAAATTTTCTCAACAAAGCCACATAGACAAAATTTACTCTTATATTAAGGACATGCAGCACCTTATTCAAAGCCAACATTTTTTCTGAAGTCAATTTTAGAAGGACTCTTGAGTCTCCAATGTAAATTACTTCTTCTTTATCCTTAAAAGATGTATAGGTGGAGAAGAATTCTTTATTTGCACATATATGCATAGTAGCATCAAAGTCTACCACTTAATTTTTCTCATTGGTCACCATATTGACTTGAGAAAACAACCACAACAATGATGTCTTCTCCTTCAACTATGTTCACCTTAGTTTTAGGAGGATTGTTGTTTCTTTTTCTATTTCGACATTAAGGTGCATGGTGGCTAGGTTTGCCACACACAAAACACTTTTTCTTTTTTTGAAAATTATTGGGTTTGGGTTTGAACATATTGGTATTGTTATCATTGGACTTAGTATTATTATTATTATTATTATTAAATTTATGCTCATACTCTTTTTATGTGAACTCCCTTTTACTAAGTTTGCTTTGGTGGTCATCTTCTTCTTCCTAGTAGCTTGCAACTCCTTTCTATTTACGTCTTCAATGATGATGTGAGTGATAAGATCAATCAAAGATAATTGTTTATGCTTGTGTTTGAGTTGTTATTTATAGTCGCTCCATGAGTTGGGTAGTTTTTTTATCAATATTCCAGCAACGAATACTTTAGAAAAGTTGATATTTTTTGCTTTCATGTCCTCTAGCAGTCTGTGGTATTCGTTAATTTGAGTTTTGATATCTTTATTGTCCACCATTTCCTATTGGTAAAATTTTCCAATGATAATTTTTTGTTTTCTCATATCTTCGGTAATATACTTTGTCATCATATTGCTCCATATCTTCTTCACTTCCTTGTAGCTGTAATGGAGTGCTTACAAGCATTGTTCCCATGTTTCCATGCTTCACCATTATCATTGGGATTAGTAAGAACCCAAGCAACTTTATGCATGTCAAGGACACCAAAAATCCTTTCTTGCCACCTTCTAAAGTTTTCTCCACTAAAAACCTAAATCTATGAAATATCAAGGAATGACTTAGCTAATGACACAGTGGCAGCAGCAGCAGAGTTAGCGACAAGAGAGATGACAACATCAAAGTTCTCAACAATAACATTATTGAGGGCAGCAGCATTGTCGGCAATAGTATTTCTGTCCATGTTACTAAATTATCCTTTGGGTTTTTGTGAGAAAATACAATGAAGAAAATAAATATATATATATATAACTTGAGGTGTGGACAAACACTGTCCTTAAGGATATTTTCACAACACAAGGCTATCCTCCATGATTCAACAAGTTCCTCCTCTAAAATGATGGTTACTGAAACAACTAAACCAAGATAAAAAAAAGAAATACCAACAAGCCTTGCAAACACAGAAAAATAATACTATGGTTTTTTCCAGCAAACTTTGACAATAAGAGTGCATGGTATATATAGGTTGTTAACATGCAACAGCTAGAAAGAAAATAAACTAGAAAATTCAAGAGCTCCTACAACAGTTAAAAAAATAGAAGAGCTATTAGGGAATTAAAAAGTTGTAATTATTAAAAAAATTAAAATAAAAGAGTTGTTAGGATTTTGTGATTGTTAGAAAATTAATTCCAAATGTTTAAAAAAGTATGGTTTCAGTAGACAAAAGGTACAGAAAGTATAGGTCTTGCCTCACGCGCGGGGAAGGGGGAAATCAGAGGTTTTCCTATTGTTTGGCTTAACTTTATTTGCGTGAGCTCATTATCTTTTCCTTGTTAGTTACTATCTCATATCAAAGTTCATTATATAAACATTAGATAAAGATCTTATTTTTTTCAATGTAGGATAAAAACCTTTTGAAATAGACTTCAATATTGATGTCGTAAGGTCACGTCGCGGCTTCGTTTGTGACAGCGGAGGCTTTTATCATGCCTCTTGATGAGGTGTGTTTGTAAGATTTTTGGATTTAATCATAAAATTATGATAAATGTTCAGAAGTCGCCACCTAATATTATGGTTGTCGTACATGTGCGGCGTCACTGGCAAATATTCCACTTCATGAAATATAGGGAGACAAGGATTCCTGGTCTTTAATCAGTGGAAAACGAGAAAGGGAGTCGCCACCTAGTATTTTAGTTATTAGGAACCCTAACTGGTATCAGAAATCAAATACATGGACTGATTGCGTAAAGGGAAGGTATTAGCACCGCAAATACACATTACCTAAGGTAAGCTGCATTGTTTGATTGTCTGATAAAAAGCTAAGGTGTTATTGTATTCAAATTGTTGGTCTATCTAAGGTTTAAGAAAAGTCCCCCTTAGTAAGAAGGTCCTTATCTTATTAGGTAAAAACCTAACCGTTCTAACGTCAATAAAAAAAAATAACTTCCTTTTTAATATCGGGAATATGTTTTATGTATAAATTCATAATCCAGATATTAAAAGAAAAGAAACAAAATATTTTTTGGGTATTTTTGAAATATTGGTCTACTTCTCATGGCTTTAATAAATTGGTTATTAAAATCAAAATGCCTGCTAAAACATATTTTTTTGTATGAAAATACAATGTGATGATTTTTTTCTTATCTTTAAGAGACTTGGCTGTATGCATGAAAACAAAATATTTTTTTTTGTTTTATACTTTTTTGTAATAATTTAATGAAAACCGGGTATTTTCATACCAGATTTGTATCTTTACGGTATAAAAATACAAACCAATATTACGCAAAATAGATAAAAAAAATACACGAGAAAATCACAAATGTTTTTAGAAAGATTTTTTTGGAATTTTTTTAATTTTTTTTAAAAAACATTTTGGGGTCGGGCTGGACCCAACCTTGAAATTTAGGCTGGGCCAAAAACGACCTGACCCAATGTTCACTGCATGAACAGTGAACGTGAATTATAAGTCATGTCTATTGTTCACTTAGTAGACAGTGAAGAAGAGGAAGAAGAAGAAAAATAAAAGGGAGGGGAAGGAAGTTGACCTGCGGTGGAAGCTTGGCTACAATGAGGAGGTTCGGCCAGTGACTCAGTTGGCTTCGATGGAGGGAATGGTGGCCGGTGTAGGTTGTTGGTGACGGAAGAAGAAAAGTTGCAGAGGAGAGAGGCTCGGCGATCGCAGTTCTACCACTATTGAGGATTTTGGTTCGTAGGGAGGTTGCGCCGCCGTCTATTGGTAGAGGAGAAAGGTGTTTGTAGGGGCTTCAAGGGCTGAAGACACGGTGGGGAGAGAAGGAAGGGAGGAAAATGTTGGCTGGAACCGGAAATGGTTGGTTTTTTTGCTGACTTTGGACCAAATTTTCTCCACACCTGGAGCATGAAGATAAAATCTATTTATAGACGGTGTAATAGGGACACTTTTTCTCTACTGGTGCGAAATCTCAGCCCTTGGTTCGACTCGAAAGCATCCCAGCCATTGGCTCAAAGTAGCAATGATGAACTATAAGTTTTGTGTAGGAAACATGGTTGGTCGGGTTGGCCACTTTAGGGCGGTGCCACCGCCTCTACAGCCTTGATCAGCCTACACGACTTACACTTTCATGTATTCAAGTGTCAGATGATCGTTTGAGTGAAAGTTTCATTTAATTTGGGGAAGAAACGAGGCGTCAAAGGCCTTGGAAAGAAGGCCCCTCGGGCAGCCTCTCTGAAGAAGAAGATGATGAACAATATTTCTGCCAATTACGCTTTAGTCCTTGAATTTTTTATTTATCTCTAATTAAACCCCTAATTAACTTCAATTCAAACCCCAGATTTCAGCGCCTTTTCCAGTTTCGTCCTTGGTTTTGAATTTATTTAATCACATCCTCAATTGGCCATTAAACTTCAATATTTATGCAATTAAGTTCCTGATTTGACCAAATCAACTCTTAAAAATTATAATTGACCCCTAACTTTAATTTCTTCCTATTAAAGCCCAAATTGACTTAAAAAATTAATTTTTCTTGAAATCAAATCCTCTATAAATTCAATTAAACCTCCAATAAAATTTAATCAAGTCCATAAACATCTGATTTTGGACATTTCTTTCTCAAATTGAATTTTTCTTTGTCAACAGGGCTCTTATCAGTCAACCATATACTCTAAAATTTCAATCTTTTTATTTTTGAACCTCCTAAACCAAATTCTAGCCATTTTTTGGGCGCTCCGGCATCCTCCTCTCACTGTTATTATTTTTTGGATTTTTTTTGTTTTTAGTCCAAATATATTTTTGATTTTTTGGAAGAGAAAATGTGAATTTGGGGGATAACCCAAAAATGGGTTATGACAATGGTCACTTAGAACCTATAGTCTGCGAGAGTCTAGATAACGGACTGGTTGTGCAAGGGAAAGACATGTCACCTCCAGTGCACCCTACCTGAGATAAGCTGCATTGTTGTTTGATTGTTTTTCTAGATCGGGTTTCTATTTGTTGGTCTTTTCTAAGGTCTAAGGCAGATCTCCATTCGTGAGAAAATCTCTACCTCATCGGATGAAGTCCTAATCATTCTAAAGTCAAAATTTTAGCATCACATTTATTTTATGCCTTGTATTTTTAATATCTGAGAGTTTACGTTATTGTGTAATTTTACACCCCAAGGATATTAAAGTTTACATCTGGACCCTAAAAAAATAAGATTTTAAAAGGGTTTTTGATATCATGGTCAAATCCTAATAGATAATCATAAACTAGTTACGATACCTATTTTGCATTTTAAAACATGAGAAAGATGCATTTTTTGTTTTTTATGAAGATATGCTTGGAAACACTTTAAAATTTTTTCGTATGCATGAAAACAAAACATATTTTTTTGTTTTTGAAAGGGAAAATTAATTTAAAATATTTAATTTTTTTTCTTGAAATTTTTTTACAAAAGTTTCAAAGGAAACTGAGTATTTTAATACCGGATTTGTATCTTACAGTGTAAGTATACGACCTAATATTAAGCAAAATTTATAGAAAAACATGTGGGAAAATCACAGATTTTTTGAAAGGATTTTTGAATTTTTTGTTTATTTAAAGAAATATATAATATTATATTATATTATTAAATATGTCGGTCGGGCTGGACCAGCTAACTGGGCCGAGCCCAGGGAAGTTGGGTTGGCCCGATATCGACCCAAAATGGATTGGTCGATCTTGGCCTAACCGATCTTTTTTTTCTTTTTTAGGCCAGGTCGAGTCCGACCCATGCAGTTGGGTTGGTCCAAAACTGGCCCAACCCAACGTTCACTACACGGACAGTGGACGTGAATTATAATTCACGTCTACTGTTCACACTGTAAACAGAGACAATGGAGAAGAAGAAGAAGAAGAAGAAGAAGAAGAAAGGGAAGAGGATAAAGCTACCGGGCACGGTGGCGGTCTAACCATGGAGGTCTGGTAGCGGTGTTAATGGTGAGTTTGGCCACCGGAGTTGTTGCTTCTCACGTTGCTGCTACCATGGTCAGTGCTAAAGTTGCTCACAATTGGAGCTGTTGGAGCGGTAGAGGAGAGATTCGACGCCCTTACTGCTAATGGGAAGGACGAAAGTCGCTGGACGAGGTGATCGTTGCTACAGCTGTTGTTGGGGTCACGGTAGTAGAGAAGAAGAGCTTTGCAAAAGAGAGAGAGAGAGAGAGAGAGAGAGAGAGGTGGTTGGGCATCTTCTTGTGGTGGATATTTTGGTGGTAAATATGGCGGTGAGAGTGGTGGTGGCTGAAGGCATGGCTGACAAGGAGAAAGAAGAGACAAGCGGCAAAAAAGAGAAAAACAAGGGAGGGTGGTTGGTTTTTTGTCAACTTTAGATCAATTTTCTTCATCCTCTGGCCATAAAATCCAGATATATTTATAGGGGGTGAAAGAGGGACAATTTTTCTTTAATGGTGCCAAATATTGGCCTTTGGTTCGGCTAGAAAGGATCTCAACTGTTGGTTCAAAATATACATCGTGAGCTATCAAATCTGCAGGAAAAGGCTGTCTGAGTTAGCTTCTTCAGACCACCACCAACCCGTTTCTTTGTCATTTAGCTTGAACGGGTCATATGTGGTTGTAGAGAAATGTCAGGTGATCAATTGCGTGCAAGTTTAGTCAACTTTGGTGGACGTTAGAGGCATTAAATGCACCTGCAAAGTAGCCTCGCTGATTCTGCAAATTTCTTCAATTTAACCCCTAATTGACCCCAAAACTTTAATTTTCTTGTGATTTCAATCAATTAACTTGGAAAAAATTCAATTTGGTCTCTTAAAATTCTAATCTTCTCAATTAAGCCCAAATTGGGCCCCCAAACTTAATTTGTTTACCAATTAAGCCCTAAATAAAATTATTTTGACTCATTTAAAGTATAATTAAGTCCTTGCATTTAATTAAATTCTTCAATTGGACCCAAATTAATTCTTAAACATAATTAAAATTTAATTTGGCCCATGATGAAATCAAATTGGCCTATTAAAAATTTAATTATGTCCTTGGATTTAATTTTTATGCAAATTCATCCAATAATCATTTAATATAACTTTAGATTTGCATTGTTTCTCTATTTTTGGGCATAAT
>Ga0325403_1004183_pt1 | contig 13394 bp, 12 predicted proteins | sample PopdelMetagenome_19_FD_205665 | JGI IMG/M metagenome (GOLD analysis project Ga0325403, IMG submission 205665) | Populus deltoides microbial communities from Bellville, Georgia, United States - Xylem-PdKOR-R4 | ecosystem: Host-associated > Plants > Phyllosphere > Stem > Wood/Secondary xylem...
AAAAAAAATCCTGAAAATTATTTAATTGATTTTTATTTATTTAAAACATGTTTTTGGATAAGACCTCGGATCTTTTTTCAAATAACAGCAGCTGCTATTTTTCATTCAACCTTTTTATTAGATTTATTTTATTTGTACTTTTCTAAATTTTATTTTATTTTTTCTTGTGAGCATGAGTTTAGAAAAACAAAACTATTAAACCTAGCTGAATTATATCCCATGTATCAACTTTGATGTATTGTTCTAAAACATCATCGTCACATAGTTTTAAAAATAATTTAAAACAACAATATCTTAAAAAAATGATTTAATAGGATTTTGACTAGTTCAACTATGTAATATTACGAATTTATTCCCAATTTCTATTATAAAAGAATTAGATTATAATCATTTTAACCATACTCATAGAAAAGTATGGGCAATTAAGTTAATTAACAAAAACTAAAGGGTGTGTGGAAATCATTATTCACTTATATCTATTGTACTGTAAATTACAATAATATTCCATAATGTTTTGTTTTTAAATTTTTTAAATTTTATCTTTTAATATTTGGATGGTTGAGAATTTGACTTTGTAACTTATTTCTTTTTATTTTATCTTTTTATAAGATTAGTGTGATTTGCGAGTTTGTCAGAGCCACTAGGTTGCCCTTGTTTATGGGTTTGGTGAGATTTGTTTTTTCTGTTTTTTAGTGAACTTGTTTTTTTATGGTTTATTTTTTTTTCTCATACAGTTTAAAAAATAGTTTTAGAGAAAAATCATGTTATTAAATTTTATAAAGTAAAAAAAAAAAAACTAAAAGGTATGGACACCTACACCCATTACACTATGGATTACAATGTTTTGCTTCATTTTTTCTATTTTTTTCTTGTTATTGAATTTTTGTTATGATTTTTTTAAAAAAATTATTTTTGTTGATTTCATCTTTTAATATTAAAATGATTGAGAATTTAACTTCATAATTTATGTATTTTTCTATAGAGTTGGCATTTATACTAGGGTAATCTAGGTTGCCCCAGTTTACGAGTTTCATGGAATGTCTTTTTTTTTTATTGAACTTGATTTCTTTAGTATCTATTTTTTTCTCATATATTTTTTTAAAAAAATTGTTTCAAAGAAAAGTCATGTTATTAAACTTTATAAAATTCATAGATCTATTCACAGGTTTGGCTGGTTGACCTAGTTCGTGAGTTTGGTGAGTTTAACTTGTTAATTAATTTTTTTTTATTTCATCCATAGATATTAGATTAATTAAAAATTTAGTTTCATAATTGATTTCATTTTGCTTTATACAAGGTTATCATGATTTCAAAAAAGCATCTTGGTATTGAGTTTGTGTTCGATTTTGCGATTGTTTATTTTTTTATCGTATAGTTAAATAAAAAATAGTTTTAAAAAAAATTATAATTAACCCAGTTTATAGGTTCGGCGTGCTAGCCTAAGTTACTCGATTCACGGGTTTGATGAGTTTAGTCACTGATTGAATATGCTTTTTTTTTCTTGCGCTTTAATTGTTTTAATTTTTTTTATTTTATCCTTCAATATTAGATTGGTTGAGAAATAGATTGCATGATTTATTTGTATTTTCTTTCTATTGTATTATCACAATCTCAAATAAGTGTCTATTTTTAGGTTAGTACTCAATTTTGTGAGTATTTATTTTTATCATATAATAAAAAAATAGTTTATAATTTTTTTTTATTAAACCTAATAAAGTCCATGACCCGAATCGCGGGGGGACCAGGGTCGATACAATCTATCATTGTCTCAATATTTAAAAACAAATAGTTATCTTGGAATTTAAAAAAAAAATTAAGTCATGTTTTTACAGATTATTAAGGTTGCATTTGAACTCTTGAAATTAATCGATTTAAGTTGAACTAGCTTCCACAGAGTTTAATTAAAAATTCGAGTTAAGTCGGGAGGTTTTAAAACTAACCCGCTTGGTCAAGTTTAATAACACTATTAAATTCTTTTTTATACTTTTAATATTTTTTACATTTAAAAAAGATTTGGCCTGACTCACGACAAAACTCGCGCCATGACTAGCTATTAAATTGGGGGCCCGAGAACCCGGGCCTTTCTATGGCTGGTCTCAGGATCAAGTTTCAGCCCAATTATCGAGGCCAGGCCTTGTAAAACAGACTGGGGCTACTTAGACCATGAACAGATCTATCTACGAGTTACAGCTAGAATTAGAAAACACATTGTAGTAAAGGGATAAAGGGAACTTAATCAGGGGACTTTCGTGGACTTCTGTAAAATAATCAAATCAATTCAAACTATGATCATATAGATAATTAATTTCGTGGACAGGTTACAAAATCGGTTGACCTGGTTAGATATTAGAATGCATCCCAAGGATAGATCTCTTATGATCTGAAATTCAAGAAAAACTACACATGCACAGACCTGATTTAATTCCAACACACGTGGGATTAAATTCTCATCATGTGCTTTGATGTGAATTATGTGCTACTAAAATTAATCAACTCTTAGGAATGCTAGATCTTGTCTAAAAGTGTCTTAACATTAATCTTTCCACATATAGTAATGGTACAGAGTAAGGCATCAACAGTCCTTGAAGAAAAAATTACCGAATCCCAAGGTTAGCAGCTCTAGTATCATTCTCTTTTAGCTGTTTTCTAAACATGAAAGAAAAACTACATACATGAATACATCAATCTACTTGTTTTGGAACTTGCCTCAGATTGGAGACAAGGGTGCCGCATCTGTAGAAAGGATAATCCCTTACACCTTCCAGGTGATACCTTCCACAGGACAAAACCTTGAGAGCTCTAGCCAATAAGCTGACCTATCTGAACAATTCCTAGGGAGACCGAGTGACTGAGGTGTTACTACTATCTATCACCTACGTACTTTTCCAGCGCAGAAATTGGTATTTCCTGAAAAGATGGTACAGAAAGATGCTTTAGTAGTTCATTAAACTAGCTAGAAGTGTTTTAGAAAGAGTGATGCTATAGTTTCACATCTGTACTCGTCAGATTGTTGAGGTCAGTTGGAATTCATTTATATGACTAAAGGCTGGAGGATAAATCTGTTAAACACTAATGTGGGGAATAAATGAATATCTTCATGAGTTTAGCTGCATTTCTTCCATTAGGACCATATGACACATTTCATGAATTTAACAACATTGCTGTCATAATTAGGACTATGTGCTTCTATGTTGCTCTCACATCAATTGGTCTGTGCCATTTTTCTCCTGCAATGGCTTTCATTGTCGCTGCTCTGCTTAGATTTCGACTGAAAAATTGCTAACAAGTGGTAACGAATATGAATTTCAGTCATGCAAGTTATACTTTAATAAGAGTTATAGAAGGATCCACAAAATCGTCATCAGATCATGTTTATAACAACTACTTGAATATAGGAGATAACAATAGATAGCTAGAATTGATTTTGTATTTATTTGAATGTGTTTTACTATATCTGTATCTCTATGACTGAACTCTAGTATACATAAAACTAGAAAACCACAAATATGGTGTGGTGATTTCACAGCATTTTCATGGTATCATAGCTACCTTGCGGGTTTACATCATTTGATCCTATATATGGCTTCCAGCACACCATTCTCCTCTTTGTCCTTCAACACTATGGTACACCTTCTAATCATCAAATCATCTTTTTCTAACTATCTCCTTTGGCGCAGTCAGGTACTGTCATTGTTGCAATCCCAACATCTCTTTGGATATGTTGATGGTTCTGTTACTAAGCCTTCTATAATTGATAGTTCTGGTTCTGAAAATCCAGAACTTGTTGAGTGGCAACAAACGAGCCAGCTTCTGTTAAGCCTTCTGCTCTCTTCCTTAACTGAGGAGGCCATGTCTACCGGGGTTGGATTATCTTCCTCCCATGATATTTGGTATACGCTGGAGAACACCTTCAGTCATCGTTCTTAATCCCATGAACTACGCCTAAAGGATGATCTGCAGCATATGAAAAAGAACTCACGTAGTGTTGTTGAATTTTCCCGTGAATTCAAAACTACTTGTGATCAGTTGGCTACTATGGGCAAATCTGTTGATGACCTTGGCAAACTTCACTGGTATTTGCGTGGTCTTGGTCCTGATTTCTCCACCACTCAGTTGTCACTTTCACTTATTCCATCATCTGGTCATGGGGGTGGATGACATTTTATGGGCTTAAACAAGCCATCAATTTTGGGATCATTTACATCAATATGGAATTCATCATCAAATGTCTTGTCCATATACTCCTTCACAAAATGATCGTGCAGAGCGCAAACATAAATATATAACTGAAACTGGACTTGCTATGGTTTTTCATTCTCATGTTCCCCTAAAACTTAGGGTTGATGCCCTTAGCATTGTAAGTTTCACATCTAATCGGTTTCCCACGCCCACACTTTATGGCATGTCTCCGTTCGAGATACTATATGCCTAATTTTCATCATGATTTTCATTGCTTAGATTATTTGACTAATCAAGTCTTTATCTCTCGACATGCTACTTTGATGAACATACATATCCTTTTTCAAACATTCCTTACCTTGTTTCCCACGCCCACACTTTATGGCATGTCTCCGTTCGAGATACTATATGCATAATTTTCATCATGATTTTCATTGCTTAGATTATTTGACTAATCAGTCTTCATCTCTCGACATGCTACTTTGATGAACATACATATCCTTTTTCAAACATTCCTTACCTTGGATCTATATCCAATTCCCCGACTTCTGCATTCCTTGAGCCAATTCCTTCTTCAACTAGCTCAGCCAAACGAACTCGAGGCCGCCCATTCATCCAAGCAACCCAATTCTTTTTCACTTTTGTGTAGCTCCTGTTTAAGTGACCCATGTATAAGTTTTGTGCCATCATCTGTTTTGCAGGATTCTATTACTGCGTCACCTTTGGCACATGAACAACCCTTTGAATCCTCCTAGCACCCTACTAACGTGCATATGCATTATTGGATCCATCTTCTGTTGGCCCCAGTCTTCAAGTACTCATCCTATGGAAACTCAAGCTAAAAATGGCATTTTTAAACCCAAACAACAGACTCATATTTGCACCGTTCCATATTCTACTCTACTTCATTCCTTGCTTACTATGCGTGAGCCAAAAGGGTTTAAATTCATTGTCAAGCACACGGGGTGGATAGCCGCTATGGATGAGGAAATTCGAGCTCTTCAACACAATCAAACATGAGATCTGGCACCTCGACCCCGTGAAAATGTTGTGGGTTCAAAATGGGTTTTTCGAGTTTAAATTGCCTAAAAGCTTGACTTGTAGCAAAGGAGGTACACTCAAATACTAGTCTCAATTTTACGAATATTTTTATTCATAGTTATTAAACTCAGATCACCCAGTTAGTCGATCCGGTAGCTAAACTGCTTTAGGTAAAGTAAAAGACCGGCAAAAGTGAAAAAAGGGTCAAATCCAATCAACCTGTTGGGTCAATCCATGACCGGAGCGACCTGGCAAAACCTAGTAGAGACCCAATTTTTTTTTAATGTGTTTTTTTCTCCTAACTAGAGACCTATGATCTTTTTTTCATATTTTTAGTTGGTTACCTTTTAAAGTTTACTATAAAAATACTAGAATAATATTTTATTTTTTTCAATGTGGGATTTGAAGCCCTTTAATATATATACTCTATGTTCATAAGAAAAAAATTATTTTTTCAATGTGAGATTTAAAACCTTTTAGTATCTATATTTTATGTTCACAAAAAAAGTTATTTTTGTAATGTGAGATTTGAAACCCTTTAGTATATATACTCTATGTTCACAAGAAAAAAAATTATGTTTTTCAATATGGGATAAAAAAAACTTTTTTTGTTTAAATACTTCAACTTAAAATGATAACATAATATCTTTTCAATGTGAGATAAAAAACCTTTTGAAATAATATTTTAAACTTTATTATTTGCAACATGTATAGTCTATATTCCCATGGATTGTTTCTTATTTTTTTCATATGAAATATTAAAACTTTAAATATATATTTTTTAATCTTTTCGGGTTGACCCAAGTTGACTCGGGTCAACCCGTGTAACCCATGACCCGACCCTTTGGCTAGGTTAACCCTTGGGTCGGGTTTGATAACTATGCTTTTAGCCCTGGTGTTAAGACATCTACAATTTGGGTTGTTTTATTGTTGGTAATTTCCAATAATTGGCCTATTCGTCAACTTGACGTTAAGAATGTATTTCTTAGAGGTTTTTTGCGCGAAGAAGTATATATGGAGCAACCACTAGTTATATTGGTTCCACACATCCCTCGCATGTGTGTAGGCTACGTAAAGAACTTTATAAGCTTAAACAAGCCTCTCGAGCTTGATTTTATTGTTTTAGCTCTTTTCTAATTGATGCTAGATTTTCTGTTAGTCAATTCATCATTATTTGTTTTCTCAATGATGATAACTTAATTTATTTATTGTTGTATGTTGATGATATTGTTGAGATAAGCAACAATTGGATTCTTCTTGATGGCTTTTGTCATGACCCGATTCTCGGATCGATGACCACCACATAGACCCTCCCTCTCCAGGGTTTCATGACCATGTGAACTCAAACTTATATACAAATTTATTATTTAATAATTCAATCAAAGTTCAACACAATACTAATAACAAAATTTACTTCATAATATAATTTGATTGTCTTAATACAAGAGATAAATATAACTCCTATAATTATGGAGCACTAACTAGACATAAAAGAAAAGTATGAATTATAACTAAAAGAGCAGATTCTGAAAGTCCAACAAAAGTGTCATGGTAATAAGTTATAAGCCGGGAAAAAAATGAGAGGGTGAGTTCAATAACTTAGTGAATAGATAATATTCAATATACATACACGAGGTAATACAACAATGAGAAATATATATACACAATTATGGCTTTAGGTTCTTATAGGAAAGTTTCTCAAATAGACGATAACAAGAATATCATCAGGTAAAGCTTGTTAGAAAATCAAAAAGCTATGAGCATAAGGCTCCGTACTTTGGAATGATCAATCCACACAAGTTATTGACTTCTCCGATCAACTAGGGTTCAAATACGATGTGCACAAAAACTAACACTACCTTGTTAGCATGAGTATTCTGATTGGTATACCATAGGTTCATATATATCATAATCAAACAGACAGGTTCATATCTCAAGGTTGAACTCATGACATCAATCAAATAAGAAGCTATCAATTCAGAAGTCAATTCAAAAGTTTATATTGGTTTATATCAAGAATTTAGATTCAACAATTGATTATGTTTTATCGTAACAAAGGATAATAATCAACATATATATTATTAAAAAGCATAATCTAATTCAAATTAACAATTCAAATATTTATACTATTTCTCATGCATATGAAAAATTATCCATTCACCTAACTCAAAAGTAGAAATAACACGGAAGCAGATACTAAAAGCAATAATACTGATATCCCGCAGGTAGAATATCAAGATTATCTTAATACAAAAGGAGACATACTAAAAAACAACTAAAAAAGAAAATAAAATTTATTTAATACACTTAACTAAGGGTTTAACTCATAACTCTATATGTTTATGAACCAAACTAGTTCTTTTGTCCAAAAAATTAAATTGTTTCCCCGAAATTAAATTTAAAAGAAAACAAATCATAAAACTTGATAATAATTCACCAAATAAACCTTAATTATTCATCAAACCAATGTGAAAAACTAAAATTACATTTAGGGATCAATCTGGAATTTTATCATATTTTTAGGGGTCAAATTGTAATTTTATCAAATTGAAGAACCAAACTAAAAATATCATAAATTCACAATTCATCATTATTTCTATCTAGAATCTTGAATTATGCTCCAGGGACCAATCTATAATTTTTTAAAGTTTAGAGATTAAACTGTAATTTTCACAAATTGAGGGACCAAGCTGAAATTTCATCATTTTCAACCTTAAACCCAAATTTTTCCATAGATAACCTACTGATTTACTAAAATATCTAACTCAATTTCATCATTTAAGCAAACCATAATTCAAAATCATCATCCTTGTCCAAAATATTTCAAAATCAACCATTACCCATAACAATTAACCCATAATATTCTAATCAATTCATCAATCAAACCCAAAACAAAATCTTCAAACCTTAATCATCAACAAAACCAAAAATCAAAGATAAATAACACAATTATACACATCAAAGCATAAATCTTACATTTTAAACTTATTTTCTCTAACTCTCTTCTCCTTATTTTATCTTTCCCTCTTTTCTCTTTTTCTTCTTTCCCCCTTTCTTCTCTCCTGTCGGCTCTCTCTCTCAAATTAGATTTTTTTATTCTATTTATACTTATTTTGTTTAATTACCATAATACCTTTTATTCATTTATACCTACTTCTAAGCCTCCAAAGACATTGTTGCCTTTTCGTATTTATATTTTCAAAACATCACAGCTTTATTGGCAAAATAACAAGGGAGTTTTCCACCAAGGACATGGAATCCTTAAGTTATTTTTTAGTCTTGGAAGCACATCAACATCCTACTAATCTTTTTCTAAGTCAGATCAAATATGCCCATGACATTCTATAACATGCCTTACTGGACTGCAAACTAGTAGGCAATCCTTTGGTCATTGCTCATCATCTCTCTAGCACTGGTTCTGACTTCCATGATCCCTCTGTTATATTAGTCTCTTGTTGGTTCACTTTAATTCTCACAATCACAAGACCAAATATTGTTTATGTTATCATTGTTATTAGTCAGTTTATACATAAGCCTTCACTTAATTATTTACAGGCTATAAAAAGGGACTCTTCAGTTTGGTCTAACTCTCACTCAATCTTCTTCACGAGCTCTTCTCGCTTATTCTGATGCTGAATGGGCCAGATGCCATGACACGCGCGGGACGATCTATTTCTAATTAAGTATCTCCTTCTTTACCTCCAGTCATTCTCTGTGATAATCAAAGTTCAATTTTCCTTGCTGTCAATCTAGACTCACATAAATGATCTAAAACACATTGATCTAGATTATCATTTTGTACGAGAACATGTGGCCTCAGAACAACTTTGGGTTCCCTACGTTCCAACTCATCTCCAACTAGCAAACATGTTTACAAAGAGTCTTGGTCGACCTCTCTTCATCTTTTTTCTTTCCGGGGGGGGTGGGGGGCGGTGGGGTTGTGAGAGGGTTCTAGGATCCACAAAATTCATCGTCAGATCATGTTCTTAAAAACTCCTTGAATATATGAGATAACAATAGATAGCTAGGTTTGATTTTGTATTTATTTGAATGTGTTTTATCAAATCTGTAACTCTATGATCCACAAAATTCATCATCATCCTAATCTCTTCATATACATTCTCACTTGCTCTCGCATCACGTTATGCAACTCTTTATGCAAGCTGTTGCTAGAGTTTGCATAATAAGAGCAAAATGAACAAGCATTCCTATTAAGCCAAGACAATTTGATGTGAGTCAACACAAACACAGACCTTCGACATGTATTCAATTTGTTTAGCTCTAATTTTAAATTTCTTTTGTTAGCCATCTGAAAATAAATACTAAGATGAGCAGAATTCCAGGCTTTTAAAGCTGACAAAGACCATAAATTGCAACCAAAATCGGAGTTTCGTTTCCCTCTAGATATACATAACAAAGTCAATAATCAATTAAATATGCCCCATGGTTTCTGTTCCTCTGCGTTGTTTTCCCTTGCTAGTCAAACTCTCATGACCAAGAAAACAGACTGCGATTTAATAGTTGGTGAAACTAAGAGTGTATTCCGATGGCTTTGCCACAGCGTAGAGCATTAGAAGGAATGTCATATTCATTTGCAAGGCTGTGGACTTGAGTCCAGACTCTGAGATAGAATTGTTGCCCAAGATACTGCCTTTCCCATATTGCTGACCTCATGTTCCACATACCCTGGTTGTCTAATGAGACGTAAATAGCAGTCCATGATTTTGGGTACACCTGCAAGTAGGTGAAAGCCCATCAAGAAAATGAAAACAAAAGTAAACAACGGAAACAATTTGATAATAGGCATGCTTGATCATTGCTTTTCTAGTTTATAATGATATTATCCGAATTTGAGCTGCAGAAAATGATAGAATGAAATTGCTTAGCTTCCTAAGTTGTGCATACTCAACCACGTAGACTGAATTCATGAAGCACGAGTAATAGGATGGTATGCAAAAAACATCGACTTAAAGTATAAGACGATGAACCGAGAAAAAGAACTGTAACCAGTCTCATAAACAGAGTTGTTCTTTAAGTATGGAAATTCTGAGTTATGGCAAACCACAAATAGCTTAGCAAACACTACAGTTTTTGGAAAAACTTAAGGGTAATCATACAACAATTAGTCGGTTACAAGGAAAAGATGATGGTTTTGGAACTGAGAATAAAGCAAATGTTTCTGGCAATGAATCTTTTACCATTTTTTTTCTCCTTTTACACGAGTAAAGAACAGGTTTGTGTCTTGCCACATGAAACTAATGAATTTTAGTATTTTATCACATGCAATTAGTAGGCGAGCTATCTGTCATCTGCCATACTGATCCAGGAAAACAATCTAATGAGAACATCTATTTATTTTACCTGAACAGTGTGTCTGGTAAGAGCATCAACTAGATTGTACATGCTTCTCTTGGCCGAAGTCCACTGGCCATTACCATAACTGTATATGTGGTAAAGTAAGGATTAGAGTCTCCTCATTGTGCAAAAAGTATATATAACAAAATGTTTCGTAGTTACCCAATAACCCAGAAGTCATAACCGTCAAGATGCCAAGATTGCATAGTTTTTTCATCATTTTGAAAAACAACTTCAAGAAAATCATGGAGGTTGGCAGACATAACAGAGGTAGATAAGAATGCAGCACCACCAGAAGGAGAGCTTTCGATGGAATCCACACTAAAGACTCCAGGGATGCCAAAGTAGTCAGCCAGCTTCAGTGGGGTATCTGAATTAATATAGGATACCCTGTTAACTGCATAGCGCTGCTTTCCATTTATTAAAGGAGCTGAATTAGCCAATTCAATGGTCTTTGTTGGTGTAATCTTTCCATAGTGATATGAGCCCTGAGGATTTGGCCTGGCAGCACTCGCTGTCAAATTCCACCTGTAAGAAAAACAACAATGAAATGGTGAGAAACAATCATTCTACTCGAATATCAAATGAATCAACTCAACTTGTGCAGATGAAAAACAAGCTCAAATTTTCTGAAGTGTTATATACTTGTAAGTTCGTGCTTGCATCATGGACCCATGATATCCGTAAGACGGAGCCGCCGGCAAAGGTCCAGAGGCTGGCGTCCGAGAGTTTGAGTAGTGTAAAACTGCTGTTGTTGTTAGAATCTTCATATTAAAACGTGTAGATGCAATGATGTAGTAATCCTTTGGAGCCTGGTTTAAGGTTACTAAGACAGCAACGGATTGGCCAACATGCACATCAAGCGAGTCATATATGTTCTGAACAGTGTGAGATCCTTCAACCTCAACTAACTTCATGCTGTGGCCCTGAATTCTGAAGTTTAATGAGGTTGACATTCCCACATTTGAAATCCTGAACATATAGGTTTTACCTGAAGATAAAAGGCAAATATTGTTGGTAAAAATAATTGTGAAAGAGTATGATTAGAAAGGTTTAAATGTTGAATATCATGAAAGGAACCAAGAAAATTATAGTGCAATGTATGACCTTGATCACCACTGAAGGTAGAATAAGTTTGGCCATTTATAAGTACTCCGTCAGGAAAGGGAAGAGTTTTGCCTGAGTCCAAGTATGCTTGTAAGGTCTGTAAAATAAAAACTGATTAACATGGACGGTGGTGCCAAGACAGGAAGACAGACTTCCAAAGGAAGCTATGACATTTGCACAGGAAACTTGGTCCAAGAAACGTGTAGAACTAATTTATTAAACCACTGCTCTATGGCATCAGGGCCCTGAAATGAATCATTTCAGGCAATATAATGATCAAGATTCCACCTAATTGACATGATTTTCAGAAAACTCATGGTTCAATAGGTTGTGTTCCAAAGGAAAAGGAAACCAAAACATAGCAGCTTGTAAACGACAATAAATCTCGAGTGATATCACATCCACCAAGGGGAGGCATATTTCCCAAAGCAAGAAAGAAAAGAATTCAGTCATTTCGGTTAATCTCAGAGAAAATTGGAGTAAAATTCATAATCACAGGCTCTAATCACCCGGTTGCTGTTCTGGGCAATAGGCTAATGGTTTGGAAGCAAATAAAAACAAAAAATACACCCAAATAACACAACTCAAACATCATAAAACATGTATGTTTCAGCATTTGCCTATATGCATGCTAAAGCGTGTCAATGGGAACGTCTTGGTACTGAACAAAATATCAGGACTGGAATTTTTGAAGAAATACAGAACGTATCTAGATAGTAAAGAAAAGAAAAGAGAACACCTTCAAAGTAAAAGAAAAGTAAATGTTGCTTACCTTGTGGCTGGTCTTGTACCAATCACCAATAAGTAGAGTGAAATCGCCATCAGGAACAGGAAAAGGAATTGGGATCCTCGGTCTCTCATAGATATTGATTCCCCCATATCCTCCAGCAGCTCTGTGCAACAGAGTTGATGGGAAGTATGTGAAGGAACCAATTTGATCCTTGGTTTGGAATTTGTAAGTGTAGTTAGAGTTGGGAGGGATGGGACAATTGGTTCCCAGCACTCCATCTTGCCATGAGTTCTTCCTTTGTTTAATTCCATTCCTAGTTGTTACAAAACAATTTCTCAGTATGCAATGCTTTCACTATCAAAAATCCAAGAGCAATGCAGATACAATTTATGCCTCCAAAGTTGAACATAACAAAAAATGAAAAGAAAGAAGAACGAGTAGTAGTTAACCCAAGAGACGATTCATTCAAGAAATGCAGTGACAAGAGAAAAAACACCCACCATGTCAACAGGAAAGGCTGATCCAGCTTGTTAAAGAGGTTGAGGATAATGTTGTCATTGGTGACCACATCAAGCCTAGGACCAGGAAACTGGCCATTGATAAGGATAACCTGCATGGAAAAAACCCAGAAACACAGAACCTTCTATTTTAAGAAACCTAAATCCAAAATTATCACAAACAGTCCATAACAGAGCAGCAGCAGCAGCATGAGTTACCAACCTGTTGGGGCACATCAAGAAGTTTAACAGTCCCATAAGTGACAGTCCATGTATAATACCTATAAGGGTCATCTGCATTCACCAAAGAAGCACTCAAAACAGCCAAAACTCCACATAACAAGTGAAGCAAGACAGCATTTCCCATTGGATCTGCAAAAATGAAAAACGCCATGCAAGTGAACCAATGCCACCAAAGTCAGCTATAAACAAAAACAAAATGAGACATAAGACTTCACTCTCATGGACTACAAGTAAAAGATTGA
>Ga0325403_1004184_pt1 | contig 13393 bp, 9 predicted proteins | sample PopdelMetagenome_19_FD_205665 | JGI IMG/M metagenome (GOLD analysis project Ga0325403, IMG submission 205665) | Populus deltoides microbial communities from Bellville, Georgia, United States - Xylem-PdKOR-R4 | ecosystem: Host-associated > Plants > Phyllosphere > Stem > Wood/Secondary xylem...
TTTTTTTTTCTAAATATAAGTTTATAAATAGGATGATTATATTTTTAAATTATTATGTCTTTAATATCCTTATACATTTATAGATTATCCATGAGACTCAAAGCTCGTGGTTTTATAAACAAAACTCATTAAAAATAAAATCTATAACGAATTTATAAAAAAAAAACTCTAATTCGATAGAGCGGATGTAATGGATTTTAATTTTATTAACTAAATCAAATGTCTTAAATATAATAAACTTGTAGCTGGAGTAATAATATATTTACGCACTTAATAAAACTTCGTAATTACTATGTTTGGTGTGTCTTCGAGCATTTTAAGCATGCAATTAATCAAATGGATGGGCAATATGGTAATATGAGTGGAGAGTGTAGAACACGTGGCAAGCAATAAAACAAAAATATACGTCACCACCACTTGAAATAAATCCCGAAAAAATTGGGTTCTCCCTTTAAATAAAAAACAAGCATTCAACACGACAGAGCACAGCACGTATTGCCTCTCACCTGTAACCCTTATTTCTCCTCGATATTACCCCCCCACTCTCTCCCTCTCCGGCGATCAACTCGTATCTTAGTTAATTTTCTCACCGGAACCAGCAATTTTGACTTCTCACTTCTCCGGTATCTAATTTTAAATCACGCGATTCAACCGGTCCATTGATAGCACAAATCATCAAATCATGAATCCTGAATAGTAAGCTATCATCATCAAACACTTTTTTTTACCCTTGAATTCTTCTTCTTTCCCCCCCCTTAATTGTGTTAAATATAGGTGAAATTGTATTGGATCTGATTGTTGTTGGTTAATTGATTCCTTAATTCGCAAGTATGCAAGTTTGTTTGTTTCGTCCTTTAATTCTTTTTGGTAGGATTATGATTTAATTATGTGATGGATTTTGATGATTAGATCTAGGTGCTTTGCCTTCAGATCCGTTGACATTTTTTTTTTATAACTTGTAATTCAATCGATTGCAATTTCGCTATTAATTGGGAAAGATTTGTTTTTTTTTTCCCTTCAATAGGTAATTGGGAGTAGGAGGGTGTTTCAACCTTCTATTTTGATGATCTTTGTGATTGTATTACGGAAGGGAAAGAATAAAAAAACAACCATATGACTTTGATTCTTATTTTGCAGCGATTATTTGTTTAAGCTTTTGCTTATTGGAGATTCTGGTGTTGGAAAATCATGTCTACTTTTGAGGTTTGCTGTAAGTTTCTTCTATTCTTCTCTCAGCTATTTGTCTATATGGAATCCATGTGTCATGCTGTAGTAGTGTACTAATAATCATGATTCTCTAATTTTTTTTGTATGTTTTTTTAACAGGATGATTCATATCTGGAGAGTTACATCAGTACCATCGGAGTGGACTTTGTAAGCTATTATCTTTACACTTTTTTTCCCTTTATCTTCAATTATGTAATCATGGGATTGATTTATTTTTTTTGTTCTACTGTCTAGAAAATCCGCACTGTGGAACAGGACGGGAAAACCATTAAACTACAAATTGTAAGTTATAAAATCGTCTTGATGGCCTCTTGAGTTATTTTTTCTGGATTTCAGTCTCAACATCTGCTTTGATCTTGATTAAAATTGTGTTCAACTTAATTGGTTGTGTTGAGCATTTCTTTCTTTTCTTTTTCTTTTTTTTCCTGGTGGGGTGGGGAATGGTCGTTTGAGGTTGGGTTAGCTGTAACTGTCTTTGAGACACAATGTTTTCTATTTATCTTATAAAAATGTGGTGCACTGATGGCAATATAAAAATTTCTTGGATATGGCAATGTTCGGTACGTAATTATTAAGTGTGTTTCTTGGTTTACTAAATTTGCAGTGGGACACAGCTGGTCAAGAGCGTTTTAGGACAATTACAAGCAGTTATTATCGTGGAGCTCATGGAATCATTGTGAGATTGCCTCTCTCTCTCTCCTCCTCTCTCCTTGTTTACTTAATACCTTACTTTTCGTCTCGTTGTGAGATTTGTCTTATTGATTGCATTTTGGCTAGGTTGTTTACGATGTCACAGACCAAGAGAGCTTCAACAATGTTAAACAATGGCTGAATGAAATTGACCGTTATGCAAGTGAAAATGTGAACAAGCTTCTAGTTGGGAACAAGTGCGACCTCACTGCTAACAAAGTCGTCTCGTATGAGACAGCAAAGGTAATTTAGTCATCTACTTTCTTTTGTTTGTTTTTGCATGTTGAAATATATTGGTTCACTTTACAGTCAGATGAGTCTGGAAGTTTTAATAAGGAAATCGCATCTTTATTCAGGCTTTTGCTGATGAAATTGGGATCCCTTTCATGGAGACAAGTGCAAAAAATGCCACCAATGTTGAGCAGGCTTTCATGGCTATGGCTGCAGAGATCAAGAACAGGTACTCTTAATTTTGTCCTTACGTTGCAAACTCTTTTTTTAATGGAATCCATTATTTCCTTGCTGAATAGGGGGGCGTTTTGCCATAGAAATTCCACAGACTTCTCGTTATTGTGGAGAATTTTTTAACATGAGCATGTTTTAGACTACTGGCCTCTTACGTTTTGATTCTTATCCATCAGGATGGCAAGCCAGCCGGCCATGAACAACGCAAGGCCCCCAACAGTGCAGATTCGAGGACAGCCTGTCAACCAGAAGTCTGGTTGCTGCTCCTCTTAGAAAAGAGTCGAAGTTGGCTTGTGATGTTATAACCATGTTGGCATGTAAACCTAGTTCGTCTATTCTCAAAGCTTTGATATGAAGATTATTTGTTATGATTTGCATTTCTGTCAGATGTTTAACACTTATGTTTAAACTTCCATTCTTTTAAATGTATTTGATTTTAAAAACATCTGTACAAAATAGGAATACTGGTTAATAGCAGTATTTGCCTTGTCATTCCCTTATAACATCTGTACTAAATAGGAACTTGATCGTGCTGTTTTAATTTTATTTTTGGTTGTTAACGTGCGCACTTGATCACGCCGATGCACCTGATATGTGGCTTTGCAATCTCGCGATTTTTCTAATAGAATTGCGAAATATGCGTAATAGACAAATAAGTCGTATAAACCATGCATTATAACGGGAAAAAGAATACTTAGAAATATAAAAACTGAAATCAATTCTGTAAACCGTGACAATTCTCAAGAAGATCAAATGAAAAGCCCAGGATAGCAACGGCAATAATTATTAGAGAGGATGGGGTTTGATCTTCTGGTTTCCCTTACCACCAAGACTGGATATCAGGCAAGGCTCAAGAAATTAATTTAGTGAGTAGAGTAGAGAATAAATGCTCCCCGTTTCGAGTCGGGCAATTGAAATAATCAGTCAAGAAACTGTTTTATAATGAAGGATTTGTCTGATATAATATCATGGTTTGACCAGAGCTGTCCTACCGTGAATGCTTATTGAGGAGAAACAGTAACCGCAAGAAAACTCGTATCTTTCTTAAAGCCGCCAGGAAAAATCTCTTTTCGGCAACTTCGCCAGCTTTTCCCATTTGACAGCGGGATGGGAACAAAACTTTCGCCGTCCCTTTAGAATGCTCATAAAGTAAAACCGAACTGATGCTTGGAGTCAGGCGTTGACTGTAGCACATTTGGTTGGCTGAAAGGTCATATGAAATGTCCAGTGATGGGAACAACCAAATTACTGGTTTGCTACGGCGAGGGATTTGTCATTTTCTTTTCTGCAATCATAACTGGACAACCTTTGATCCTGAAACATGACTCTGGTGAGATGCAGGCATTAGAAACGTTTTTCTCCCAGTTTGAATAATCTGATGACCTCTGCCAGCGGCCTGAAGGTACACTGGAAACTCAGTGTCTCAAAAGTTGGATAGTAAACTTGAAAGTCATGGTCAAACTCCAAGGCTAACAGCATACCATCTCTCCACCACACTGCACAATCATTCTCCCGTATATCTGCAATAATGTTATATACTTGTATCCTTTGTGGATATCACAGTTTTTAAAAACCTCCTGAAGTTCCTGAACCGCCGCGTCAGACAATCTGATGACATCACGAGTCTTCTGACTGGCCAAAAGGCCATGGCTTCACAATCTTGTACACATCCAACTCCTTTCATAATGCAATGCAGATTTAAGATTTCAGTGCCTAGCATATCATAGCGGTGAGCAACTGCTGCCATCCTGGATGTGAGGGCATGCCAGATCGAGTGTTGACTCCATCTAATTCACAGATGGAACCACACCCATGGCCTTGCTCATAAGGTTAACATTACTCCTTCCCTTCCTAGCCATTGCAGTTCCAGGGCCCCTAGTCTATTGCTTTTTTCTATTATTCTGTTCAAATTTAAAGACAAGGTCAGCTGATTCCACCCTTTTCAATCACGCTAGATTCTAAACACGAAAACTCAATCAAACTAAACCACCACCTAATTTGAACAATTAACTGCATTATTCAATGCAACTCAGTACTGTTCTTATTTCTTTGTCGGACTTGCTTCTATTCATCTAACTTAACGGTTGCAACTCTATCTGTTGATTGACAAATCAACTTCAGCAAGTAACCACCTGCATTTGCCACCATATCAAGCTTAAGTTAGTCCTTGAAGATTTGACACGAGCTTTAATATTTAATGCAACATAAGTTCCAAGTAGAGGAGAGCATGGCTTCAAGAACCTTAGCTACCTTGACAAGTGCCAACTTGACCAGGCTGTTATGATCAAGTAGAAGTCAAAAGTCTGCCTATTATTACCTCTCCTGTTGAACCGATCCTTCATAGAGACCCATACATGTCCAACTGCAACTAATGGGTCAAAAACTTCTACAAGAGAATTTTCCAACCTACCAGTAATCAGCACAAGAGCAATGCCCATCCTTAAAATGATGAAACCTCGTAGTATCTCTAACAATGATTTCCCTTCTTTCTATTTGTGATATGTACTTGGTAGCTCTATGACAATCTCCGCATACTCTCAGGTTTTTAAACACCCTGATTGGAGTACCAGGTGGCAATTTTATAAGGCCATAAGCAATTGCCAACTTTTCACTGTGCCACGATAAAAGCTGCTCTTTTTGCTCTTCCCCTACATCATGCAATGCAAATTCAAGATCTGGCACATACCCTGCTAACTTCATTTTCTTTTCCAACTCCTTCAGTTTCCCATGTATAGAAGCTAATTCTGGGTGAAACTTATCGCCTGATCTGAACTGATGGGCCATACTCTTAACCTCAATCCAACTGTACCCTGGTGTCTTCACCACCTTGCAGGTTTTCATTGATTTTCTAACTCTAGCAACATGGTCCCATCTTTTTGTAGCTGCATAAACATTAGCAAGTTGAACATAACCAGTTGCACTAGCTGGATCAAGATTAAGCAACTTCTGGGAAGCGAATTCTGCCATCTCAGTGTTCTTGTGTATTCTACAAGCACCCAAAAGGGTTCCAAATACAGCAGCATGAGGTTTGAAAGGCATTTTCTCGATCAAATCTACAGCCTCTACTAACTTACCTGCCCGACCAAGAAGATCAACCATGCATGTATAATGATCAGGCTTAGCTACAAGTCCATAATCCTTCGCCATTGAATGGAAATATTTAACCCCAAGGTCTGTAAATCCAGCATGGTTACAGGCCATTAATACCGCAACAAAAGTGATCCAGTCTGGCTTCATTCCTTTCTCTATCATCTCATCAAACAAACCCAGAGCTTTTTTACCTTCTCCATGTTGAGCATAACCAGAAATCATTGCATTCCAAGTGACAACATCCCTCCTTGGAACCTGAACAAACAATTTCCAGCCATCCTCCAAAACTCCACACTTACAGTACATGCTAATCAACGAAGTTCCTGCAGTTGTATCATCACACAGCGGAGACTTACAAACTAGCTGATGCACTTGCCTGCCCAATTGTAAAGCAGATAACTCACTACACCCTAACGAAGCACTGCTCAAAGTTGACGAATTTGGCTGAATACCAAATCCCACCATTGTTCGGAAAAGTTTTACACCATCCTCAGCTCTGTGATTCTCAATATAACCTGCAATCATAGCATTCCAAGTCACCAAATTTTTCTCGGGCATCTTTTCAAACAATCTTTCTGCCAATCCAATCCTCCCAAGCTTCATGTACCCGGTGATCATAGCGGTCCAGGCCACCACACTCTTAAATGGCGTTTTTTCGAACAACTTTAACGCGGAGTCCAGGTCCCCACACTCTACATAACCTGAAATCATAGCATTCCAAGTGACTACATTTTTCGTTGGCATTATCAAGAACAAGTCGCGTGCTTTGTCCATTTGCTGATTCTGCGCAAAACCGGTTATCATTGTATTCCAAGAAGGTGTGTCTTTAATAGGCATATCTTCAAAGAAAGCCTGAGCTCTTTCCATGTTAGAATTACGTACATAACAAGATAACATGGTGTTATACGAGACAGCATCTGGTTCAGGTATTTTAACAAACAGTTCTTGGGCTTCCTTCAATTTACCGCGCTTCTTTGACAAACCCGCCAAAACCGAATTCCAAGTAACTGTTGTCTTAACAGTCATGTTGTCGAACACGATAAGAGCAGAATCTAAGTCGCCGCATCTGATATGGCTAGTGATCATCTTGTTTGATAAAATGACGTCACTAGATTTGGCATGGTGGTGAAGTGGTTTAGTAGATTTGCCAAAAATAGTAGGATACAATTGGGTTTTGGTTGAGGAATTTGCTTCTCTGTTAGGATCGGCATTTGGGTTTTGGATTGTGCAGGTGGAGAGAGAAGAAGCATGCTGTTTGGCGGGTGAGAAAGTCTTGAGGAAATGGAGGGAAAGTGGGTTTTCTGTTTTGTTGGGAAACAATACATTTTCAATACCGAGGTTTGGGAAGTAAAAAGAAGAGAATTTTTGGGTTATCGTTTTCATTGGGTAAGTAAACTCTGCATGGGGTAGATGAAATAGTCGGAGATGAGATTAAGAGTCCTTCTCTGGTAGGTTTCTGTTTTGTAAAACCTTTCTTCTTTTTGGAGTTTTCTTTCAATGCGTTCTAAAATCAGAAAGAGGAAACCGCGACGGTGTCGTGCGGGTGGTTGGGTTTCTCCGCATATCAAACATGCATTTTGCTGGGCTATATGATCGAAAATAGTCGGTTCACCGTTCAGGTTGAAGCTGAGTTCACATCACTGTAACACTGCAAGTCTTCATGCACAGTTAAATCGTGAAGGAAACAACTTCTTCTCTGCCCGTTCCTCCCCTGCAAATTGGGTGACAACTCACAACGATGACTGATGTTCTGGGATTGGTAGAGGGTCGACTAAATACTGAATACCTATACAAAAATAAAGTATTATCAACTAAATACATTAAATAATGTTATTTTATAAGTGTTTAGAATGGACCCCTTTGTGTTCAATTTAGGCAACCTAGTCCTGTGAAGCGAATGGTCGACTGAAAAGAATCTATTTCGTTTTTATATATGTATTTTTATATTGAATAAAAAATTAATTTTAATAAATACAATTGGATAAATATTACATGAAAGATTAAATATCTTAATTTTTCTAGTTTTGTTATTAATTATAAGTAAATATTTTTTTATTTATATAAATAATTCTTGATTTTTTTAATTAAATACTTATATAAATTTTTTAGAATTTTTTTTAATGTAAAAAGACACCTTGAAAAGGTTTTTATATCCACTATTTATGGAAAAAAAAATATATAGAACTTGTTACGAATCGAGTTAATTAAATAGCTAGATAGTTTATAGTTGATTTTTCCATCCTTGTCCGTAAAGCTTGTTTAAGAGTATGGTTGCAGTTGTTTTTCAAAGTGTTTTTCATGTCGAATAAATCAAAATAATATTTTTTTATTTTTTAAAATTTATTTTTAAAATCAGCGCATCAAAACGATCCAAAACACATAAAAAAATTAATTTTTAACAAAAAAAATTTAATTTTTTAAAAACACGGGTACAACCACGTTTCCAAACATCCATTATAATCGCGAAATCAAGGGACAGAAGCATCTTCAATCTGGATAAAATATTTGAATTTTTTGTGAAAAGTAGATGTAATTGGGAGTTTAGCACAAGCTAAGCATTATAATTTATTAATGTTATTTAGACTTGGGAATTTTAAACACAATTTAATTAAATTATATTATTATCAATTTTGTGAACAACCCAGCAGGATAAGATACTTGGAAGCTATTTTGAAGAAAAAGTGGTGGATTCAATTAATATAAAAATAGAAGAGATAGTTAACTGATGAAAATCAAACCAATCAATTCTCAACTAATTAACCATTTAGCATTTTGGAGCTTTGTAAATAACAATAACAGCAGCACAATGGACTGCCATCTTGGTTTGTTGGTAGAAAAATAGCTTCTCTTTTCTTTTCTTTTTTTTGGTAGAAAAGAGTTTCCGGTGGATTATTTTTTTATATTTAAAAATATCATAAAAAAACAGATTAAAAAAATATTTATTAATATTTGACAATGATAATGAAAAATAATTGAAAAATATTTTAAATTTTTTAATATTTTAAAAAATAATTTATTTTCTATGGTATTCTAATGTTATAACATAATTTATTATTTTTTTTATTGTATATTACTATATCTTAAAAAATAACTTCCTTAAAAGTAAATTAATATTTTTCAATAATCTTACATTTTAAAATGTTTTAGTAATATATTATTATTTATATAAATACCATCTCGCCACTTTAATTTTAGATACTTCATTAAACATATTTTCAATTTCTAAAAAAATCTAAAACTTATATTTTTATTTAACCAAAAAGTAATTTTATTTTTATTATGATTACTTTTCAAAATATTTTTTATTCAAATATATATAAAAAATATATATTTTTTATTTTTTAAAAATTATTTTTAATACTAGCACATTAAAATAATTTAAAAATACCAAAAACATATTATATTAATTTAATTTGATGTTGGGCTGAAGCATACCTGAATAATTGCGAACCGTCAAGGAACAGCTCATTGTTTTCTTTTAAAGCAATGATGAAAATATAGATTAGAACACGAGGGAAAAATAAATTAAAAAAACTAATAAAAAAAAACTGTTACCCTACAACAAACCAAAACTGATGCCACCGAGTCCAAGACTCCATATGCCCTAATTCAAACAAAAAAAGGGGTATGCATGCGTTATGAAAGTTGATAAGGAATCACAGGAATAATCTAAAGTATACACCCAAAGACTAGATGTTTGAGATGGTTTTTGACAAAGGAAATCATAATTCCCACTGATAACCTTCGACTCAGAACTCTCCAATTAGATCACAAGGAATTCCACACAGGGAAAATCAATGTGATGACAAAAGCCAGTGAAATCTCACTTGCCACCCAAGGAGGGGAACTGCCCAGGGTCTTCAATAGAGGGGGCTGCCACATCACGAGCATTGCTTCCATATCCGCTTCCATATCCACCCCTTCCACGGCCACGGCCTCGACCACCACGACCAGGGTTGTAGGACCTCTCCCCTTCAGCTGGCTTCAGGAACTCATTTATACTGACAGCCTGCATTCAAGTAACAATACTTGTGTTAACCATCATCAATACATATAGAGAATTATGAAAAACAATATTCCAGGTCACATAAAAATACATGATCAAATAAAAATTTGGATAATAAGAAAGAGGTAAAGGCATATAAAGTCGGTACTAGTACTTTGCGGTACACATGTAAGATGTCAATATATCAAAGAGAAACTGAGGTTAAGATTACCACGAGCACAATGGCCAACGTCACACAAACAAAACAAAAGGTTAAGAGACCAAGAATACACACCTTCTTGGCTCTGTCTTCTTTGTCAGCAGCATCTTTTCGTTTGTCCTTCTCAGAACCCTAACAGCCAATTACAAGTTCATATGCATGTTTAACCTCTACCAAATGAAACAGAATTCCACATTCAAAGAGGGAAACAATTCTTACCAGTTTGATAAAGATTTCATCGTTGCTCTTCTTACTCGAGAGCTGTTGCATGCACTGTAAGTCTTTGTCCAAGCCAACTTTCCTCTCCTCGGTCTTCAGATCAAGCAGAGATTTCCTTTTTTCTTCAAGAACCTTCTCATACTCTTCTAATGTCATCTCCTATTAATAAAGGAGAAGGTTTTGTGAAAACTAGCATAGAACATCAAAACACAGAATAGTTGAGGCAACAAAAACAGAAAGTTGAATTTCAATGTGCACTGGAGCTAGTCATAACAAACTTCAATTGCGGCATGATATCGTTACAGTACTGTGATTTCACCACATAGCTTGAAAAATCAATCTGGGTAAATGATGTTTCGGAGTTTTGACTTTCAGATGAAACCAACTGAATTTCGTGCTGTGACTGAAAAAGTTGACAAAAAAACAGTCTATGCATCCAATGATTCTAATTACACAAAACTTGTTCTGAATGGTGATTAATCAATGTAAGCAACTTTTAATTTGACTAATCTCTTAATCAAACTCTTAGTTGTAGAATATGCCAAGGTTAAGTAAACAGCTGCAACAGAAGCTGATAATGTATGTAAAGCACAGAAAAAAGGTGCTTGAATAGAAATATCTAGATCAAAAGTCGCACTTCAAAAATAAGTAATCAAGGCCCTTCCATCTGTGGTGTTTCCCAGCCATATGAGTTCAAATCTACATGTATAAGAAAAAAATTTAACCAACAAACATTTAAGATTTTATCAGTGACTTCCCCAGGGAAGCATAAACTGAATCTTAAATGCAATTGCTTACAAAATAAGCAAGCACATCATCATTTTCACTAAACTTGTATGAAACAGGAGGCCCTTGATTGGTAATATTTAACACCAAGTTAAAAATTCATCACATGCACAAATCAGGGATTGTATACAGGACACTTGGAGAAGGATCTTGCCAAAATTTAGAAGATGAAATTAGACGTCATGCAAAAAAAATTTAAACAGTTCTGATCCTTCTATATTCATAGTAGATAATAAATCCTGTCTTACTAATCCAGCTTGACAGAAATACCTCTGAAAAATAAAAAAATTATAACAATTGAAGTTCTAGATGATGGAACTTTTCTGTTTGTATATGAAGACAACTCAAGATATCACCAGGTTCAAAAGGAACAATTTACCTTCTCTTCTGGCTCCTTCTCTTCTGGCTCTTTCTCAGCAGTGTCCTTATTGGCATCTGCAGCATCCTCCTCTCCTTGCTGCTTCTCAGTTATAACATTCTTCTCATTGTCAACAACAGGATCTTCAGTCTCCCTGAATTCAGTTAAACAAGTAGACATACATGTGAGCATAGCTAAGTTATTGCATATATAATTACATTTTCAAAAATGCTGGGAGTATAAAGACAGAAACTCACGGAGCAATTTCATCAGTAGGAGTTCCCCAGTTACCACGGCCGGACCCTTCACGCTTAATCTCATTCCTGATGCAACGTGGAATAAAAATCCTTATGCCAATTGATGAAGGAAATTTTATGGTCAACACAGAATACATAAAAATGAATATTTCAGTAACAAAATACTAACCCGCGACCAGTGCCGCTGTGCCGTTCATACATCCTTCGAGGGCGTTCACCTTCTCCATCTTCCCCGTTGCTATAACCGCCACGGCGACTGCCACGGAAACCAACACGAGGTGCACCATATCCGCGTCTCTCAGCAGCCTCCCCATCTTCAGATGGTCTGGATCGTCCAGAGAATCCATTGCCAGCGAAGGAAGTTTCATTGTTATTTGAATCTCTGTTAAATCCACCACTGCCACCGCGACCACGCCCACGCCCACGCCCTCGCCCTTCTCCACGGCCTCCTCCACGGCCACCTTCATTCTTTGCTTCCCTCACTGGTTGAGAAGAAAAAAAACATCAGTAATAAAAACATGATATGAAACTCCTACAATAATCTGTTTCAGCTGTCATCCTGTGCTATGATTCAGTGAAATAACAAAAAGCTAACAAAACATATAAACAGAGAATTTACTTTCAAAATACATGGAAAAAAGCAAACCATGTAGAGTGTAGAGAAAACGAAAACTGACCAGAAGAAACCTAGCAGGACTACATGGGTAGAGTCAATCACCAATTTTATCTTCCAACAACCAAAACAAGATTAACCAATCATCTAGAACTTCAACACTAATCAGCATTGCAATGATAAGTAAGCAAACAGGTGTACCAGCTAAAAAACCAACACTCTAGCAAACTAAGGTTAGAAAACTAAATTAATCCAAAAACTCATCAAATAGAAACATTTTAAAAGACACGATTATGAAGCTTTTGTTGAATGTTGTTTCTTGTTCAATTCCAGACAAGGTTATGTTAGAAAGAATAACACAGAATCATTGTGTTTTTTGTTGTTGTTTTAAATACAGAGATTAAACAAATTTCTCCTACTAAATCCAAATTTCAAAACAAAAAAAAACATACAAAGCCCATTTCAAGTAATGATAAACACCAACAGATTCAATAAACATGTCCTCATTTTCTTCTATTTCCTCAACAACCAGAACTATCTAAAACTAGTAGGCTTACTCGAAGAAAAACCAAGTTGAAACAACTATTCAATCAACAATTTCTATAAATTATAACAGAACAAAGAAACAAAATGAAAACAATCTACATTAAAAAAAATCTCAATGCTTGAAACACCTTCAAAGCACGTTTCTTGGTTTATATAAACCAAAAGTACCAGATTTTATCAAAGATAAAGAAGGGTTACTAAATCAAAGCTCACCAGCTTGAGCAGGGGGAGCAGGCCTGGAGGGGAGCTTGGCAGGCTGAGAAGTAGGAGCAGCTGGCTTTTCAACCTTCTTGGGCTTCTCAGCTGCCTTAAGCTGAGCGGCGGCAACGAGCTGAGAAAGGTCCTCATTGTTGTCATCATCACCAAGGATATCAAAAGGGTTCGCGGTTGCCATTTCTCTCTTTGAGTTTCTGATAAGCACAAATAATTATAGAGTCCTTTAGCTTGTTTTCTTTAAAATAGCAACCAAGAGACCCTTATTGATTGCTTAAATCCATTGCTGACTGATAGTAGTTTAGGGTAGGAGTGTTTGGGAGGCGAGAATATGAGTTAGCAAGGAGAGTGAGCGGTGTTGGGAAACCCTAGCCAAATGCGGCAGAGAGAATATGGGAGTGTGGGTAGGGAGAAACCTGGTCCTTAAAAACCCTAGTGTGTGATGTTAGTGTATGGAAGGGTGTACGTTTATCATGTGGGCTTGCTGTCTTTGTTTATCTTTAGCCCTGGTGATGTCAGCAATGGACCTATTGGACAAGATTTTTGGTAGTTTCTTAATTTTTTTAGATAGCTATACCTATCTAAATGAATATATAGTATGGTTAATTTATTAATTGTATTCTAAATTTATTGAGTTTATTTACATGCTTTCAATATTTTTAATAGTTAAAATAATTTGGCAATGTATTAGCATGTATGTTTAATTAAACCAAGTATAAAAGGA
>Ga0325403_1004187_pt1 | contig 13390 bp, 8 predicted proteins | sample PopdelMetagenome_19_FD_205665 | JGI IMG/M metagenome (GOLD analysis project Ga0325403, IMG submission 205665) | Populus deltoides microbial communities from Bellville, Georgia, United States - Xylem-PdKOR-R4 | ecosystem: Host-associated > Plants > Phyllosphere > Stem > Wood/Secondary xylem...
TTTTTTTTTCCTCTCCAGCTAGCCAGATTGAATCTCGTACCAGCTGGAATATCCTCATCTTTTGATAATTGGAGTAAACAAAGCATGTGTGCTGCCCCACGTCAAACAACAACGGTACAGGTTTAGAAATTTTCTAAAGATCGTAGTTGGTATGGGTACAAATAAAACTGAATATTCTAGAAAACAAAAAAAATTAAATGATAAATTAAACCATAAATTTTTTTTGAATAAATCGATTAGAATATTAAAATAATATTTGGTTTTTTGAAGAAAAAAATTAGTATAGTTGTTGTGAATACACAACCTCCAGATGCATTTAATTTGAACTAGCTATTTAAAATGCATTTTCATCACCTTTTTATAAACTATAAATTTGGAATTATCAGAGTTTCTTTTGTCTTTTAATAAATGGTTGGGAAAGCTAGACTTCTTGTTGTTTTGAATGGGTATTTTGAAAGATAGTTTAAAAAATAGAAATGAGATCAAAAGGTATTTCATTGATGCTAATAAAGATCCTAATAATGATAAGTTTGATATTTTAATTTTATAAAAAAATAATGTTTCAAAATATAATATACTTTCAATGGTTATACGACATGTGCTAGTTATTTTTACATCTACAATGACTTTTTAATCAGCTTTTAACACTGACGTTCGTATACTCGATCAATGTAAAAGTTTTCTTTCTCCAACAATAATTTAATCACTTATTTATCGTCAAAATTACTTGTATCATGTACCAATTATAACTGACATTATTAGAACTTTGATGAATAACTTTGAAATTTATAAAAATCTTAAATCATGTTATTTTTTTTTATAAACTTACACCTTCTATTTTATGATTTATTAATTAATGCATTTTCAATCTAATATGTCTACTTTTTTATTTTGTAGAATTTGATAATAAAAAAAATGCATCTAGCAATGGAGGATTATTAGATAAAAAAAAGTTATTAGGGAATTTATTGAAAACGTATGATAACCTTCTATTTTTATATCTTCAAAATTAATTTATCATGTTATAATTCTAGATTTTGATGTCAATAGTATAATCCAAAAAAACCCTATAAAATTTTATAATTCAAAATTTTATTTTTATGTCTTCAAAATTAATTTATCATCTACTATTTATAAGAAAATCTAAAAAACCCTATAAATTGACAAAATATTAATCCCCTTGAATAATATTAATATATTAATTCATGATAATTTTAGAAATTAACTCAATCAAATCCTTACTTGATTTTTATTTTAGATCTAAAAATATAATCCTTGAATAAATTATATTTTAGTTTATATGCTGTTTCAGTAATCACCACATGCAATTAATTAATTAATTACGGCTTCATAGTTGATCCCAACCTTTCACCATGAAAGATTAAGGTACAAGCAAGATGTATTTTTTATTACAATTTTGTTATTATATATCTTACAAGTAACAAACAAGGTTATTGCAATAAATGCAATTGTAGAATCCACCAAGCAATATACTTGCCAAATTACAAAGATTGTATCTGTACTCTTAATAAACACTGTACAAAGGAAGGAAGAGTCTCCCTGAAAATAAAATTAAGTTCATACATAAAGCAATGGTCTCTCCCTTTTTCACAGCCTTAATATGTTAGGGAGGACTTATCTGACAGATCAAGCTAAGGCTCTTCTTGTTTCACAGCACAGCCTTAGGTTTTTCGTTTTTTGTACTAGATATACTGTCAGTCAGTTCAAGGCCTTTGGTCTCAAACGGAAACAGCATAACGCAGCATCCTGCTACAAATATTATGCACACGAAAAGAATAAGTGCTGCTGTCTGATGACATCCTTGCACCAGACTTACTGCCACAAGCGGGCAAATCATCCCTCCAATTCTTCCCATCGAACTTGCAACTCCAATGCCTGTTGATCTCACTGATGTTGGGTAAATCTGGCAAACAAAAAACCATATTTTATCACAGACAAGTAACTTGAGTTCAATGATAAACAAAATGGTGGGATATTCAATGCGTGAAGATTCAACTCCTATAGGCCATGTGTACTACTGAGTGCGAAATGTAAAATTGCTTGCAGATTTCTGCCATAAGTGCGATGACGTACAGGTTTTTGTTATAGTACCAGACGGGACTCGCGTGCTATGACGCAGGCCTCTTCAAATTTTTTCAAAGTAAAAAAATAATATTCAAATAACATAACCTGAAACATATTAAATTAAATATTTTTAAAATTAGTGGACTGGGTTAAAAAATAATATTCATTGGATTATGATAATAACATAAGACAAATCAGGTTAAAAAAATAATATTTATCGTCGAAACAAGTGGACTAAGTTATAAGATTAAAAATACCTTGTAAAAGATAAACATAAAAAAACCATATAAAAAAATTTCAAACCATAAAAAATAAAAATTTAAAATAACTAAAATTAAAATAATGAGAACTAAACAATGCACAAAAATAATTGAAAAAAACTAATTAGAAACTAAATTAAAAAAATAAAGAAAAGGATAAAAAAAATAAGGACCAAAATGGGAAACCAAACAAAATTAAATCAAACTCCCAAGGACATAATTAAAGAAAACATATAATGAAAAAAGATTAAAAAAATAGCAACAAAAAGAATGAGGACTAGATTAGATAAGAAAATCTAATTAGATTAAATGATTAGAGATGAAATTAAAAACAAAACAAACTTAAAAAGCATTGAATCTAATAAAAATAGAAATCAAAAGAATAAAGACCAAACTCAAAACAAATAAAAACTGGAGGACACAAAGAGCTTTGCACGTATACCAAGGCATGGGAGAGAGAAAAAAGTGGAGGAGAAAAAAGGTCAATTGTTGCCACACTGCCGCTCATATGCCAATATACACCACTCTAAAAGATGTGTCGCTATCTTTCGTGTTGGGTGAGTAGGCGATCAACCTTTTTTTACCACTACATGCCTCAATGCGCCACCCAAATAGAGCAGGGGGCGATGACATGCCTACGCGTGCATGGCACTCGTAGGCCAACTTTATCGATTTATTAATATTATAATAATGCAAATTACTAAAATGACCTTAAGGGCATACAAATATTATAAAAAAACCATGATGCAAATACGAAAATACCTTCTTAAGAGCCTTTAATTTATCAAAGTCAAAGGGCAAAAGCAAAATTTAATTGTACATAAAATGTGTAAAGAGATAACAACCCCTCACTTAAAGGTCAATATTTCTCGGGCATGAAGGGCACGAAAGTTATTTCACTGTACAAATAAACTTGTAAAGAAGCAAAATCCCCTGGACCAAAGGCTAATTTTTCCAAGCCCCCAGGGACAATATACTATTTTTACTATACATAAAATACACAAAACAACAATCTTGCCCCCAATCCATTCTCAAATGACATTTGGATCCCATGGAAAATACGGTTTTACCCTTATTTCAAAGGCAATTGTTAAGAATGAAGAGCAAAATAGTAATTATACTGTTTGAATCCACAATGTATCTCCTCACATGCTATAGTAAAACATTGAACCCTTTTAGTTTTTTTTTTGTTAATACACTAATAGTCCTGGCTTAGTTATTGTTGATTTTCATTGTTCATACACACACACAAAACACTAGACTTACTGTTCATTTTCTAACAATTCATTTTAGTTTTATTTTGTTCAATTGATCCTAATTGAAGGCCAATTATTTGTGATCTCTTAGTCATACGTGAAATTGAAAGAAGGGGTCCAAAATAAAAAAGTTGTCAAACATGGACGGCATGTTAGAGATTGCGTAAAAAATACTCATAGGTCCTTAATCTTTCAAAATAAAGCAATTTATACAATTTAGGTTCGTTGACATTTTAAAAAATCCATTTTGATGCACAAGTTCATTTGTGTTTGTCATAACCTATTTTTAGGTTATTCCTCAAATTCAATTTTTTTCCCAACCTAAAAAAAAAAACGAAACAATGCCCTTTTGAACGACACTATTCTCCTTCTTCCCCTGCACACATAGAGGCAAGGGAAGAAGGGGTTTATTCCCCTGCTTTTTTCTCGCTTTCTCTCTCTCTCCTGAAGATCCAAAATCGACACGACCCACACCCATTGACCTGTCAAAGATGAAAAGGCAAAGGAGACAAGCTCTGTGGCACCTTGGAACGACTGTCCAGTGGCCGCCTAACCACCTTACCCATTCAGCGCGATTGGACTTGGTAGGGGTGGCTCTCTCCCCTGACCTCCTATAAATACAGGAGAGGGACAAACAAAAAGAGGGGATGAAATGTAAGAGAAGGCAAAGAATTGTTCGAGATACAGAGGTGAAGAGCAAGAAAAAACAAAAGGGGGGGATTTCAAGGAAAAATGATAAATTTGAGAGGAAACATAAATGAAAAGGAAAGTAAAAAATAGAAGCAAACAAAGGGGGGCAAAAGAAGAGAAAACAGGGGAGAGAATGTTTGAGAAACAGAGGGAACGAGAAAAAAACAGAGAATGACAATTGAATTTTGAACCAGGGGACGTTTGAGAGGACTAGAGAGGTAGAGAAAGAATAAAACAGGTAACAAGAGGAAGGACATAGCAGAAGAAATAAAAAGCATAAGGGAAACGCAAAGAAAGAAAGAAGAACCATCAGCCAGTCAACACCACGGTCCGCAACCGCAACACCATCCATCGCCACCAGCAGCACCGCTAAGCTGCAAGTCTGCTTCTTCCTCTTTCTCCTCTTCTTCTTCGTCTTCTCTAGGCCACTCCATTGTTTGTTTTAGTTTTTTAGGCCAGACAGTGCCGGGCCAGACCAAAGTGGTTGGGTCGGGCCTAAGCCAGTAAAAAAATAAAAAAATCCAAAAATCTTTTTTAAAAAATTTATGATTTTCTCGTGTATTTTCCTATCAATTTTGCACAATATTAGTTTGTATTTTTATATTGTAAAGATGCAAATTCGGTATTAAAACACCTGGTTTTCTCTGAAATGTTAAAAAAAAGTCTTGTTTTCATACATACAGCCAAGTCTTTTAAAAAAATATATATATCATGTTTTTATACAAATTTTTTTTAAAAAATATATATGTTTTAGCATGCATTTTGGTTTTAATAACCAATTTATCAAAGTCATGAGAACTAGGCTAATATTTCAAAAATTCCAAAAAAAATCATTTTGTTTTCTTTTAATATTAATGATTACGAGCTTATACGTAAGATGTATTCTTGATATTAAAAAGATAGTTTTCTTTAGTTGACATAGAACGGTTAGGTTTTACATGATGAGACAAGAATCTCCATGATGAGACAAGAATCTCCATACTGAGAAGAACTTTTCTTAAACCATATACAGACCAATAATTAGAAAACACGACAAAACCTTAATTTTTTATCAAACAATTAAATAATAAAGCTTACCTTAGGTAGGATGTATTTGAGATGCTAATGCTTTTTCTTTATACAACTAGTCCCCGTGCCCGATCTCTGAGACCAATTAGGGTTCCTAGTGACCAAATACTAGGTGGCGATTCTCATTCCTGCTTTCCATTGATAAAAGACAAGAATTTATTGTCTCCCTATGTTTTCCAGATAGACAAATAACCATACCTGAGAGTGGACGATATCGCCGACGTCGCACACGTGCGACAATGTTATTTTTCAGTCATTGGTTAAAGAGATGATAAAGAGGAGTTGCCGGATTCCGATGATGAGAGAGAAAGTCACCATCCACTCTAGGACTTCATGGTGGTTGTTTGGAACCTCAATGTTGGATTTAAGCCGACATAGCAAAAACCAAATTGGTTTAATTTCAGGTTTTTAGGCTATTTTTTAGTATTTAGAGTTGATGAAATGGTTTGAGGGTGTTATAAGGGTGTTGATAATGTGTTTTTGGATTAAAATAACTTTAAAATTGGTTTTTTTTTTGTTAAAAGAGTCATTGCCCTGATTTTTTGCCAACATTGTGGTGACCAGAATCTAGGCTTGCAAACAACACGTCATTTGCCTTGACGGACAACATGTCACCTTTAATTTAAAAATAAAATAAAAAATGATGGCCCATAGGCTCGCGAGTCTAGGCTCTTTTGCCCCCTTTTTTTTTAAGGCTAGATATTAATTTAAGGGGAGACTTTTTTATGGTGTTGTGCGTATTTAATATTATTTTAATTCAATTATAGTTTTTTTTTATATCTTTTGTATATAAGAATTTTATTTAATAAAATATTTATTTTTAGATAATATTTCTAATATATGCTGCTTTGCATACTATTATTTTTATTTTATTTAATCATTTTTATTTTATTTAATCAATTTAATATGTGTTTATTTTTAATATTTTTTTAAATAAACAAATTAAGTAAATAAAACTGGATAAATATCTCAAATCTTGATTTATACATCTCTTTTGATTTTTCTAATTTAATTTTTTGTTGTCATTAATAATTTTTCATCCCGTTTATTAATACACATAGTTTTTTTATTTATTTGATTACATGCATATATGAGTTTTTTTAAAAAAAAATTTATATACAAAATGCATAAATAAACCTACTTTTTATAAAAATCAAATATCTAACTTGCGTGAGTTAAATAGCTAGTAACACAATCACTGCAGTGATTTACAGGACTGCACAAGTCTGTACGTGAAGATGGATGAATAGGGAGGATGGATGGGTCATGTTAGAAGGAATCAAGTAAAACTCGATTTTTAAAAAATTTAGAAAAAAAAAAAGAACTGAAACTCTCTGTTTATGTTTAAATGTAATATTTTTCATTCTAGAAAAATAAAAATAAAAAACTAGTTTTTTAGTTTTTCAAATTTATCAAGTATGAAAAACACTTTTTAGAAGCTTTTCATAATTTTATTTAGAAGTTTTTGAAAAACAAATGAACAATTCAATATTTTTCTCTTATATGCAAATATTTTTAACAATATAAAATATTAAAAAAATTAAATTCTTTTCATATTTTTTTTATTCATGATAATTTCTAATTTAAATCAAATGAAATTAAATTAGACTATAATAGATATAAAATATTAAGATCAGTATTATAAATTATTAATTTGATTTCTTATAAGAAAATTGTTATAGTCTTGACATATTTATTAGTTTTTTAATGAAAAAATTTCTCTCTTTTTTCTCAATAAATTTCTTGACAACCTTATTAGCACAAGATGACCCAGAGGAGTTGGTGTAAGCTAAAATCTTATTTTTTATTTTTATTTTTATTTTTTGTGAAGGTTCTTGATTATGAGATAATAAAAAGAGATTCAACTGCCATGACTCACCTCTGGAGCGTATATAAAGACGATGGTGAAGGTTCCTGTGATACATATTCGAGCACCAAAGAGAAGAACTGTTGTGACACTTGGTGACTGATGGACTACCAATGGCAGCAGGAAGATGCAGCTCACAAAGAACAATACCGCCATTGAAAGCTTACGACCAATCCTATCAACTATGAGAGCTGACACGATGAGCCCCGGAAACTCTGGATCCAAATAAAAGTCAGATGTTATAAGCTTTTCCTTGAACAGATCACAGAATCAGGATTATCGTGTGAATAAAAACACTGCTGTAATATCTGTGAAAACTCACCTGCAAAACTAGCGATTAAAACTTCTTTGTAATCTACATCAGAAGACCCCTGTGACTGCGCTTTAGTGTGATGGCATGTATTGCTCCTATTGTTCAGCTCGGTTGTCAGCAACACAAGGCCATAGTATGAAAACGCATTCCCAAAGAATACCACCCATAAAAGCACGGTTGACCTAATCAGTTTTGGTGAAAGAAGCATTAACAGGGATTTTAAGACCCCCATGTCAGAATCCTTCCAGTTAAGAGGAGTGGCAGAAGGAATAGCAACTTCTTCTGTGCCTTCTGTGGGAAGATTCTTTATTCCTTGTGCCTCGATTTCATTATCTGTAGCAAGATCACCGAGAGGCAATTCTTTTCCATTTTGTTTGGCAATTTTGTTCAAGACGCTGAGGGCATCAATTTTCTGGCCTTTCAAGCAAAAATACCTCGGTGATTCTGGTGTCATGAAATAAAATAAAAGGAGAGGGAATGAAGGCAGAGCAGATAGCGCCAGCAGCCACCTCCAATTTAATCTAGGCATGATAATCTGTCAGAGAATGAAGCAAGGATGAAACCACATCCAAAAGAAGCATGGATATGCAAATGATAGCGTCAAATGACACATCGTAGTGTCCATTAGAGAAAAGCAAGAAAGTTTCGAAATCTTAGTATAAGAAATCATAAGCATACCCATGCTAGCGCAGCCTCAAAGATTGCTCCAAATGTCCAGAATGCTGAGAAAATCACCATCCAAGCACCTCTATTTGGTGCTGGTACAAACTCCAAAAACCAAGCTAAGAGTACAGGACCACCCCCAAGACCAAGACCAACCAAGCAACGAGAAATAAGCAATGTGATATAGTTTGGGGAAAAAGCACTTAAAAAACCAGCTCCAAAAGTAATTATTGCTGTAACCAAGAAACCTTTCCTGAAGAAATACAATAAAAAAACAGTAGAGCACATATGAGGGAGTACAGAAAAAATATTCCAGCTGTAGTTCAACAAAGAGGCACAGCTTATGCAATCTGAAAAAAAAAAGCCACTAAAACCATAGTTGGAGTTGACGGGAGATCTGTTTAAAGCTTTTATTGTGACTTTCAATCAATACAAATGATAGCAGAAGCATCTCCAAGTTCTGTGAATAATTATTATGACCTTCAAGTAAAAAAAGGGTTGTAAACAGAAATGCAGAAAATTATAAAAGGCCAACCTTCTTCCACATCTGTCGGAAACTACACCCCATGAATATGCTCCAACCAGCATGCCAGCAAAAACCACACTGGTTATTAGACTCTCTTGCTGAGAAGTAAGATCCCAATCAGACTTAACTGCTGGTCCTACAAATGATAAAATCATCATCTCCATGGATTCTGAAACCCAACCCATGCCAGCATAGAGAAGCACGAGGTATTGAAATTTTCCAAACCCCATGGCCAGAATGGCGTCATCGACAGTATACCTTGGACCTCCATCTGTCATCTAAAAATATAAAGAAACTAAGGTAACTAATACAAGCATCAATAACTTTTGCTGCTTAATTGGTAGTGTATTACTGCTTGAAAACACCTTAAAAGACCACATAGATCAAGATGATGAATATGATTTGAAAATTACTGAGCTAATCATTACCATGTTTTGAAGATCATGTATGTTTCTTGGAGCAGGAATCAAACTTTGTAGTTAAATTCAGCAGATTATGTCCTACAGTCTATTCAGAGATGCTCTCAAGGCATAAGAAGATTGAATTGAGAAAAAAATATAAACTTCCCATGTCTCATCCAGTTTTTGGGTGCATCCCTCGCTAATCATGAAACATACATACATACATATAAAAGACAGAATGCTATATTATACGCAAACCTTGTAAAAAAAAAAAGGTCAGCATTTTGAATCACAAGTGTCTAACTTTCACTAAATATAGGATTGATTGCTAGCTATCCATTAACAACAAATGAATTTCTTGACGATGAGATAGACGCTAAAGATTTGTTCTTTCAAAGTCAACCAATGCAAGTCTTAATTAAGAATAATAAAGACCATAAAACGCATCATCAAAACAAGCAGATAAATGGGGAACCGGTGGAGAAGGAAGAACAGACCTTAATAAATGCAGATCTTTCTTCTTCTTCTTCTTCTTCTATATGGAATTTATTCTTTTGATTCTGAAACAAAGAATTCCAACGATAAGAAATAGAGTCAAAGAAGGAGAACCCATTTTGAGGGGTTGGCGACCAGCTTCTTGCTGATAGGTCTGTTGTTGTTGTTGTGTTTCCATGTTGGTTGCTGCTCATCTTTTTGATGGGTACAAAAACGAAGGATTTGCATCAACAAATCAACCAATACAAGTCTTTAAACCAAGCATACATTCTTAGAGTTTAGGTAGACAAGGGTTTCTCTGTTTTCTTGAGCTAGTTTTTCAGGCTTCGTGGGGTATGAGTTTTGACTCTTCCTCTCCCTGACGTCTACGTATCTTTGGTTGTACGGCAAGCAATGGTTGTGACGAATTTATAGTGGATTACATGTTCTCATTCCAGTTTTATATTAATTGGTTCACTTCTAAGTTTAGGATTGGTTTTTAATTAAAAAAAAAAACTTTTTTCCAAATAGTTAACACCTAATAAAAAATTAATATATAAAAATAAATTAATTTTAATATAAATAATCAAAATATATATCCTATAATAATTTTATTTTAAAAGATTCATTATTCTAGATAAAATCTCAAAAACTACATATATATATATATATAACTAGCTATTTTAAATTTTTTTGGAAAAAAAAGGATAAATATACATGTTTTTTCAATATTTTTTTTTAAAAAATTTGTAATCATAAATTAAAAAGTATATACATTCATTTACTTAATTTATGGGATTTTCTCATTTTAACATTTTGTTTTTGGTTAAATTTGAACTGTTGTGATACTTCTAATTATCACAAAGTGACTTGTTTGTTGCCGGCTGGCCTCTATCTATTTGCCGGCCCCTTTGTATTCCCGTTTTCCTCACCCGCTTTTGTCCTTCTTCTCCCAAAATCTCAACCTTTCTTTTTGTTATGTATCATGGAGATATATCTACATTTGTCCCTCTTCTCCCAATGTGTGTGTGTGTATTCTACTTCACTAGCTACTAACGTGCAATGGATTACATAAGAAAGTCAAGTTGCATGCTCCTAATCTCATTCAGAATTAATTAATTAATGCATGCACTGAACTTGGGATAACCTAACAGGTAGCCATATAAGCTTAATTATTGATGTGTTTAATATACCCTTCAATTATAGTGCTAATCAATCAATCAGCGTAACCGCGTCAATTGATAAGTATTTCTTTCAAGTCAATTTGATTTTCTTGTTTGTTGTATTTTTGCACTCCTTGAATAGGAGGCAGAGCCATTTTAGAACCATAACCATGCTTAATTTCTGAGTGCTGATTTCACTAGCTAGCTATGCAAAAATAGAGGAGATCAACCATTTAGATGGTGGCCTAGTATAAGAGTTTGGGATCAAGAGATTTGCTCCCTCTGTGATCTCAGGTTTGAGTCATGTGGTTGCTTATATGATAGTCACTGGAAGCTTACATGGTCGTTAACTTCACGGCCCGTGGGATTAGTCGAGATGCGCGCAAGCTGGCCCAAACACCTACGTTAAACTAAAAAAAATAGAGGAGATCATAATGATATAAACAAATTAAGAAATGGAATGGGTACTAGGGTATTAATTAATTAGCTTAATTAATTAGGATGATGATGAAAACAAATTAAACAAAAGTAAGTTAATTAGAGATCAAATTAATGCTATGGGACCCTTCTTGCTTTTGATATTTTGGAATTGCTTATTACTTTCCATTACACACAATTAGTACTAACGAATTAAACAGTGTAAATACCATGAGGTGCATGCCCTAAACCCTAAATCCAATGTGAAATTTGGAACCTTCTGATCTTATGAAAAATCACTTGGATTTTGCTATTTGATTTGTGGGAGATTGATTGAAGATTCCATGCTTAAACAAAAGTACTGTTATAACTCTATTCATGTTTTGGCCATTTGGTAGGGGGATTTTGTGTATGAACAACTGCATACATAGACACTAGAGATTACAGTGCCCTTGATTGGGGTGGCTATGAAATTTGTTTGCTTTGAAAACTTAGGTGTGGTTTGGGAAAGAGCTGGCTTTCATTTTTAAATGTTTTTTCCATGTCAAAAATTTAAAAAAATTATTTTAACATTTTTTAAAATAAAAAATATTTTTAATAAACACATTACATTACAATAACCAAAAAAAGAAGAAGCCAACATGACTGCATGGAGTAATATATTATCAAGCATTGTTGTGAGATTCCCCTGATGGTTTTAAATAAATTATAGAAGATCAAACCATGAATTTAATTTGTCTGCAATGCATAGTACTGTAGTAAGCATCATAGCACTTGAGCAGTAATACTGGGGGCAACAGAGTTTAACAGGAGTTAGAAATGGTAAGAAAAAAAGAATTATTGGATCAGATAAAAACAAGATACTGGATAAGAATTTCATCGAAGGCAATCACAATCACAGTAGATATTCCATTGCTTACTCGTTTCACAGACAAGATTGACTCGAGGATGGGATGGGATGGGATGGGATGACCTCAGCTTCAGACAAAATTTTCAAATTTTAGATGATGTAAACCCCACTTGACATGTCTTCAGAAAGGACAGACAACCAAGATCCACCTGACATTGGTGCGTGTGAAGCATTCCAGGCCTGTGAAACACTGTAACCCTCACAATGCGATCAATCATTTTCTTATAAACTGATTCCCCGGAGCCAAATCCTTCTGCTACTTTTGGTTTCTTTAGTATCTGGATCCTTTCTTTTCTTTCTTTCTTTATCACAGTATGCAACGTTAGACTCAAAGCACCTTAGTAACATTGTTGTTATTGTCTGTCTGTCTCTCTTCTTTTCTTCCTTCAACAAGAAAGAAAGAAAAAAGATCTCGTATTCTCAGGTTAGTTTAATTACAGTCTTTTTTCTTTTCTTTTCTTGATGAACTTTTCTCTTCTCTTCCTTACGTACATAGATATCTGATGAAATCTTATCTGCTGCTACTCTTGAGGTTCTTTGATGTAGAACAAGTAGCGGAAGCATATATGCTCAAGAGGGATCACCCGAAATTCAAAGGCAACTGAATTTCGGCAGCCAGGGCGTCCGGGGCATCGGAGTCGGAATGCCGCGAAATTCACCGAGTCAATGCGTTTCGCTGTTTGCGGATGAAGTCAGCGGCTATGCCCCTGATGTCCACCAGTTTTTGGCCAAATTCCATCGTTTCGGCCCCGAAATCGTCATTTTTTCCATTTTTGGAAAGTTTTGTTTTAGCCATAACTCTTGATTCCCGAGTCCGAATTGACTTCCGTCAATTCCTGTTTGCTCAGGATTCATAGGCCTTTCGTATTCTGCATTTATCTCAAATTTGCCATTTTTGGTAAATTTAATGTTTTGTGTCGTTTCCTTATCCGTCATGGGTTAGGTTAGGGTTTTGCTTTATATACCATTGTAAGGCCCCTGACCGTGGCAGCCATTGATTTTTGAATAATAAACCTTGAGTTTTCTGAGAGTTTCTCTCATTGTAAATCATTTACGGAATATTGACGTTGGTCGTATTCATTTACTGTTTTCTGCTGCGTCATTCTTTTATCTAATTTCGTTTGTGGATGACTGACTCTCATGACATTGGTTTTTTAACGGGAGTTTAACCATATATTTTTCTTTTTTTCTTGCTTATTAATTAGTCCACTTTGAATTCATTTGCTGCTATAGGATTTTAAATCTATCTGGGTTTCTCTCATTTTGTGTGTTTATGCCTTTTCTTTTCTTCTTTTTT
>Ga0325403_1004193_pt1 | contig 13379 bp, 8 predicted proteins | sample PopdelMetagenome_19_FD_205665 | JGI IMG/M metagenome (GOLD analysis project Ga0325403, IMG submission 205665) | Populus deltoides microbial communities from Bellville, Georgia, United States - Xylem-PdKOR-R4 | ecosystem: Host-associated > Plants > Phyllosphere > Stem > Wood/Secondary xylem...
TATTTTTTTAAAAAAAAATTATAACCCATGATAAAGAAGTTTTATAAACCTACCTGCTTGACATAGTACATCATGTTCCAATTGTCTCACCTGCCAATAAGAAGAGGAAAAATATATAGAAGAAAAGGTAGGGAGTCAGTTCTGGGAAGAAGACATTTGTGCATCAAGTAGAGAGTAGGGACCAACCACAAGGTGGTTGAGCACTTCACCATAACCATATATAGCACCACTTTGCAACCTCTTTTTCAGTATTCTCATATCCTCTTCACTTCTTTTATTTTCACCTTCTTCAACCTTTTGTTTCCTTAAAGAATTCAATCTTGATCAAGATGGGTTCAACAGGTGAAACTCAGATGACTCCAACTCAGGTATCAGATGAAGAGGCACACCTCTTTGCCATGCAACTAGCCAGTGCTTCAGTTCTACCAATGATCCTCAAAACAGCCATTGAACTCGACCTTCTTGAAATCATGGCTAAAGCTGGCCCTGGTGCTTTCTTGTCCACATCTGAGATAGCTTCTCACCTCCCTACCAAAAACCCTGATGCGCCTGTCATGTTAGACCGTATCTTGCGCCTCCTGGCTAGCTACTCCATACTGACTTGCTCTCTGAAAGATCATCCTGATGGGAAAGTTGAGAGACTGTATGGCCTTGCTCCTGTTTGCAAATTCTTGACCAAGAACGAGGACGGTGTCTCTGTCAGCCCTCTCTGTCTCATGAACCAGGACAAGGTCCTCATGGAAAGCTGGTTAGTATCCTGTCTTCACCAATCTAAGAAATCCTGAATATTATATTGAATTTGATTATAAAGTGGCTTACAAACTCTCCACTGAGATTTATGCTGGTGCCCATTTGCTCTGTTTCTCAATCTTATTATGCCTTAGAAAAGCAATCCAAAGTGACAAAATTGAGGGATCGGCACCACAGACTTCTCTCTCACTAGAGACCATTAGAGATGGGTGAATTAGGGTCCCACCAATTTGACAATTGCAAGCCACCACTTTGCCTGCCTTAAAGTATTACCTGCCTGCAAATTTATCGTCCAGTCCAAATGGGCATTCACTAAAGTTCTAGTTTTAAGAGAGAGATGATTAGAATATTTTTATACATGTTAGCAAGAAAGCAATCGCTTCTTTTTTCTCCCCTTAATTTCATGAAGAAAATATATATTTAAAGTTACTTATGGTTAATTTCCCAAAAAAAAAACATATTGTTTGATTAAAGAGTCGAAAATAAAAATATATAAAAAATAAGATGTAAGAATCTCATTCATTCGAATGAATAAAAAAAAAATCTTGATCTCTAGGTTAGAAATTAATTTCCTTTTCAGCTAAAAGAAATTGTATTTTCCAATGGTGATATTAATTGTTATCTAAAATAAAGTCAAATTAATATGGTCAATTATTGCTGTCGATCGATGCTTCAGATATCAAATATGAACCTTCGACAAAAGCATCACTTCTCTCTCTCTCTCTCTCTCTCTCTCATTAAGATCGCTATCAAATTTGAGTCATAAGGATTGGATAGGCTAATTGCCAAGAATTAATTAACTAGTATAAATCCACCTCTTCTAATTGCTATTGCCATATAGTGTTTGGCATTAATTAAAGTGAAGGCAGTAAAAATATCCTTGCATCGCTTTTTCTTTACTCAAATTAAAAATACATTAATTTGATGATGTTTTTTCTTAAATTGAATAAAAAAAACATTTAGATAATATTTAAATTCTGTCTCAGGACAGAAAAGACAGAAACAACATATATTAAAGTATATAAATTCATTCCAAAATTATTTAAAAACATTTATTTTATTTGTATTTATCTCTTTAATTAAATATGTTGTTATTTTTTTTGTATTTTTTTTTTGTCGTGAAACATGACAGTGTTAAAAAGACAATTATTAATTCGTTGCTTTTAGCATTTGGTGCATTTTTGAAAGCATAATGTAATCATGATCATTCTGTTAATTGTTGCAGGTATTATTTGAAAGATGCAATTCTTGATGGAGGAATTCCATTTAACAAGGCCTATGGGATGACTGCATTTGAATATCATGGCACGGATCCAAGATTCAACAAGGTCTTCAATAAGGGAATGTCTGACCACTCTACCATTACCATGAAGAAGATTCTTGAGACCTACAAAGGCTTTGAAGGCCTCACATCCTTGGTGGATGTTGGTGGTGGGACTGGAGCTGTCGTTAACACCATCGTCTCTAAATACCCTTCAATTAAGGGCATTAACTTTGATCTGCCCCACGTCATTGAGGATGCCCCATCTTATCCCGGTACCCACTTTGTCTTGTGTCTATTGCCAGCATTTAGATGATCTCGGATGCAGTAATGCTCCATTGCTTGTCCTGAACTGCTTATGATTTTGGACTCATGAATTTGATGGAGATGGATAATGATTGCAGGTGTGGAGCATGTTGGTGGGGACATGTTTGTTAGTGTGCCCAAAGCAGATGCCGTTTTCATGAAGGTGAGTTTTTTTTTTCAATCCATTGGAACCACTATGCCACCTACTCCCTTTCATTCATTAGCTTTTTACTAGGACCCACTCTTTGAATAAACAACCAAGAGATTCTGTATCCACTGGATTTGTCATCTTAATTTAATTCACTTTGATTTTGTTACTGATGTGGTGTTAATTATGCTCTTGCAGTGGATATGCCATGATTGGAGCGACGCACACTGCTTAAAATTCTTGAAGAATTGCTATGACGCCTTGCCGGAAAACGGCAAGGTGATACTTGTTGAGTGCATTCTTCCCGTGGCTCCTGACACAAGCCTTGCCACCAAGGGAGTCGTTCACATTGATGTTATCATGCTGGCGCACAACCCCGGTGGGAAAGAGAGGACCGAAAAGGAATTTGAGGGCTTAGCTAAGGGAGCTGGCTTTCAAGGTTTTGAAGTGATGTGCTGTGCATTCAACACACATGTCATTGAACTCCGCAAGAACTAAGGCTCAAGTCCAAGCTCCAAGTTACTTGGGGTTTTCCATACAACGTTGCTGCTGTCTCTGCTTTTGATGTTGTGATTGCTTTTTTACATGACGAGTAGCTTTCTCTTATGAAACATGTAAGGTTAAGGTTGCGTTTTGTATGCCTGATTTTCTCAAATAACTTCACTGCCTCCCTCAAAATTCTTAATACATGTGAAAAGATTTCTTATTGGCCTTGTGCTTCAAACAGTAAAGACTTCTGTAACGGAAAAGAAAGCGATTCATGATGTATGTATCTTGCAAGATTATGAGTATTTTTCTAAGCATTAAGTGATTCTTCTTCTTGGATCTTCATCATATAAGTAGTTTTAGACCAGTTTATGTACGCCATCAACAACATTTTTCTACTTGCTATTATTGAAGGTATTAAACTTAACCTGGTTTTAAAATATTAAAATAATATTATTTTAAAATATTTTATTTAAAAGTCAAGTCAGATAATTGAGTATGTTAGGTTGGTTATCATTTAATTTAACTTAAATTTTAAAAACTGAGTTATCTTGTCAAAAACATTTAACAATAATAACATTTTCATGTAAAAACAAAAACCTTAAAGTTCAAAGTAGGAAGGAAAAAAAGAGATGTAATTTTTTTTTATCACCAGTCTACCATGGCTTGTTTGGAATTTAAATATCTATTATTAGTAGGTGGGAATTAGATTAAGTGTGTTTTTGATATTTTGGTGATTTTTGAGGTTGTGATTTAAAAAATTTTTTTTTGTTATTGTTTTTAAAAATATATATTTAAAATTATATATCTTTGGTTAAAACTGTTTTAAAATAGATTTTTGTATACAAAATAAAATAGGTTTTTTATAAATTAAAAAAAGGTTATTTATTATATTCTATAAAATTAAGATTTGAATCACAATTATAAGATTGAGTGCAAAAACTATTTTATCTAAGACTATGTTTCTTTTTCGAAAAGTAGTTTTTGAGAACCACTTTTTAAACTTTCCTGTATTTGTTTGTTAATAGAAAAGTTGGTCAACGGAAAACACTTTCCAATCAAAGAAAAATTTGACTTGGTTTCCAGGAAAGTGTTTTCCTGAAAAATTTGGGAGGAAAACACTTTCTGGAATTTGTGAAAAATTTAGAAATGTCATATTATTTGCTGATTATATCAAATTTGATCCTCAAACTTTTGATTGCTATATATATATTTTGTTATGAATATTTATTTTTCAATTTCATCTCTTAAAATTTAATTTTTATATTAACTTTGGTCCTCATTTTTATAATTGTTATTTGCTTTTTTCTTATCATTTTTTTATTGAAATTTTTTATCTATCAAATATGATCCCTATTCTTTTAATTATTACTTATTTTATTTGAAATAATTTATGAAATGTTAATTATTATTATTTTAATTTCTTCATCTTTCATTTTTTTTAGATTTGATCTCTATTATTTTGATTATTATTTATTTTATTTGAGATAATTTATGAAATTATATATTTTTTTAATTTTATTCCCATTCAAATTTTTAATTTGTAAGATTTATTCCTCATTATTTTAATAAACTTGAGAAAAATAAAATATTAAGAAGTTATTTTCCAACTAATTTTCTATGACATAACCAAACACTAGAAAATATTTTTCTATTATCAAAAAATAATTTACTTTCCCAAAATTTATTTATTTTTAAAAAATTATTTTCCAGCAAACAAATAGAACCTAACTAAATGATTTTTTTCTTTGAAATTAAACACAAAGCAGAAACTACCGTATACCGAATAGTCTGTAATTCTGACTTGTTTATACACAAATCTGACCATCTGTTTGGGCTTAATATCTGGGCTTGGCCTATTAAAGTTTGTCAATTAATTGAGTGCCTAATAGTTGGGCTGATAAAAAACAACTCAGTTTGATTTTTTTTTCTTTTTCCCCTCTAGCATATTCGGCTTCTTGTAAAGCTCTTGGCCGTAACTCAATTACTCAAGCCCAAAGTAACAAAAGGCAATTAAAAGAAGGGAAGTTAACAAAACACTGTCCAGAATATATATATATATATATATATATATATATATATCCCTATGTAGATATATATGTAACCCTCCTAAGCCATTTTGTATCAACTCTATCTAGGTACCTTCTCAACCTTCCCTTCTCAAGATGCAAGTCCTGAAGGCCCATGCATGGAATGGCTGTATTTGAATACTTCGGCATGAATCCAATACTCATCAAGGTTTTCAATAAGGGAATGTCAGACCACTCTACCATTACCATGCAGAAGATTCTTGAGACTCACAGAGGCTTTGAAGGCCTGATCACATCATCCGTGGATCTTGGTGGAGGGACTGGAGCTGTAGTGAATATGATCGTCTCTAAACACCCTTCAATTAAGGGAATTAACTTTGATTTGCCTCATGTCATAATTGAGGATGCCCCATCTTGATGTACTTTGATTCTGGTTTCCAAACAATGCCTTTTGATGTTTTGATTGCTTTGTTATAGAAATGGTGTATGGTATATGTCGCGGGGTGCGCGGGCGCCGGAGCGACGTCATCTGGCGATAACAGAGGCTTTCATAAAATTATGATTAATGTTTAGGAGGTGTTATGTGTTGGGAAGGGTTTTTGAATTTAATCATAAAATTATGATTAATGTTTAGGAGGTGCCACCTACTATTATGGTCACTAGGAACCTATGGTCTACGAGAGTCTGGGTAAGGGACTGGTTGTGCAAGAGGAAGACACATCACCCCCAGTGCACCCTACCTAAGGTAAGTTGCATTGTTGTTTGATTGTTTTTTTCTAAGTCGGGTTTCTATTCGTTGGTCTTTTCTAAAGTTCAAGGTAGATTTCTCTTCATGAGAGAGTCTCTACCTTATTGGATTAAATCCTAACCGTTCTAACGTCTGAATTTTAGCATCGCATCTATTTGCACTTTGTATCTTTAATACCTGAAAGTGCATTTTATCGTGTAATTTTACATCCACAAATATTAAAGTCTACATCTAGACCCTAAAAAATTGGAAAAAGGTTTTTTAATATTTTGGCCAAACCCTAATGGATGATCATAAACTAGCTATGATATCCATTTTTGAATTTTTTTTTAAACATGAAAAAGATGCATTTTTTTAATGAAAAATATGCTTGGAAAAATTTAGGATTTGGCCGTGTGCATCAAAATATATTTTTTCTTTTTTAAAATGTTTTGAATTTTTTTTGAAATATTTTGGAGAAAACCGGGTATTTTAATACCGGATTTGTATTTTACAGTGTAAATATACAACTCGATATTATGAAAAATTGGTAGAAAAATATTTGAGAAAATCACAATTTTTTTTCAAAGGATTTTTGAATATTTTTTTTGGAATTTTTTGTTTTTTTTTTTAAAAATATATAATATAATATTATATATTAAATATTATTAAAACAGGTGGGCCAGGCTGGCCCAGATGACTGGGCTAGGCATAAACCCAGAAAACAGTGGGCCAATATCGGCCTAAAATGGTTGGGCTGATCTCGGCCCAACATACTTTCTTTCTCTCCTTTTTGGGAGCCGGACCCGACCTAAACATTTGGTCTGGGCCAGAACTGGCCTGGCCCAAGTGAAATGAATTATGTGCAGAACATGAACAGTAAGTTCACGTTCTGCATGCAACTTTGTAGTTGCACCTGGCAGAGTGGAGCGAGAGGCAACCTTGCGAGGGGAGAAGCAGTTGTTGTCACCGTCCTAGAGTGAGGTTGGAGGTGGTCCAGGTAGTCACCCTGAAGCTGGTGGCAGCGTTTGTGGAGGAGTCGGTGCTGCTGTTGCCGATACTGGAGAAGGAAGAAAATGAAAATGATGGTGTTGATGGGCTGCTGCCGCAGTGGAGGCTTTGGCCGTGTGCATCAAAATATTTTTTTTCTTTTTGAAAATGTTTTGAATTTTGTTTTGAAATATTTTGGAGAAAACCGGGTATTTTAATATCGGATTTGTATTTTACAGTGTAAATATACAACTCGATATTATGCAAAATTGATAGAAAAATATTTGAGAAAATCACAATTTTTTTTCAAAGGATTTTTGAATATTTTTTTTGGAATTTTTTTTAAAAAATATATAATATAATATAATATATTAAATATTATTAAAACAGGTGGGCCGAGCCGGCCCAGATGACTGGGCCAGGCATAAACCCAGAAAACAGTGGGCCAATATCGGCCTAAAATGGTTGGACCGATCTTGGCCTAACATACTTTCTCTCTCCTTTTTGGGGGTCGGACCCGGCCCAAGTGAAATGAATTATGTGCAGAACATGAACAGTAAGTTCACGTTCTGCATGCAACTTTGTAGTTGCACCTGGCAGAGTGGAGCGAGAGGCAACCTTGCGAGGGGAGAAGCAGTTGTTGTCACCGTCCTAGAGTGAGGTTGGAGGTGGTCCAGGTAGTCACCCTGAAGCTGGTGGCAGCGTTTGTGGAGGAGTCGGTGCTGCTGTTGCCGATACTGGAGAAGGAAGAAAATGAAAATGATGGTGTTGATGGGCTGCTGCCGCAGTGGAGGCTTTGGCCGTGTGCATCAAAATATTTTTTTTCTTTTTGAAAATGTTTTGAATTTTGTTTTGAAATATTTTGGAGAAAACCGGGTATTTTAATATCGGATTTGTATTTTACAGTGTAAATATACAACTCGATATTATGCAAAATTGATAGAAAAATATTTGAGAAAATCACAATTTTTTTTCAAAGGATTTTTGAATATTTTTTTTGGAATTTTTTTTAAAAAATATATAATATAATATAATATATTAAATATTATTAAAACAGGTGGGCCGAGCCGGCCCAGATGACTGGGCCAGGCATAAACCCAGAAAACAGTGGGCCAATATCGGCCTAAAATGGTTGGACCGATCTTGGCCTAACATACTTTCTCTCTCCTTTTTGGGGGTCGGACCCGGCCCAAGTGAAATGAATTATGTGCAGAACGTGAACAGTAAGTTCACGTTTTGCATGCAACTTTGCAGTTGCAGCCGGCGGAGTGGAGCGAGAGGCAACCTTGCGAGAGGAGAAGCAGTTGCTATCACCGTCCTGGAGTGAGGTTGGAGGTGGTCCGGGTAGTCGCCCTGAAGCTGGTGGCAGCAACATTTTTCTTTCTATCACCGAATTCTATCGATTTATCTCTCCTCTCTCAAATCAAAAATTAAAAAATAACAAAAATAAATTTTTGTATCAAAATTTAATTGAAAACATGTTGAGGGATCCAATTTATGTAGGGTGTAAAATTTGAGGATTGAAGTAAGCATTTTGTATGAACTTTGAAACCATCACTCATTTGTGACATCTTTTCTACTCTAGTTTCATGTCTTTTAATTTTATTTTTGGTCAACAAATTTGATTTAGTTATCCTTGAACTTGACTAAAAAAGATGCAATCGCAAACAAAAAAAAAATTAAGGATCATATTGAACAAAACACAAAATTTTGAGCAGTCTATCAACAGTAAAATTTAGAGAAGATGAATAGTGTGGTGTGTGCTGAGTGAAATGACCGCACCTTTAAGATTTATAGTAATGTTATAAGAACTGTTGTGGAGTAGGGAGATTCAACATTGTAGACAATGATAGGAAGTCTTTGGCACCCTCGCAAAGAAAAAGAAAAAAACAATGGAACTCCATGGTTTAGGTCTCTGATAATAATGCCAGCATAAAATAAATTGCAAAAGATACTGTTTGATTACAACAACTGTTACTAATGAACATCTATTAGGACATGAATGGAAATACAAAATCAACAAGAGGTGGCATGGACCAACAATTGAACAGTGACAAAAAACCTTCACCGTTCGCAGATGTAGCCTGATGCCTGTAACGATACACTGCATATGCTAGAAGCGAGTCTGCAACTGCCATTATTTCACAAAATGAACAAGAATTTAAGGTTGATGTCGGCGATGCGTCCTTGCAGGATTTCAGAAAAAAAAAAAAAACAGAAAAACAATTCTGGCCCCCAACTCCACGACCTGAATTTATTAGGAAATTGCAACAATAATAAGGTGATTAGTATCACTTACTAGTAAAATATGTACTATTCATTTGTTCTTGAAAAGTTCCAAACAGTGTTCTTGATCCAAGTCCCTGCTCCAAAACTTCTTGTAATATTCAGCATATGTGAAATCCCTGTATACGGCTCCAGTTCCATCATCGGTAAGAGCTTTAGGCGGGGTGATCAATGCGTTATCGTATGGACAGAGGAAGGAAGCAACTGACATCCTTGCCTTGTCAGTATTCGTGATAGCTCGGTGCCACACACTCTTGTATCTCCCATTGCTTAGTGCCTGCAATCACGAAAACTCATAAGAAGCCCATTGCTTAGTGCCTTCGATCATTCTTGCATCTCCCATTGCATGTGTTATATCACCAATCAACATTATAGCAGTAGAATGTTGCCCACAATATACGTGGACAAGAGAATGTTTGTTGCCAATATTGAGCCTTGCAGCTCAAGGGCACTCGTGTTCCCTTTCCCATTCCCATTCCCACAAGAGGTCTCAGGTTCAAGGAAATGAGTGTTTACCTGTAATTGATCACCGATGTTAATGACAAATGCATCTGGATGAGGATTAACAGCTACCCATTTCCCGTCTTTGAGGACTTGAAGGCCTGCTACTGATTGGTCTTGAAGTAAAATAGTGAGGGCATTGGGGTCGGTATGTCCTGGCAATCCGAAAGTCAACTCTGGCTCTGGACATGGAGGATAAAAGTTTACAGCCATATGTTGCCCTTGTTCACCCAAGACATTGTTTACATGATCCTTCTCGAGGCCTAAGCTCTCCGATATCAGTTCTTGTATTCGAAACCCAAGTTCTCGAACTTGTATACAATAACTACTTACAATGTCCCTATTCATACAGCACATTTCACATGATTAGATCATAATTCTACAGCACATTAATACTAAGTTGGTACTATTGTGATAAACAAGTGAGTCGAGAGTCACACATCCAAGAAGATCATAGATCATGAACATACGGAGAATAAATATTTTGAAAACTTGAGGAAGGCAATTGACCCCCTTCTACTCTATGCAACTCCGCCCAATGTAGAGATTGATAGACCATAAGGTCCATAACTTATTAACTTAATTCGGTCTCTAAGTTTTTTGGAACAATGAGAGTGGATCAAGAATTTTAAATTTTGATTTGCAAATTAATTAGACTCAAGAATGTACCAATGAAAGTTGAGGATATAATTGCCCCATTTGGCATAAAAGTTCATCCATCTCTTTGATATTGCTTACTAGTGATACGATGAGACTACAGGAAAAACTTCAGTTGAAATTTTTCCCCAGAATTCTTGATGTAAGCAAGACTTTTTATCCCCAAAATCAGATATACATCAAGAAGCAACAATGTCAAGTACCCCCGACATGTTTCTACAATAATAGTCAGCATGTTTGAATTACGATCATGTCTTGATAAGAAAATTATGAAGCAGAGTTTGCGTTTAAAACCATCCACCCTGCCTATAAATAATATATTTTTCCTAAAAAAAGAAAGAAAAAAAAACCATTAATTATATAGCAGATGAAGACAGAAGTCTTTCCTTCACTCTTTCCACGTCATTAGCCCTATCTAAAAGACATCAATCCTACTAGATTGTGAACGACATTGTAATCTCGTTACCTTGAAGTCGTAGCTTGTTCGGGTCGGAGAAAGATACAGAGTTTTGGACATCATTTAAGATAACATTTAGTTACTTTTTCAAGACACATAAGAGAAATAAAAACAATGAAAACAGAAGAAATATATTTTTCTCTATTTTTTATTTTTCAAAAATAAAAATTGATTTCAAAACTATTTCATAAATAAATTTATTTGATGTGATCACTATCTAGGTTCCTCCATCTAAACATATTCATAACTCTTTTAGTTGACGACACCAACCAAATACCTCATAGAAGCTTGAAAATTAAAATATAGATACTATTAATCAAGAAGTCTACATTGTATATAAATCAACTTCAAATCACTATTATCCATGTCATCAACCTTGCTATGACAGAGAAAGATATTTATTGTGTAATTGTTCCCAGAATTTTATAATCAAGAAAGCATGCAACATGCACTGATCTCCATGGATGAATTCATTTTATTTCTTGTTGAATTGTCCAAAACATTGAAAAAAACAACCAGGGGATAAGATAACCATGATCTTAGGGCATCGATGAATGATCAGCATCACTCTGCCGGTGGTACCCCAGCAAAGACTGGAAGAGAGACCTAATTTATTTTGACAAATTAAGTAGATCGGTCGCATAACAGTACATCATCTTTCTGGAAGAGGGTTGACTAATCGCTAGGGACTTCTGCAGACTACCCTACCTTATTTAATTGTTTCGTCGACTGACCATCATTAAATGAATTATTCTCAAGTCCTCGATCTTGAGCTTATTATATCTTAGTCCTTCGTTTCTTCAAACTTGTAACTTAATCTTAAAAATAGCTGTTAGTTTCTCTTATACCCTTAATTTAAATTTTGATGATTTAGCTTATTATATAGATAGAAACCAGCACAATGGGGGGTTTTAAGAAACATGCACCAAAACATTTTAATAAAACAATATTGGTAACACCAAGCGGTGGATTATTTGATGCGTAAATTAAATTCATGCAGGAAACACCAAGATCATCTCGAGAAAAAAAAAAATTAATCTCGATTGATGAGCAAGATAATCCAAAGATATCTCCAACCCGCAAACCAAAAATTAACAAAGAAAGAATAATGGTCAAGAAAAGTCAAGGAACTTGTTCATACGTTTTCAAAACATGGAGGATAAAGTCATAAACAGGTAGATGGAATATGCAGGACTAAGGCATATTTCAGTTCTCTTACGTCAACACGATTTCAGTTCATGACATCATTTTCCACCTCGTTAAGAAAAGCTTTTATTAATATGCAAGAAATCACAAATGTCAATGGATGTGATCTCATCCAGTGCATCAATAGAGCGTCATAGCCGTTGGATTATAAAATAATTGCCCAAAACCTAATAATTTAAGTCTCCATTTTTGTATTTTACGTTGATTACTTAAATTTTTAAAGTTTTGGACCCACGCTGCCAAGATTCTGGCACCAAGTTGCTTTAAAGACAGACAAGTAGTTTAATAATTTTGGAGAGGGAAGTCTAGAATGCCGGCATGTGTAATAATAATAATAATAATAATAATAATTAATATTATTATTTTGGATGCTTTTTTAAAATATATTTAATTTAAAAAATATTAAATTAATATTTTTTTAATATTTTCTAATGATTTTAATATCTTAATATAAAAAATAATTTTTTTTATTTGATATATTTTCAAGCAAAATTCATTTTAAAAATTATTTTATATTACAATCACAAACACGCACTAAGAATATTTGATAATTATACGACATCTTTTAAGGGAATAACATATGTCATGTATTGAAGTCTCCTTTAACATTTTAAAATTTTAAGTTGAAATATTTTATTTTTAAATATAATATAATATAAAATTAAATTTAATAATAAAACAATTATAGAGTTAAATACTCGGTAAACACTTTACAATTTTGAGTTGAAATAGTTTTAAATATAATATTAAATTTAATAATCAAACAATTATAAAGTTGAATTTTACCATTTTTATTATATTTTTTAATTAAAATTAATTAATAATATAAGACAATGTTTGTATGCATGTGCAATTTTCAAGTAAAAAAAACTTTTACTTAAAAAATATATTAAAAAGTAATATAAACAATAAATTAAACATAAGTTTTTATATCTTATCATGGGAATTTATAACAGAAAATTAATAAACCATAAATGACTAAAATATAATGGTATTTTTATTGTGTAGTCGTCATCCAACCCTACCTCATAAGAATATATATAAGTGTGTTCCTACTACGTACGTACTCATAGATTGAAGTAGAGGTAGAAGTGATATTCATATTAAAAAATAAAATAATATTGACAGCACACTCACAGATATCAGCACTCAAATTTACATAAAAATTTCATGATGCATGCAAACTGGTTGGTATATGTTGCTATAAGTGATTTTAGCATTGTTCTTTCTATATATATATATATATTCTCTACATGGTATATTTGGATTTTTATATTGAAAAAATCTAGAGTTATGCAATCAAATCCTATAGAACCAGAAATAAAGAAGGATATAGGATTAAGAATATTCGACCAGCCGTCTTAATTAAGATTAATTTTAGATCAACAATTTTCATGATTCCCTGCGGGAAAAGTGAAAATGACCATTGAGCTAGAACCAGAAATTAATATTTCATGAAAACTTTCCATTAATCAACTATATATTATAAATAAGGGGTTTTATTTAATAATTTATTCCATTAATTTCTTGATATATTGTAATTAATGTTACTAGTGCTCTATAAAAGAATAATA
>Ga0325403_1004195_pt1 | contig 13376 bp, 9 predicted proteins | sample PopdelMetagenome_19_FD_205665 | JGI IMG/M metagenome (GOLD analysis project Ga0325403, IMG submission 205665) | Populus deltoides microbial communities from Bellville, Georgia, United States - Xylem-PdKOR-R4 | ecosystem: Host-associated > Plants > Phyllosphere > Stem > Wood/Secondary xylem...
GTTAAAATTATTAAACAAATCTTGTTAAATCTGTTAAATTATACTTTTATGTACTGTTTGAAATATATCTAGAGTTACAGTTGAAATTTTACTGCAATTCAAGTTGGGTTAGAAACTAGACATCTCACACTTTCTAAAAATATATGGTTGACCTATTAATTCATCAAGAAAAGAAAGAATAACGTATTTGAAGTCATGACTAAAATCTGTCAATAATAAGTGAAAATTGAAGATTTAGGCTATGTGGAGAAATTTTAGCATGAAAACTTTATTTTTATTATTTAATTTAATTTATTTATTTAATGTTGAATAATTATTTTTAATTTGAGTTTATTCAAACTCATTAGATATTGTTTAAGGGTTTATTTCATTATTGGATTTATGTTAGTTGATTGTTAGTTTAGATTCATTTCCTTGCAACTCAAAAGGAATTCATTAAGGTTAGTTAAAGGAGGTTATATTATGTTTTTTTTAGCTACAAATTTCAGCAACAAGTTAAAGAATAAACGTCAGTTTTTTTTTTTTTTTTTGGCAAAATAATCTTTCTTTGCATGGACAAAAATCATGCATTGACTTATCGAAGATTAACTGGTTTCGCGGTATCATTCACATACTTAGAGTTATTATATACAAGGTTGTCTCTAGGTCTAATACTTTTTTCAATACTTATTGTTTTTAGGTACATGCTTACCTTTAGGTAATATTATGTTTTTTTAGCTGTAAATTTCAACAGTAAGTTGAATAATAAACGGGAGTTTTTATTTTATTTGTTTTTGGCAAAATAATATTTCTTTGCATGGACAAAAAGCATACATTTACTTATCAAAAATTAATTGGCTTCGTGGTATCATTCATATACTTAGAGTTATTATATACAAGGTTATCTCTGGGTCCAAAACTTTTTTCAATACTTATGGTTCTTAAGTATATGCTTACCTCTAGGTCAGGGTTCTATCAAACCTGATTTTTAGCTTTTCGAGTTGTTATCTACTTTATTAAGAGTTGCTTGACCATATGATCAAGAGGTCTGCATCAGTTAGTATCAGAACTAGGCTCTAAAATCAGGTTATATCATTTATTTTCTTATTGTTAGTTTTAGCTTCTTTAGCTGTAGTTGTCTTTGATTTGATTTTTGATAATTTCGTATCTAGAGCTTAGTAGTTTGTGACTAGGGTTCTTAAAAAAAAAAAGAGGTGTTATTTTAGTTTGTTTCTGTCTTAGTATATATCATTATCATAAAGAGTAAAAAACAGAAAATAACCTTCAAAAGTCACTTTTGTTGAATCTGTCACAGTACACAAACATTGGATAATTTGGATCAAACCAATTCATAAAGTTCTAAAATTTTATATACTAGTTCTAGGAGTCCTAATAGCATCCCATATCAAACTTGAGCTCATTCAGAGATCATTTTCTATAGTAACCAAGGTCAGGATTAAAATTTATCGTAACAGGTCATATTCATATCAGAAGGGAATTTAAGTCATACAAATTTAGAAAATTCTCAAAATTTATATACTAGGTTTTAAGGTACTAATAGCATCCCATATAAAATTTAAGGTCATTTGGAGTTATTTTGCTATAAAAACTAAATTTAGGATTGGAATTTGTCATAACAAGTCTAATTCGCATCAACAATTCAAACTTGTTTCGCTTATGTTATTTTTCAATTTTGACTGTATAATGACATCATAATTGATATATTTAGGTGTCATTTAAATTTTTTTATAACCTTTGTATCTGTTTTCTTTCCCATCTTCAAAAACATCCTTTTTTCATACAAATTCGCTTGTTACTCTTAAAATTATAATTGTAGTTTCATCTTTGCTTGTTTTCATATTTTTCTTGCTTCCTAAGTCATACACATATATTTGAAAACGCTGCTAAGTCTATTATATTTGGTGTTGAAATCATGTTTGCAAGGGCTGAAGAAAGGTGAGATGAGAGGAAAAAGACACAGCGAGCATATTTGAGTGAAACACGAAAGGAATGTAAACACGTGAGAGAGTGCGTGAGGAATATATATTTCTTCTCAACTAAACAATTTTCATATTCAAAGATATTGTAGTGAAGCAATAATATGGCAACACATAGATGAGACAATGGAATTATAACTCAGTTATGCATTATGAATCAGCGTATGGATCAGATGACCAATGATTTGGAGATAGATTGGATAGGTTGGAGAGGCAATATGCTAATAATCATGGTGGGGTTCAAAATAAGCCTAAGCAAAAAGAACTTAATGTTAGGATGGTTGTTAGGCGAGTTAACACTGATGCGGATGAGTTTGTGGCTGATAATGTGGGCATGAGTGATATTGATTTTGAAGATGTTTTCATGGGACATGGGGAGCGTTTTGAACAGCAACAAATCATCAGTTTGGAGGAGAAAGATATGGTGATAATTTTAGCTAAAGAGGTAGTTATAGGTATCAGGATTGTAATGTTGAGTTTGGTGGAGATTAGGTACAATTAAGCTGAAAATACTAGCTTTTCATGGGGAGAATGATCTAGAAGTTCATTTAGAATGAAAGAAGAAGATATAGTAGATTTCTTAGTGTCACAATTATCTGAAACCTAAAAAAGTCAAATTTGTTGTGATTGCTTTAATTGAATATACCATTATGTAGTGGGGTCAGTTAATGACAAACTACAAGAGGAATTATGAGAGGTGGGTTGATACTTGGGATGAGATAAAATTCTTTATGAAGAGGAGATTTGTGCCTAGCCACTATTATAGAGACTTGTATCAAAGGTTATAGAGTTTGAGTCAAGGTATAAAGAGTGTTGATAAGTACTTCAAGGAGATAAAACTTACTATGATTTAAGCTAATGTTGAGAACGATAGGGAGGCTACTATGGCTAGATTCATGAATGACCTTAATTGTGATAGAGTTCATATTGTGGAATTGTATCATTATATAAAGTTAAAGAAGATGATGTATATGGTCGTGAAGGTGGAGAAACAACTTAAACAGAAGGGTACCATTCGATAAAGCCAACTATTAGGCCATTCGACATCTTGGAGACCCAATTGGAAGGCTAATATCGGGTGTGGTCTATCACAACTGAATGAGAAGGGTAAGGCTAAATACCATAGAAAGAAGAAAGACATCTTAGTTGTTGTTAAAGGTAACAATGTTACTCTTACCTTTTATAATCGTGACATTAAATGTTTTTATTGTTTGGGTTTTGGCTATGTTGCTTCTTAGTGTCCAAATAAAAAGGTCATGTTTATGAAATATAATAATGAGGTTGAGATTGATATAGAGGATGAAGAGAAGAAGATGTCACCATTAGAGGATGTTGATGATGTTTGTGTTGAGTTTCTGGTTGAGGGCGAGACACTTGTGATGAGGAGAGCACTGAATGTGCATGTCAAAGTTGATGATTTAGAAGGTTAGAGGGAGAACATATTTCACATGAGATGTCATGTACAGAATAAGGTATTTAGTGTAATTATAAATGATGGTAGTTACACTAATGTAGCTAATACTGAATTGGTGAAAATGTTGAGCTTGCACACTACCAAACATCACATACCTTATAAATTACAATGCTTAATGACAGTGGTGTGAAGTGAAAGTGAATAAGCATGTTTTGGTTGCTTTTTCTATTGGTAAATATTGCGATGAGGTGTTATGTGATGTTGTGCCAACGCAAGCTAGTCATTTGTTACTTGGTATACCATGATAATATGATAGGAGAGTTATGCATGATGGAGTGACAAATAGTTATTCCTTTAAGATGCATGGAAGACCTATAACTCTTGTAACTTTGACACCTAAGCAAATATATGAGGAGCAACTTAAATTGAAGAAAGGGAAGATTGCTGAAAGGAAAGCTTGTATATTATAAGGACCTTCTTTGCTAACAAAATTCTTCTTGGTTTTGATGTTGATGCTATTCTTTGGTTTGATACTGATTTTTTAATATTATAAGAAGTTTTCCATGATACATATTCAAGGTTGAATCTTTTTTAAGAAGGGGATGATGATACGAACCAAGTCATATTCTAGTTTGGCCTTAAAATGTATGTTAACCAGTTTTGCAATATCAAACATATCTTTCAAACAGTACATCGAATCGAGTTGAAACTTTATAGGAAGATACTAGACATATAGAACCATATCATGGTAATTTTTGAAGTCAAATGAACTTTGGAAACATATTACTTTAGAGAATCGAAGTTACTAAAAGAATCTTATGAATCTGTCAGACTTGATCTTTATGTACTATTTGAGACATATATGGAGCTACAAGTGGAATTGTGGTGCAATTAAAGTTTTTTTTTAGAACTAGACATATCAATCTTTTCAACTATATATGGTAGGCCCAATAATTCACTCGGATGAGATAGAACTATGTGTTACAAGTGAGGACTGAAATCTGCCAAGAATTTGTGAAAATTAGAGATTCAGGCTACATGGAGGAACTTTAACATGAAAACTTTGATTGTATTACCTTTATTTATTTATTTTTTAATAATTAATTTTAATTTGGGTTTATTCTGGAACGTTAGATATTGTTTAAGAGTTTATTTTATTATTGAACTCATGTTAGTTGATTACTAGTTTAATCTCATTAGCTTGCAACCCAAAAAAGATTCATTAGGGTTAGTTTGCGGAGACTATATTATTTTTTTTTTTGAGCTAAAACTTTCAGTAGCAAGTTGAAGAATAAACGTGAGTTTTTCTTTTGTTTGTTTGTAGCAAAACAATATTTCTTTACAGGGACAAAAATCGTACACTAACTTATCAAAGATTAATTGGTTTCGTGGTTTCATTCGTATACTTAGAGTTCTTAGATACAAGGTTATCTTTAGGTCCAAGACTTTTTCTAGTACCTTTAGTCCTTAGGTACAGGGTTACCTCTAGATCAAAATTTTATCAAACCTGATTTTTAGCTTTTTGGGTTGTTAACTACTTTGTTGGGGGTATCTTGACCACACGATCAAGAGGTTCGCATCAACTCATTTAGATATTTTATATTATTTTTTTAAAAAATACTATACGAATATACTTATCATGTTTCAGAAATCATTAGATTTGTGGGACTATGGCCACGGGCCGAAATATCTTTTTATCAATTAAAAAAGATGTTTAAAAAAAGTAAAATAAAAAAAGGAAAGAGAGAGACATGATTCAAGGTATAGACTTGACTAAGAAAAAAATGGTATAATTTAATCAAATAATAAAAGAATAGATAACAATAGTAAATGGACCAATTTAAACAAAAAAACAAAATCATAGGAACCTAAAAAAAACAGAAGGATTGTCGAAATGAAAAAGGCAATAAAGCTAAAATTCCAGACAATTAAAAGAAAACCAAAATGACATGAGACAACCTTAGTGAGTTTTGTTACCCATTTTTGGGTTCCAAAAAAAAAAAGAGAAAATACAAAAAAAATATATAAAAAAACATTCGGAAGAAATCCAAAAATAATAGGAGCGAGAAAAGAATGCTGGAATTCCGAAAAAGATCAAAATTGGTTGAGGAGGTTCAAAAATGCAAAAGGTTGAAATTTGACAGTATATTTTTGACTGATGAGAGCCCTGTTGACAAAGAAAATTCAAGTTGAGGAAGAAAAGTCTAAAATCAGATGTTTATGGACTCAATCAAATTTTATCTAAGGTTTAATAGAATTTATGGAAAGGTTTGATTGTAAGAAAAATTGATTTTTAAGTCAATTTAGGCTTTTATTGGAAGAAATTAAAGTTCTAAGGTCCAATTATTGAAGTTTATTGGTCAAATCAGGGGCTTAATTGCATAATTATTGAAGTTTGATGACCAATTAGGGACTTGATTGAAACAATCCGAAACCAAGGAACAAACCGGAAAAGGCACTAAAATCAAGGGATTCAATTACACTTTATCCAGGGGGCTTGATTACAAAATTGTAAAAACATCCAAGGACCAAATCAGAAATATCCATTTTGATAGGAAGACGGCGCCGTTTCAGAGCACTATTTCTTCACCTTTCTTCAATGCCGTTTCAGAGCATTATTTCATCACCTTTCTTCAAAGTCGTTTTAGCAGACGATGGAGCCATTTCAGAAACACAAACAGCAGATTGCTTCAGTTATGGGACCGTTACAGAAAAGAAAAAACGCATGCAGCGTTGGGCTATAAAAAGCGTGAGAAAGAGAGAACATAGAAGGGGGAGGGGAACGAGACAGAGGAGAAAGAAAACAGAGAAGGTGAAACACAAAGAGGAGAAAAGCAATGAGACAGAGAGCAGAATAGAGGGGGGAGAAAACAGAAAAGACGAGATAGAGAGGGAAAGAAAAAGAACAGGAGGAAACAGGGGGAGGGAGAAAGATTTAAAAAAAATACAGAAAGGAACAGAGAAAGAAGAAGACGGGAAAGATATGAAAACAAGGAGGAGCTTGTTTTAAAACAGGGGAAGAACCGCTGCCATTCTCAATCACAACTGCACCAACACTGCCAACGGCATTGTCAGCTCATCATCTTCTTCATCCCAGCAGCCACGCCAAGAACCACTTAGAGGGGAATACAGGAGAGAAAAACAGAAAGAAAAGGGAAGGGAAAGACAGAGAGGATGAGAATACAGAGGCTTTATCATTTCAAAAAAAGCAGAGAAAAACCAGAAGAAAAAAGACCTAGCGTTGATCGTCTTCATCATCTCCAGAACCAGTCACCACCGATCCTACGCAGCAGTTTCATCACCATCGTCTTCATCTGTTTTAGATACCAGGTAAGCTTCACACATTTTTCTTCACGTTGCATTGTTTATGTCACTGCATGCATTTGTTTTTTTTAATTGTTATGTTTTACTGTTCAAGTGAATTATAATTAACTTGAACAGTAGTTGAGCGTGCCTCTTATCTGCCCAGTCAGGTCACTAGCTTGGGCCAGTGACCCAGGCTGGGCCCAGCCTGAAAAAAAATTCTTTAAAAAAATTATTTTAAAAAAATATATGATTTTTCAAAAATCTTACTGCAGTTTGATCAATATTGGTTGGTATTTTTATACTGCAAAGATACAAATCCAATATTAAATTATCGGATTTTCGTCAAAACATAACAAAAAAAATTGTTTTGTTTTCATGCATATGGCCAAGTTTCTCAAAAAATAAAAATAAAAAAATTCATATTGTATTTTCATACAACAAAGGGAAATTTCAAAAAAATATGTATTAGCATGCATTTTGGTTTTGATAACCAGTTTATTAAAGTCATGAGAACTAGGAAAATATTTCAAAAATTTTAAAAAAATTATTTTGTTTTCTTTTAATATCTGGGGTTGTGACTTTATACGTAAGATGTATTCCGGATATTAAATTCTTTTGTTGACGTTAGAATTACCTGATAAGATAAGGATCTCCTTACCGAGGAGGACTTTTCTTAAACCATAGACGGACCAACAACTAGAAAACACGACAAGATTTTAGATTTTATCAGACAATAAAAAAAATGCAGCTTACCTTAGGTAGAGCGTATTTGGGGTGCTAATACCTTTCCTTTACGCAACCAGTCCCCGTACCCGATCTTTGAGACTGGTTAGGGTTCCTAGTAACCAAAATACTAGGCGGCGACTCCCATTCTATTTTTTCACTAATAAAAGACAAGAATTCCTTATCTCCCCATATTTGCCATATTTTTAGATAATAACAGATTTTGAGGGTGGATGTTTTCGCCGTGACGCCGCACACGTGCGACAATGAGCATGCTAAATATACAAGTAAGGTCAAGAGATCAGGATAAGAAATAAAAAAAATAAAAATATAGTCAAAGTTCAATTCTAAACAAATCCAACGTAGAATGATGAGATTAAAAAAAACAAAAACAAAAAAAACAACCAGCAAATTGGGCAAGCCAACCAAATCTTACAACCCAAATCATGCAAATAAGATAACTTAATAGAAAGCAAACCGAAAAGGATTACAAATCTGAATTAAAAAACAACCTAATGTTGAAGGACAAAACATAACAAATATTAAATTAAAAAAAAACAATTCTAAAAAAACCTGAGCCAACTTAGACTAGCATGCCAACCTTATTGTCTAAGTGATGGACCAAGATAAACGAACAGAAAGGAAATTGAAGAAAATTATTAAGCCTAATATAAAAAAAACCTCCAACCTTGAAGGATGAAACTAAAAAGGAGAATTAATTCTCAATCAATTTAATATTGAATGATAAAATTGAAAAATAAAAATATCAATTTAAAAAATTTATCAAAGTAAGTTCAACAAAAAAATGACAAATAAAAAGAACCAAAATACCAAGTCATTTTAAAAATTATTGGAAAATTATATAGAAAGCAAATAAATAAAAATAACGGAGCCTCATCTCCAATTGAATAAATGCTAAAAGATGAAGTCGCAAAAACATGAGCTTAAAAAACATTTTAAAAAAATCAAGCAAACTCGGACGAACCTTATAAACCTGAGTTAATCTCTCAAACCCACAACTCGTGAAATCCAAGACCCAAGCTCAATCAAAAAACTTAGTTCCAACCAATTTAATGTTAGATGATGAAATTAGAAAAAAAAATCAATTTATAAAACTTACCAAAGTAAAAAAAAAAATAGCAATAAAAAAAATAAAGATCAATTTGATAGGAAACAAAAACTTAAAGAGGATGAAATTATAAAAATATCAATCTAAAAAATTATGTTAATTAAAACAAATAGCAATCAAAAGAATAGAGATCAATTTTGAAAGATGAAAAAATCAAAAGGGTGAAATTGAAAAGAAATTTCAATTTTATAAATTATTTCAAATATAAAAAATAATAATCAAAAGAATATAAACCAAATATGAAGGAATAACAAATTAAAAGACTCTTTTAAAATTTTAAAAGGGGCAACATGACAATACAGGATGAGAGAAAAAAGAAGGGAAAATAGAGAAAAAGTTATTGATGTCAAGCCAATCGGTCATTATCCACACACATTGCCTCATCTTGAAGGCAATGCCAAGACAATTCAAATGTCATTGCGGAAGGCAATTATTGGTCATTGGACATCAACATACACATAGCTCGAAGGGCACGAGGGCTCTCCACTTGTTGTACGCGCCACCAAATTTTTTTAATATTATTTAATATTAAGTAAAATACAAAAATGCCTTTAAGCCAACTTAATATTAACCAAAAAACCAAGATGAAATGATGAAAAAATCAATGGAATATAGTCCTGTAGATTTTGCTTTTTAGGGTAATTAAATCATTTTATTATGCTAAAAAAATTGAAAAGTCTAAAAAGCTCATGGATGTAAGCTTTTTTTTTTAGGGGTAACTAAATCATTTTATTGTAAAAAAATAAAAAAGATTAATTCATCCTTGTATAATTTAAAAATAATAATTAAATCATGATAAAAAAAAAACTATATTGATCCAATGGATGGTTAAAAGGTTATATTGTTGAAGGAAAGACCATTATTATATTATTATAATGAATAATATTTTGAGTTTAGGTCAACATTAGCTCCGAGGAGATTTAGGTTTTTTTTTTTTTTTTTGTTAAAATAGTTATTTTGATATAAGGATTTTATTACATTTATATCAAGATTATGATGGGTGTAGGTATATCAAGACTTGAATATGACACATCAAGATAAATAAATTATTGTTACTATGTAAAACACCTATTAAGAGGCTTTATCAAGTTTTGAAATACCAAGCTAACGAGGAATTAGTTTATGATTAAGAATTAGAATTATATTATACAATACAAGTATTTTTTTTAATAAAAGAGAAATTTTTTTAAGAAAATATAGAAAATATTTCGTTATATTGAAATTGAAATTCACCTCTTAGACGGAATTAATGGGACTTGGATATATAAGTTCAATAAAGAGAAAATGTTGGGAAAAAGAATAATGGTTACAAAATCTAAACTCTATTAATTAAGTAATAGAATAAAAAAAACTACCTAAACAAACACTTAAAAATAAATCAATAATTTGTTTTTCAATTAACCCTTGAATAATATTAATTTAATGAAAAATACTTTAACTTTGTGAAGGTATAAAATATTTCCTTACTATTAACAAATATAATAACCATTACCCTATAATTATTATCCACCACCACAATCATCTTTTTATTATTAATATAACCAATATTTTATTTTTATTTCACGAGAAAACTTTAACACTAAATATATAACAACCATCACCATTATTATTTTTACTATTATCATCTTATTATTAAAATAATCATCACTTTATTATTATTGTTTATATTACTATCACTATAACAATTATCATTTTATAATTATTAATATTCTCACAATTATTATTGATATCATAAATACTATAATCATAATCATTATTAATGTTTTCCATTATAATTATCATTATCATTATCCTTATTTTTATAATAAAAATTATAGGTTTTTTCATTTTATTATCATCACTTAAAAAACTATAAATAAAAAAATATTTTTAAGAAAAATTACTTTTATAGAAAAATGTTTTCAGAAAAACCTAAAGCTAAGAAAAATTGAGGCCCACACCCCAGTCCAACTAAACTATCATGCAGAGTCCAAAGATCTAAGGAACCACCCAAATCTGAAATGGATATGACGCATGGGTTCGAGACTGATCTTAAATGGGCTTGGTTTCTGCTCAAGCTCTCAGGAAAGTGGGACTTGAGGAACATGGAGCTGTGGCTGAAGGGGATGGGCACTGGTGCAGAAAGGAAACAACCAAAATGAACCAGTAACACAGCCGCCTTATCAGCAATGGTCTGTAAACTATAAAATAGTGTTTGGTTCCTATTCTGTGATAGAAAAGATGGAGTTAACGAGAATAAAAATATATTTAATTAAAAATATAAAAATAAATTTGTTTTTAAGATAATTTTAAATTGAATTTTTGTATATCTAAAATAGAAGATACAGAGAAAACTTGTCTCTAGAGATAATATTTATTATTTTTAAATATCATTTTAAAAAACTTTCAATTTTAAATAAGTCATGAAAAAATAAAAATAATTATTATCATAGTTTGAAACTCAACTCGAGGGTTGACTCAGGGCAAAGCTTGGGTCATTGGTTGAGTTAACCCGCATCAACGTAAAAATAAAAGTAATTATTATCATAGTTCCAAAAATCGATCTGGGGGTTAACCCGTGTCAGTGTAAGAATAAAAATGGTTATTATCATAGTTTTAAAACTCGATTCGGTGATCGACCCAAGGCAAGGCTCGGGTCATGAGTGGGGTTGAATGCTGACTCGGGTAAATTTAAGGACAAAAATGGTTATTATCATAGTTTTAAAACTTGACTCGATGTCGATCCTGAGTAAGACCTGGGTCACATGTCAAAAGGGTTAACCCGGGTTGACCCCAGTCAACATAAAATAATAATAGTTATTATCTTACTTTTTAAACTTGATTCTATGGTGAACTTGGGGAAAAGCTCGGGTCATAGATTAGAAGGGTCAACCCGTGTTGACCTAAGTCAATGCAAGGATAAAAATTGTTATTATTATAGTTTTAAAACATGACTTGGGGGTCGACCAAGGCAAAACCTAGATCACGGGTCGGGAGGGTTAACACGAGTTGCCCAAGTCATCATATGGATAAAAGTAATTATTATCATAATTTTAAAACCCGATTTGAGAATCTACTGGAGGCAAGGTTCATGTTACGGGCTGGGAGGGTCAACTTGGTTGACCTAAATTTTTTTTAAAAAAATAATCACAACAACCTTGTTTTGACTAATGTTTTTCAAAAAAGTCAAAGGGTTTTTGACCTGTGTTTTATCCTAGGTTAATCTGTATTTTTGATCGGGTCAGATCGAGTCAATCATTCCTCTATTTTTTTCTTAAACTCGAATTAATTCAAGTCTCAGGTCAACTCGTCAAGTCAGTTCTAATTTTATAATTAATGTTATTATAATATTATTAATTTCAATACTCAATATAAACTAAAATAATAAAAAAACAGTATCTAATTATTTTTTTAAATAAATAAGTTTGATAACAATACATATTAAAAGTAAAATAGATTTTTTTTTATATTTCATTTTGTCTTATTTACCATAACCAAACATGATATAGAGACAATCATTTTATCTTATACATTACTATTAAACATAATTTTATTTCTATCTTGTTTCTCTTATTTTTAATAATTTTATTTATTCTATTTTGAGACAATAAATACTACACTAGTATATTGGTCTGCACTTTGCAGTAAGTCAATAACAATTTTTTTCAAATGTAAAACAAATATGAAAAGTATAGAGCACTAGACCTAATATTCTTGGATCTGGCTGCTGCGAAGCTAGACCCAACAACATTAGGTCTGGTTGTTGAGCCAGACTAAATATCCTAAAAAAATAAAATTAAAAATATTTTAAAATATATTTTTTTAAAAATTATTGAGATAATATTTTTTATTTTGTAAAATCAAATTTTTTTATATCATCACATCAAAATAATACAAAAACTTCAAAAAATATTTATTTGAAGTAAAGAAAAAAATAAAAAAAAATTTCAAAATTTTTTAAAAGCATTAAAAAAAAAAAACAAACATGCTTCAACAAGGAAATTCAACCCAACTTCAAATAAAAAACAAATTATCATCACCCAACTTTTATACAATATAAAAAAAATCATATCAATTTACATTTCCTCTTTATAGTATAAAAAAAATTAAATAAGAGAAAATAAAAAAAATTTAAAGAATAAAATTGAAAATATCTTAAAAGGAAAAAAATTAAAGGGAAAGAAATTAGTTGCTGGTGTAAATTAGTTGTCAGTGTATTGGGCACTACTATGCGATGTGCTATTTATGGTGCTATTATAGAAAATACTTTATTTGAAGATGGTGATGCTGCAAATATATTTCGTGCTTTTAACCCAACTCAAGTATTTTTGCATTTGAAAAAAAAATTGTTATTATCCTGCTAGGGAACGCGGGTCAATATGCTAGTTATTATATTATTAAGGAACGGTTATTTTTGAAAATATTTTTAAAAAATATATTGAGATAATATTTTTTATTTTAAAAAATTAAATTTTTTATATTATTGTATAAAAATAATACAAAAACATCAAAAAAAAATATTAATTTGAATTAAAAAAATAAAACAATTTAAAATTTTTTAAAACGCAAAAACAAACATGTTTTATTAAGGAAATTCAACTCATTCTTAAATGAAAAAAATTATCATCACCCATTTTTTTTTGTACAATATAAAAAATTTTATCAATTTATTTTCTTTTAACTATAAGAAAAAAATTAAATAAGAATTTTTTTTATAAAAACAAAAAAAAATAAAAATATTTGGCAATTTAACCAAGCTTAATAATTGTACATCTGATTGATAAACCTGACCCAACACCTTTTAAAAGCTTTTTAGGCCTGGTTTTCAAGCCAGACCCCCTGTTTTTTC
>Ga0325403_1004199_pt1 | contig 13370 bp, 10 predicted proteins | sample PopdelMetagenome_19_FD_205665 | JGI IMG/M metagenome (GOLD analysis project Ga0325403, IMG submission 205665) | Populus deltoides microbial communities from Bellville, Georgia, United States - Xylem-PdKOR-R4 | ecosystem: Host-associated > Plants > Phyllosphere > Stem > Wood/Secondary xylem...
AATGCTTGATAAAATTTATAAGTATGGTGTTACGTAAATAAGATGATTAATATGATTATGTTGATAATTTATAAAGAGTTTATACTTTACTTATCTCTAATACTATTAGTGAACCCTCTAACCTTGATATTTGTTTTTATCATTGTTTAATCTTTACATTAATCTTCCATCTCAAAGTTCTCATTAATTTCTTCCTCTTCTTCTTTATTATTATTAGTACTACTACTACTACTAATATTGTTGTTGTTATTATTATTATTATTGTTGTTGTTGTTGTTGTTGTTATTATTATTGTTGTTATTATTATTATTATTATTATTATTATTATTATTATTATTATTATTATTATTCTTGTTATATTTTATGCACTTTAAGTATGCTCTGTGTTTGATCAAGGATCCTGACATTGTTGGTCTTGCCTTGTTCATTCGCATCAGAAATCTGTTTATATTATATAATATATCTCTTTGATTTTTTTCATAAACTCAGTATATAGGCTGGAAACCTGTGACCCGATCTTTGAGATCATTCTCAGGTATAACAACGCCACGTACTGAGTATTATTATTACTATTATTGTTATTGTTACTATTATTGTTGTTATTATTGTTGTTGTTGTTATTGTTTTATTAATTATAATTTATACAATTAACCTCTCTGTGGTTCGACCCCGGTCTTGCCGGGTTATTTATTACTGTGACACTCATGCACTTGGGATAAGACATCAACTCTTTGATCGTGTCATCGCTGTAGACCTTGAAATCATCATTGAAAACTGAGTGCCATCTAACGTATGGAATCGATAGCCAAAATAAAGTCATGGCTGATGCATCGAATGGTCAAAAAAGCTATATCACGGCTGATCCATAAATCTTCAGCGAAAACAGAGTCACTGTAGACCTTCAAATCGTCACTGAATACTGAGTGACAAGTTACGTATGGAATCGACAGCATAACTGAATTCATGACTGACACATGAATTCGATAGCAAAAATAGAGTCATTGGTGATGCATGGAATTCTCAAAAACATTGTGTCACTACTCATCCATAAATCGTCCATGAAAAGTGAGTCCTATAGACCTTGACATCGTCACTGAAAACCGAGTGACAGCTGACGTATGGAATCGACAGCATCAATGAATTCAGGACGGACATATCAAATCAATAGCAAAAATAGAGTCATGGTAGACGCATAGAATTGTCAAAAACGCTATGCCAATGCTCATCCATAAATCGTCAGCGAAAACAGAGTCCCTGTAGACCTTGAAATCATCACTAAATATTGAGTGACGAGTGATGTATGGAATCAACAGTGTCAATAAATTCACGACCTATACATCAAATCGATAGCAAAAATAGAGTCATGACAGACGCATGGAATTGTCAAAAACACTATGTTACTACTGATCCATAAATCGTCAGGGAAAAATTGAGTCTTGTAGACATTGAAATCATCACTGAAAACTGAGTGATAGCTTATGTATGGAATTGACAGCGTAAATGAATTCATTACCGACACATCAAATCGATTGAAAAAATAAAGTCATGACTGACGCATGGAATTTTCAAAAATGCTATGTCATGGCTGATCCATAAATCGTCCGCGAAAACTAAGTCGCTGTAGATCAAGAAATCATCCATGAAAACTGAGTGACAGCTGACGTGTGGAATCCATAGCATCACTAAATTCACGACCAATGCATCAAATTGATAGCAAAACTGGAGAAATGGCTGACGCATGGAATTTTCAAAAATGTTATGTCACTGCTGATCCATCAATCGTAAGCAAAAACTGAGTCGCTGTAGACCAAGAAATCATTAGCGAAAACTTAGTGACAGACGATGTATGGAAACTATAGCATCAATGAATTGACGACCGACACATCAAATCCATAGCAAAAATAGAGTCATGGCTGACACATGGAATCGTTAAAAACGTCATGTCACGGCTAATCCATAAATCATCAAAGAAAACAGAGTCCCTGTGGACCTTGAAATCGTTAGTGAATACTGAGTGACAGGTGACGTATGGAATCAACAGCATCAATGAATTCATAACCGACGGATCAAATCGATAGCAAAAAAAGAGTGATGGCTGATGCATGGAATTGTCAAAACGCTATGTCACGGCTGATCCATAAATCATCAGTGAAAACAGAGTCACTGTAGACCTTAAAATAGTCAGTGGATACTGAATGTCATCTAACGTATGGAATCGATAGCGTCAATGAATTCACGACCGATGCATGAATTCAATAGCAAAAATAGAGTCATTGTTGACGCAAGGAATTATCAAAAACGCTATGTCACTACTGATCCATAAATCATTAGCAAAAACTGATTCACTGTAGAACTTGAAATCATCACTGAAAACTAAGTGCCAGCTGACGTATTGAATCGATAGCAAAAATAGAGTCATAGCCACCGCATGGAATTGTGAAAAATGCAATGTCACGGCTGATCCATAAATCGTCAGCGAAAACTTATTCACTGTAGAAATTGAAATCATTTTTGAAAATTGAGTGCCACCAGACATATGGAATCGACAGCGTAAATGAATTAACGACCAACACATCAAATCGATAGCCAAAATAGAGTTATGGCTGATGCAGAGAATTGTCAAAAACGCTATGTCACTACTAATCTGTAAATCTTCAGCAAAAACTGAGTCACTGTAGACCAAGAAATCATCCCTGAAAACTGAGTGAGAGCTGACAAGAGGAATCCACGGCGTCAATGAATTCACGATCGACGCATCAAATCGATAGAAAAAATAGAGTCACGGCTAATGCATGGATGTGTCAAAAACAGTATGTCATGGCTGATTCATAAATCTTCAGCGAAAACAGAGTCACTGTAGACCTTGAAATCATCAAAGAATACTGAGTGATAGGTGACGTATGGAATCGATAGCATTAATGAATTTAGGACAGACACATCAAATCAATAGAGAAAATAGAGTCATGACCGACACATGGAATTGTTAAAAACGCTACGTCAAGGCAGATCTATAAATCGTCAATAAATACTGAGTAGCGGGCGACATATGGAATCGACATCGTCAACGAATTCAGGACAGACGCATCAAATCGATAGCCAAAATAAAGTCATGGATGACGCAGGAATTGTCAAAAATGCCATGTCACTACTGATCCATAAATCGTCAGCGAAAACTTATTCCCTATAGAAATTGAAATCATCTTTGAAAATTGAGTGCCACTAGACATATGGAATCGACAGCGTAAATGAATTCAAGACCAACACATCAAATTGATAGCCAAATTAGAGTCATGGCTAACGCAAGTAATTGTCAAAAACGCTATGCCACTACTAATCCTTAAATCGTCAGCGAAAACTAAGTCACTATAGACCAAGAAATCATCCTTGAAAACTGAGTGAGAGCTGACGAGAGGAATCCACAACGTCAACGAATTCACGATCGAGATATCAAATCGATAGCAAAAATAGAGTCATGGCTGACGCATGGAATTGTAAAAAACGTTACGTCAGGGTTGATCGATAAATCGTCAGCGAAAACAGAATCACTGTAGACTTTGAAACCGTTAATAAATACTGAGTGGCAGCCGACATATGGAATCGACATCGTCAACGAATTCAGGACAGATGCACAAAATCGATAGCTAAGATAGAGTCATGGCTGACTCAGGGAATTGTCAAAAAGGCTATGTCACTACTAATTCGTAAATCATGAGCGAAAACTGAGTCACTATAGACCAAGAAATCATCCCTGAAAACTAAGTGAGAGCAAACGAGAGGAATCCACAATGTCAATGAATTCATGATTGACTCATCAAATCGATAGCAAAAATAGAGTCACGACTGACGCATGGATGTGTCAAAAACAGTATGTCATGGCTGATCCATAAATCTTCAACAAAAACAGAGTCACTGTAGACCTTCAAATCGTCAAAGAATACTGAGTGATAGGTGACGTATGGAATCGACAGCGTCAATGAATTCACGAGTGACGCATCAAATTGATAGAGAAAATAGAGTAATGGCCGACGCATGGAATTGTCAAAAACGCTACGTCAGGGCAGATCTATAAATCGTCAATAAATACTGAGTGGCAGCCGACATATGGAATCAACATCGTCAATGAATTTAGGACAGACACATCAAATCGATAGCAAAAATAGAGTCATGGATGACGCAGGAATTGTCAAAAATGCTATGTCACTACTGATCCATAAATCGTCAGCGAAAACTTATTCCATGTAGAAATTGAAATCATCTTTGAAAAGTGAGTGCCACCAGACATATGGAATCGACAGCGTAAATGAATTCAAGACCGACACATCAAATTGATAGCCAAAATAGAGTCATGGCTGACGCAGAGAATTGTCGAAAACGCTATGTCACTACTAATTCATAAATCGTGAGTGAAAACTGAGTCACTGTAGACCAAGAAATCATCCATGAAAACTGAGTGAGAGTTGATGAGAGGAATCCACAATGTCAATGAATTCACGATCGATGCATCAAATCGATAGCAAAAATAGAGTCACGGCTGACGCATGGATGTGTCAAAAACAGTATGTCATGGCTGATCCATAAATCTTCAGCAAAAACAGAGTCACTATAGACCTTGAAATCGTCACTGAAAACTGAGTGAAAGCTGACGTATGGAATCCACAGCGTCTATGAATTCACGACCGATAAATCAAATCGATTAAAAAAATAGAGTCATGGCCAATGTATGGAATAGTCAAAAACATTACGTAAGGGTTGATCTATAAATCGTCAGCGAAAACAGAATCGCTGTAGACTTTGAAACCGTCTATAAATACTGAGTGGCAGCCGACATATGGAATCGACATCGTCAACAAATTCAGGACAGATGCATCAAATCGATAGCAAAAATAGAGTCATGGATGACGCAGGAATTATCAAAAACGCTATCTCTCTAATGATCCATAAATCGTCAGTGAAAACTTATTCCCTGTAGAAATTGAAATCATCTTTGAAAATTGAGTGCCACCAAACATATGGAATCAACAGCGTAAATGAATTCAGGACAGACGCATCAAATCGATAGCCAAAATAGAGTCATGGCTAACGCAGGGAATTGTCAAAAATGCTATGTCACTACTAATCCGTAAATCGTCAACGAAAACTGAGTCACTGTAGACCAAGAAATCATCCCTGAAAACTAAGTGAGAGCTAACGAGAGGAATCCACACCGTCAATGAATTCATGATCGATGCATCAAATCAATAGCAAAAATAGAGTCACGGCTGACGCATGGATGTGTCAAAAACAGTATGTAATGACTGATCCATAAATCTTCAGCAAAAACAGAGTCACTGTAGATCTTGAAATCATCAAAGATTACTTAGTGACAGGTGACGTATGGAATCGACAGCATCAATGAATTCAGGACAGACGCATCAAATCAATAGAGAAAATAGAGTCATGGCCAATGCATGTGACACGACCAAAAGATTGATGTCTTTTCCCAAGTGTAGGAGTGTCGAAGTAATAAATAACCCAGCAAGACCAGGGTCGAACCACAGGAAGGTTAATTGTATAAATTATAGATAACAACAACAATAGTAACAACAATAATAATAATAATAATGATAATGATAATAATAATAATAATAATAATAATAATAATAATAATAATAATAATAATAATAAAAGATGAAGAAGAAGAAGTTGATGAGAACTTTGAGATGAAAGATTAACTTAAGGATTAAACAATGATAACAACAAATAACAAGGTTAGAGGATCCACTAATGGTATTTCAAACAAGTATAGTATAAACTCTTATTGTTCAATTGGAAACGACACACAAGGAGTTTCCAATCAGATTATAAATTGTTAACATGATTACATTAGTTATCTTATTCGAATAATGCTAATACTTGTAAATGTTGCCAGGCATTCATGATTATAACTTATGTTAACAACAAATCAAGTTCCTTTCATAGCTCAGGTGTCGGTTAGACCATACAATATGGGCTATGAAAGTGCCAAGTATTTGTTGTACCAAGTGTTACACAACATAAATCTAGATTAACCATTTAACAAGCAAAGTAGTAAAAATGAACAAGAGAACAAATATAAAGCATGTTAGTATCCAACATTAAGGTCCATGTTAAGTTTATATTATACTTATTCTTACACCATTAGTGTACCCTTTTCACCTTGACATAATTAGCTTAGCTACACATAATGAAAGAAAAAAACATAAATAAAGAAGACAAGAACATAAATGAGAAACAAGTTAACTAAGTAAAGAAAAGGAAATGAAAGGCATAAACAAGAGATTAATATACACAAAACTTAAGTATTACAAAAGAGAGAGCAAGAGCATGATCTTGATCAGAATACCAAGATGCCTAAATACATGGCAAATGCCTCCTTTTATAGGCCAAAATTCGGAACTATTGATTTGATGACTAATTGATGAATGGGTGGCCACATCTTGACTTGTTGACAATTCTTATCTTTGAAAAGTGAGTGCCACCAGACATATGCAATTGACAGCGAAAATGAATTCAAGACCGACACATCAAATCGATAGCCAAAATAGAGTCATGGCTGACGCATGGATGTGTCAAAAATAGTATGTCATGGCTGATCCATAAATCTTCAGCGAAAACAGAGTCACTGTAGACCTTGAAATCATCAAAGAATACTGAGTGAGAGGTGATGTATGGAATCAACAGTGTCAATGAATTCATGAGCGATGCATCAAATCGATAGAGAAAATAGAATCATGGCCGAGGAATGGAATTGTCAAAAACACTACGTCAGGGTTGATCTATAAATCGTCAGCGAAAACATAATCACTGTAGATTTTGAAACCGCCAATAAATACTAAGTGGCAGCCGACATATGGAATCAACATCATCAATGAATGGATGACGCAGGGAATTGTCAAAAATGCTATGTCACTACTGATCCATAAATCGTGAGCGAAAATTGATTCACTGTAGAACTTGAAATCATCAATGATCACTGAAAGCCAGTTGACGGATGGAATCGATAGCAAAAATAGAGTCATGGCCGACGAATGGAATTGTCAAAAAAGCTATGTCACGGCTGATCCTTAAATTGTCAGTGAAAATAGAGTCATCGTAGACCTTGAAATCGTCACTGAAAACTGAGTGACAGCTGACGTGTGGAATCCACAGCGTCAATGAATTCACGACCGATGCATTAAATCGTTTGAAAAATAGAGTCATGGCTGACGCATGGAATTGTCAAAAATGCAATGTCATGGCTGATACATAAATCTTTAGCGAAAACAGACTCACAGGAGACCTTGAAATTGTCACTGAAAACTGAGTGACATGTGACGTACGAAATCGACAGCGCAATTGAATTCACAACCGACGCGTCAAATCGATAGTGAAAACGGAATAATGTCCGATGCATTGATTTGTCAAAAACGCTAAGTCATGACAGATCTATAAATCATCAACGAAAACAGAGTCACTGTAGACCTTGAAACCGTTAATGAATACTAAGTGGCAACCGACATATGGAATCGACTGTGTCAATGAATTCAAGACAAAGACATCAAATCAATAGCAAAAATAGAGTCATGGATGAAGCAGGGAATTGTCAAAAACGCTATGTCAATACTAATCCCTAAATCATCAACGAAAACTGATTCAATGTAGAACTTGAAATCATCACTAAAAACTGAGTGCCGACTCACGTGTGGAATTGATAGCAAAAATAGAGTCATAGACGACGTATGGAATTGTCAAAAATGTTATGTCACGACTGATCCATAAATCGTCAGCGAAAACAAAGTCATCGTAGACCTTGAAATCATCACTGAAAACTGAGTGACAGATGACATATGGAATCGACAGCGTCAATGAATTCACGACTGACACATCAAATCGATAGCAAAAATAAACTCATGGCCGATGCTTGGAATTGTCAAAAACGTTATGTCATGGCAAATTTATAAATCATTAGCGAAAACAAAGTCACTGTAGACCTTGAAACCGTCAATGAATACTGAGTGGCAACCGACGTATGGAATCGACTGCATCAATAAATTCAGGACAGACACATCAAATCGATAGAAAAAATAGAGTCATGGATGACGCAGGGCATTGTCAAAAATGCTATGTCACTACTAATCCATAAATCGTTAGCAAAAACTGATTCATTATAGAAATTGAAATCATCTCTGAAAATTGAGTGCCACTTGACGTATGGAATCAATAGCATAAATGAATTCAGGATCGACACATCAAATCGATGGCCAAAGTAGAGTCATGGCTGACGCAGGGAATTGTCAAAAACGCTATGTCACTATTAATCCATAAATTGTCAGCGAAAAATGGGTCGTTATAGACAAGAAATCATCCCTGAAAACTGAGTGAGAGCTCTTGAGAGGAATCCACATCGTCAATGAATTCACGACCAACGCATGAAATCGATAGCAAAAATAGAGTCATGGCTGACGCATGGATGTGTCAAAAACGGTAAATCATGGTTGATCCATAAATCTTTAGCGAAAATAGAGTTACTGTAGACCTTAAAATCGTCAATAAATACTGAGTGACAGCTGACATATGGAATCCACAGCGTCAATGAATTAACGACTGACTCATCAAATCGATAGAAAAAATAGAATCATGGCCGACGCATGGAATTTTAAAAAATGCTACATCAGGGCAGATCTATAAATCGTCAGTAAAAACAGAATCACTATAGAGTTTGAAACCGTCAATTAATACTGAGTAGAAGCCACCATATGGAATCAATATTGTCAAAGAATTTAGGAGAGATGCATCAAATCGATAGCAAAAATAGAGTCATGGATGATGCAGGAATTGTAAAAAACGCTATGTCGCTAGTGATCCATAAATCGTTAGCGAAAATTGATTCACTATAGAAGTTGAAATCATCACTGAAAACTGAATCCAGCTGACGGATGGAATCGATAGCAAAAATAGAGTCATGGCCAACGCATTGAATTGTCAAAAAAGCTATGTCATGTCACATCTATAAATCATCAGTGAAAGCAGAGTCATTGTAGACCTTGAAATCGTCAATGAATATTGAGTGACAGTTGACGTGTGGAATCTGCAGCATCAATGAATTCACGATCGACACATCAATTCGATAGCAAAAATAGAGTCATGGTCGACGCTTGGAATTGTCAAAAATGCTATGTCATTATTGATCCATAAATCGTTAGCGAAAGCTAATTCACTGTAGAACTTGAAATCATCTATGAAAATTAAGTGGCAGCTGACGTATGGAAACGATAGTAAAAATAGAGTTATGGTCGATGCTTGGAATTGTCAAAAACGCTATGTCACTACTGATCCATAAATCATTAGCGAAAACTGATTCACTGTAGAACTTGAAATCATCTATGAAAACTGAGTGCCAGCTGACATATGGAAACGATAGTAAAAATAGAGTCATGGCCAACGCATGGAATTGTCATACACGCTATGTCATGTCATATCTATAAATCATCAGCGAAAGCAGAGTCACTGTAAACCTTGAAATCGTCAATGAATACTGAGTGACAACCCACATCTGCAATCGACAGCGTCAATCAAATCACGACCGATGCGTCAAATCGATAGCGAAAAAGGAGCCATGGCCGATGCCTAGAATTGTAAAAAACGCTATGTCATGGCAGATTTATAAATCATCAGCGAAAACAAAGTCACTATAGACCTTGAAACTGTCAATGAATACTGAGTGACAGTAGACATATGGAATCGACAGCGTCAATGAATTCATGACCGACGTATCAGATCGATAGCAAAAATAGAGTCATGGCTAACGTAGGGAATTATCAAAAACGCTATGTCACTACTAATCTATAAATAATCAGTGAAAACTGATTCACTGTAGAACTTGAAATCATCAATCAAAACTAAGTGCCAGCTCACGTATGGAATTGATAGCAAAAATAGAGTTATGGTCGAGGCATGGAATTGTCAAAAACGCTTTGTCACGGTTGATCCATAAATCGTCAGCGAAAACAGAGTCATCGTAGACCTTGAAATCATCACTGAAAATTGAGTGATAGCTGATGTATGGAATTGACAGCGTAAATGAATTCATGACTGACACATCATATAGATAGTAAAAATAGAGTCATGGTTGATACATGGAATTGTCAAAAGCGTTATGTCACCTGTGATCCATATATCGCCAGCGAAAACTGGGTCACTATAGACCAAGAAATCATCCCAGAAAATTGAGTGACAGGTGACGAGTGGAATCCACAGCATTAATGAATTCATGATCGTCGTATCAAATCGATAGCAAAAATAGAGTCAGGCTGACGTAGGGAATTATCAAAAACGCTATGTCACTCCTGATCCATAAATTGCCAGCGAAAACTGAGTCACTGTAGACCAAGAAATCACCCCTGAAAACTGAGTGACAGCTGACGTGTGGAATCCGCAGCGTCAATGAATTCACAACCGACACATCAAATCGATGGCAAAAATAGAGTCATGGCTGACGTAGGGAATTGTCAAAAATGCTATGTCACTACTGATCCATAAATCGTTAGTGAAAACTGATTCACTATAGAACTTGAAATCGTCTATGAAAACTGAGTGCCAGCTGACGTATGGAAACGATAGTAAAAATAAAATCATGGTTGATGCATGGAATTGTAAAAAATGCTATGTCATGTCACATCTATAAATCATCAGCGAAAGTAGAGTCACTATAGACCTTCAAATCGTCAATGAATACTGAGTGACAGCCGACGTATGGAATCGACAGCGTCAATGAATTCATGACCGATGCGTCAAATCGATAGAAAAAATGGAGCCATGGCCGACGCCTGGAATTGTCAAAAACGCTATGTCATGGCAGATCTATAAATCATCAGCGAAAACAGAGTCACTGTAGACCTTAAAACTGTCAATGAATACTTAGTGACAACAGACGTATGGAATCGACAACGTCAATGAATTCATGACTGACGCATCAGATCGATAGCAAAAATAAAGTCATGGCTGACACAGGGAATTGTCAAAAACGCTATGTCACTACTAATCCATAAATCATCAGCGAAAACTGTTCACTGTAGAACTTGAAATCATCAATCAAAACTGAGTGCCAGCTCACATATGGAATCAATAGCAAAAATAGAGTTATAGTCGAGGCATGGAATTGTCAAAAACGCTATGTCACGGTTGATCCATAAATCATCAGTGAAAACAGAGTCATCGTAGACCTTGAAATCATCACTGAAAACTGAGTGATAGCTGATGTATGGAATTAACAGCGTAAATGAATTCATGACCGACACATCAAATCGATAATAAAAATAGAGTCATGGTCGAGACATGGAATCGTCCAAAACATTATGTCACTGCTGATCCATGATCGGCAGCGAAAACAGCGTCACTGTAGACCTTGAAATCATCAATGAATATTGAGTGACAGCTGACGAGTGGAATCCACAGCGTCAATGAATTCACGATTGACGCATCAAATCGATAGCAAAAATAGAGTCATGGCTGACGTAGGGAATTGTCAAAAACGCTATGTCACTGCTGATCCATAAATCGCCAGCAAAAACTGAGTCACTGTAGACCAAGAAATCATCCCTGAAAACTGAGTGACAGTTGACGTGTGGAATCAATAACGTCAATGAATTTAGGACTGACACATCAAATCGATAGCAAAAATAGAGTCATGACTAACGTAGGGAATTGTCAAAAACACCATGTCCCTACTGATCCATAAATCGTCAGCAAAAACTGATTTACTATAGAACTTGAAATCATCACTGAAAATTGAGTGCCAGCTGACATATGGAATCGATAGAAAAAATGGAGTCATGGCCGACACATGGATTTGTCAAAAACGCTATGTCACGGCTGATCCGTAAATCATCAGCGAAAACAGAGTCATCGTATACCTTGAAATCATCAATGAAAAATGAGTGACAGCTGACGTGTGGAATCCACAGCGTCAATGATTTCACGACCGAGGCATCAAATCGATAGCAAAAATAGAGTCATGGTTGAAGTATAGAATTGTCAAAAACGTTATGTCACAACGGATCCATAAATCATAACCGAAAACTGAGTCCTGTAGACCTTGAACTCATCACTCAAAACTGAGAGACAGCTAACGTATGTAATCGATAGTGTAAATGATTTCATGACCGACAAATCAAATCAATAGCAAAAATAGAGTCATGGCTGACGCATGGAATTGTCAAAAAAACATTATGTCACTACTGATCCATAAATCGGGAGCAAAAGCTAAGACGCTGTAGACAAAGAAATCATCACTGAAAACTTAGTGACAGCTGACGTGTGTAATCCACAGTGTCAATAAATTCACGACCGACGCATCAAATCGATAGCGAAAGTAGAGTCATGGCCAACACATGGAATTGTAAAAAATGCTATGTCATGGCTGATCCATAAATCTTCAGCGAAAACAGAGTCACTGCAGACCTTGAAATAGTCAATGAATACTGAGTGACAGGTGACGTAAGGAATCGAAAGCCTAAATGAATTCACGAACGACGCATCGAATCGATAGAAAAAATAGAGTCATGGCTGACGTATGGAATTGTCAAAACGCTATGTCACGACTGATCCATAAATCGCCAGCCAAAACAGAGTCACTGTAGACCTTGAAATCGTCAATGAATATTGAGTGACAACTACTGTATGGAATCAACAGCGTCAATGAATTCATGAACGACACATAAAATCGATAGAAAAAATAGAGTCATGGCCGAGACATGGAATCGTCCAAAATATTATGTCATTGATGATCCATAATCGGCAGCGAAAACAGAGTCATTGTAAACCTTGATATCGTCAATGAATAACGAGTGACAGCCGACGTATGTAATTGACAGCGTCAATGAATTCACGAACGATGCATAAAATCGATAGCAAAAATAGAGTCATGATCGACGCATGGAATCGCCAAAAATGGTATGTCACCGCTGATCCATAAACGACAACGAAAACAGAGTCACTGTAGACCTTGAAATCATCAATCAATATTGAGTAACAGCCAACATATGTAATCGACTAAGTCAATGAATTCACGAAAGACGCATCAAATCGATAGCAAAAATAGAGTCATGGCTGATGCATGGAATTGTCAAAAACGCTATGTCACGATTGATCCATAAATTGCTGGTGAAAAGAGAGTAATTGTAGACCTTGAAATCGTCAATGAATACTGAGTGACAGCTATCAAATGGAATCGACAGCGTCAATGAATTCACGACCGACGCATCAAATTTATAGCAAAAATAGATTCATGGCTGCGCATGGAATCCTAAAAAACGCTATGTTAGTGCTGATCCATAAATCATTAGTGAAAACAGAGTCACTGTAGACCTTGAAAT